>Ga0209501_10004816_pt1 | contig 12727 bp, 8 predicted proteins | sample ArcticOcean_MG_C_4_FD_187434 | JGI IMG/M metagenome (GOLD analysis project Ga0209501, IMG submission 187434) | Marine microbial communities from western Arctic Ocean - ArcticOcean_MG_CB4_134 (SPAdes) (version 2) | ecosystem: Environmental > Aquatic > Marine > Oceanic | place: Arctic Ocean...
GTGGGTTTGAGAAGTAGAACGACCGCATCCCATTCGTCCTTACTGGGGATGTGTAACTTGACGACTTTTCCCGACAACCGCTCGGTACCCTCCGGAGCAAGACCGTCGAGTTTCCACAGGTTGAAAAGAAGATTCGGAATCCCGGCAATGTGATCAATGTGTCCATGCGAGATAAAGAGCGCGCGCATGGCAAGCAGATTGATTCCGGCAAGATGCGCCGTGTACGAACACCCCTCACCGGCGTCGAACCAATAGACGCCTTGATCATGTTCGATAACGAATGCCATGTGACGCCGTCCGGGCATCGGCTCGGTGCCGGCGCAGGTGCCGAGAAAAGTAAGCTTCATGATATAGGCTCCGTTTTTCTGGCATCCGATGGTCAGGCTTCCGGCAGCTCAACAACAAATGCCGCCGCGATACTCATGCCGGACTGCAGGTCAACACCATAGGCGCGACGCGAGGGTTGTGATCTTTGAAGTACTCCACATAAACCTCGTTCGCTGCGGCGATCTCTTTATTAACACGCTCCAGATAAAACCGAATCGATGCCACCGCGGTATGGTCGCCGACCAGGGCGCCGAACGCCGAACGTCCAACGCCGAAGGGGAGTGAGATCCAATCGCTTACGCTCGACATCTCACCAACATACGCCGAGATCTTACTTCGACGTTCGACGTTCGACGTTCGAAGTCCACTACCTCCCTTTCATACCTTAAGCCAGTGCTATTCACCACTATACTCTTCGAGTTCAATTAACGTCAATCAACGGCTATCAACGGCTCGATTTTTCAACCCCAAAAAAAAGCACGGGATCCGCAGATCCCGTGCTTTTACGATGGACGATTCAATCAGATTTACTCATTTAGCTTGGCGTCGAGGGCAGCAGTGATCTCAGCACCGATATCGCAACCCGTCGGATCGCAGATATTGGCACTGATTTGCAGCGAATTGACAATGACCTGGGCACAATCCTGAAGGTCCGACACAGTGCTCGGCGGGCTGACGCCCATAATTTTGCAGGCCAGGTCGGCGGCAGCAGTAGCCACATCGGCACAGGATACACACGGTGCATTCTCACCAGCAGCACCAGTCGCGCCAGCAGCACCAGCGGCGCCATCAGAACCGACCTTGCCCTGCACGCCCTGCTCGCCTGGCGTCAACGCGATCGCGGCGATCAGTGCAAAGGCATCGCAACCATTGGCATCAACAGCTGCTCCGGCAGGCGTGTCGGCGCAGTTGTCAGCATTGTCAGCGACGCCATCGTTGTCGCTGTCTCTCTGAGAGTCGGAACAGCCATTGCCATCAACAGCTTCACCGTCAGGCGTGCCAGCACATTGGTCAGCGGCATCACTGACGCCGTCATTGTCGCTGTCTTTCTGAGAGTCGGAACAACCATTGGCATCAACAGCTTCACCGTCAGGCGTGTCGGCACATTGGTCAGCATCGTCGCCGACGCCGTCACCGTCTGCATCAGCAGCGTAGCCGGTGGTTAAACCGTATTTATCCGACAAATAAATACCAGTTGACAACAAATCATCGCTGTTCAACGCCGTGTTAAAGATAACAATCTCGGCGAAATCGCCGTCAAACGTTAAGTCGTTATCCAAGGCCCCGTGGCGGCCGATGTACAGCGGCTGGTCGTTGTCGGCCTCCTTATTGCCGTAGGCTTGGGGGTTGTCGTTGTCGGCCACGCCGTCTGTCCAAGTATTCTTTGTACCCGATCCAGCGCCCGTCTGGTCCAGGCTGAATGCTAAGATCTGAAAGTTACCCGCGCTGGCTATTGGAGAATACTGCAGCTCTCCATTGCCCGTGAACCACCTGAGGGTCCCCTCGTTAAAGATGCAATAGTCGCAATCCCCACCTCGCTTTTCGAGGAAGAACTTTTGGGCGGTATCGGAGACGTTGAGCACTAAAAACACCGTGAAGCCCTTGCCGGCGGCGGTACCGATGTCAAGATCGGCATGGTCGGCGATTTGCAGCCAATCGGGGTTCCCGGCGCCTCCTCCCGCATCGAACCGTACCACAGAATGGCCGTTGATCACGTTCGTCTGCAGCGATGGATGACGGTTGGCATTGGTTTGCGTGGCGTCGTGAGTGGCACCACCGTCCGACTGGTCCGCCCAGGTAAAGGTGCCGCCCGTGGTGACGCCTACTCCGGCGGCCAACCAGACAACCGGTTCGACGGAGGCTGCTGTGAACGATGCTGCTACGGCCGATGAGGCCAATCCCGAGACCAGGCCCAGGACCAACATCGTACCGAATAGTTTCTTCAGGGTGTTCATTGCAACTCTCCTTATTTCTGTTTTTCCTGGGGACTCCAGACGTTTTAAAGGCTTACGCGAACACGGCATATTCGTTGCCGATTTTCGCAGAAACTAGGCCACTGCACCATGGTATACGAAATCTGCTGACAAATTGCAACCCCCCTGCAATCTTTTTTTTACAGGCGCCTTCGAAACGTCGTGGCGCCATGTCCTGGCACGGGTCCCGCTGCTTCACCGCAAATGGCCAGCCGCCGCGTGAGCCCTGCGGCAGGAAAAACAGGGTTCCCGCCTCAAGCCAGTGCCATTCACCACTATACTCTTCGAGTTCAATTAACGTCAATCAACGGCTATCAACGGCTCGATTTTTCAACCCAAAAAAAAAGCACGGGATCCGCAGATCCCGTGCTTTTACAATGGACGATTCAATCAGATTTACTGATTTAGTTTGGCATCGAGGGCGGCAGTGATCTCAGCACCGATATCGCAACCCGTCGGATCGCAGATATTGGCACTGATTTGCAGCGAATTGACAATGACCTGGGCACAATCCTGAAGGTCCGACACACTGCTCGGCGGGCTGACGCCCATAATTTTGCAGGCCAGGTCGGCGGCAGCAGTAGCCACATCGGCACAGTTGACACACGGGGCGGAATCGCCCTGCGGACCTTGCTTGCCCTGCGGGCCCTGGGCGCCATCACCGCCAGCAGCGCCAGTCGCGCCAGCAGCGCCATCAGCGCCAGCAGGACCAGGAGCACCACCGCCACTGAACAGCTCGAAACCGGAATTGCCATCAGACCAAACTCGGCCATAAGCATTAAAAGAAGCTGTTGCTGCATCGGCATCCAGTCCCGGCTCGAAATTGCCCTCCGCATTAATGGGTGTGACTTCGACCCAGGACGGTAGCTGACCGGGATAGACTACACCCTGCCAGCGATGAAGCGTTGTATCTTGATCGGCGTCGAAGCCCCAGCCGTTCGCCTGTTCAAGCGTTTTCGAAATGATCGCCACCGGACCGTCACCTTCCCCGCCGAAGTTTTCATAGATTTGCCCGCCTGGTACATCTATGTACAGGGAGATACCGCGGTTCATGTTCTGGCCGGCGTGATCCCCTACGCCGTGTGAATAGCCACCGTTGCAGACGCCCCACGCGTTCGGGGCACCGGGCCCGTCTTCGTTGCCGCGCATTTGGATGGTGTCCACCCAGAGGTTTTCATTCGGTTCATCGGCATGAATATGCGTCGTCCAGTTGAACGATAGACCTCCTCCTTCTGCCAGAACACCGGTACCGCCTTTCGACATACCATTTGAGTAGGCGCAGACCTCCGTAGCCCCGCCGGAAGTTACCAGTACTTCGATGGGCGTAGCCTGCGTCGTGTTGGTACTGAATCCGATTGTGAGCAGCGCGACCGCTGCGGTGATGAGCGTCTTCATTGTCGTTCTCCCTTGTTCGTGTGTTACGATTGACATATGTTTTTGACTATCATGCCGCAGCATTCTTCCCGCAGCGAGAATCACAGTGTAGGAAATTTCTTTGGCAATTGCAAGGTTTTTTTTGCATGAATTCGATTTTTTTTGAGAGATATTCTTGAATGTCCAAAATCTCAAAGGACGGACGCTCCAGCCCCGTCTATCTGCTTTCACCCTTCGGGGGATATTAATTCGTAACATTCTAATTGAAAATGTGTTACAAAACATGTAGAGACATATTTTAGATATCGCTTTATGAGCGTCTAAGGCGGGGTACAAGATATGCTTGATCTGGCATGAATTAAGCGTAGCTTTACTGCCTGTATAAAACGGCGTGAGCGGAAGGCCGTTCACATCAATCCGAAACAATCCGCCAAAATCGGCACCAGGAGCCCAAAAATGATCCGCAATTGCCTCCTTATAAAATGTCTTGCCGCCGCTATCCTTGCACTGTCGACAACCTGGTGCCGGACCACAGCGGCCCAGGAAACTGCGCTGCTTCCGTTGGATACGATTCGTGCCGAGCTGCCCAAAGTTCTCGCCGAAGTCAACGGCAATCCCGTCGGTCGCACCCGTGTATTGTCTAAGGTCCAGCCCGGCGATTCTATTGTGAACGCGCTCGAGAGCGAGATTGACATCGCGGTCATCTCTCTGCAGGCAAAGCTCGAGGGGCTCGACGAGAATCTTACGTTCCGATTCAAGAAACTGTCGCTCGACCGATCCAGTATCCAGTCCCTGGTGTTCTTGTACAAGTCACAGCTGCCCGAAGTTATCGCAGCCAAAGCGCAACCGATCACAGAGGCCGATATCGACCAACACTTGCAGATGTATCCGGAGCGTTTTGAAGAGGTCGAGGCGGACCAGAAACGAACGATCGCCCGGAGCGTGATGCGGCCGCAACGGATTGCGGCGGCCTATGACACCTGGCTGAAAGCGAAAATCAAGGAAACCAGGTACACGGTCAACGGCGAGGCGATACCCGCCGCGGTCATCGACCAGGCGATTTCAACGCTGGATGCCACGGCACCACAGTCGGTGCCGCGGGGGCCGGCAGGGTTCCAGGGGTTGGCAACATCCGTTTTCGAAATGGTGCTGAAGCAGAACGGCCACAGTTTCGACAACCCGCCGGCGACGCCGGCCGCCTGGACCATGCTGCGGAAAAGCGTCGTCGCAGCGGACGATGTCGAAACGAAACTGGTGGCACTGCCCGAGTTTCAGATGATTTTCGGGGCCCGGCAAAGGACGGTAGCCCACGCCACCCTGCTTCGACAAATGACCTATTCAATGATTGCCGCCATGGCCAGAGACCTCGGCATAGATAAGACGGATGAATACGTGAACGAGCGACCGCGCTTCATCGAGAGCGCAATCGATCAAACGCTGGCCGATATCTATTTTGAGCATCACGACCTGGGGCCGGGCAGCATCAGCACCATGCCAGTATTCGAACAGAAGTCCTACCTACTGGCGCTTGTACGGTCGATGAGGGCGACGGGCGAGGAAGATACCTTTCGCGCCTTCCTTGCCAGTCGCAAGATGCTTTATACCGAAATACCTGTCACTGACACCGAACTCGAGAGCTGGGACAATGCATTGACCCTGTTACTGATGGGCGTGGACACCGCAATCACCGCCCAACTGCGACAGACTCACCTGATGTGGAAGCTCCAGGACCATGTGGCAAAACTGCGTGCGAAAGCCGATATCAAATACCTGATCGAGCCTGAGGAACTGCAAAAAGCAGATGAAAGGCTCGCCCAGCTGATACAGAAAAAACTGCAGGAAATTCAGGGGTTGTCGCAAGAGTAACTGCGAAGTTTCTCCACGTTTAACCAGACATGAGGTGCCGTCATGAGTTCGCGCATCAGGCGCAATCCTCTTCTCGTCTTCCTGCTGTTCGTTTTCTCATCCTCCGCGCTTCTCGCCCAGGTCCCGCCGCCGCGTGTGATGGGAACCGTGCCGCAGTTCGTGCTGACCGACGAGGGCGACGTCCCGTTCATCAGCCATTACCTGCACGGCAAAGTGTGGATCGTCACGTTTATCTTCACCCGTTGCCGCAGCACCTGTCCACGCCAATCTGCGGAGTTCGCGAAACTGCAGGAAACGCTGGCTGAGCATCCGCAGTGGGACGATATCGGACTCTTGAGCATCACCGTCGATCCGGAGACGGACACACCCGGGGTGCTCGCCGGGTACGCAAAACAGTACAATGCGGATCCCGCCCACTGGCACTTCCTCACCGGGGACCGTGCCGCCATCTGGGACTTGTGTAAGAACGGCTTCAAGCTGCCCGTCTTCGATGCGAAAGACAACCCGGAGATGATCATCTCGCACAGTCAGAGCTTTATTCTGATCGACCGCAATATGCAAATCCGCGGCTACTACGACGGGCTGAACGAAAAAGCGCGCGCGAAGCTGCACCGCGACCTGAAGCCAATCCTCGCCGAGCCGCGACCGTCGATGCGGCAGTTCAAGTCCTCCGACGACTTCATCGTTCCCGGGCAGGAGATTTACGTGCCGCCGGAGATCCAGAAGACATCATGGATGCCTCAACGCGCTCGGGAGCAGATAGCCACGAAGGGAGATTCCGATGTATTCAACGACTTCACCTTTACCGACAATCTCAGGGGTAGTGGCATCACCTTCCGGAATCAGGCAATCGAGGACGGGACGTTCGCCTACAAGGCGGTGCACTATGACCATGGTACGGGCACCGCCATTGCGGATGTGGACAACGATGGTCAGCTCGACATCTATTTCGTCACGCAGAAGGGTGATAACGAGCTTTGGCATAACATCGGTGGCGGCAGGTTCGAGAATATCACGACGCCTGCCATCGCACTGGGTGACCGCATCAGCGTCACCGCATCATTCGGCGACATCGACAACGACGGTGATGCTGATTTGTTTGTGACGACCGTGAGGTTCGGCAACGCCATGTTTCTGAACGACGGGGCAGGCAACTTCACCGATGTCAGCGAAGCGAGCGGGCTGGATTACAGCGGCCATTCCTCAGGTGCCGTTTTTTTCGACTACGACCGTGACGGACTGCTGGATCTGTTTGTCTGCAATGTCGGCACCTACACGACGGACGAGATCACCCCGGACGGCAATTACCGCGGCTTCGAGATATCCTTCTTCAACCACCTCGAAGACAAGTACAACGAGCGCAGCCTGCTCTATCACAATCTCGGCAACGGCAAATTCGAGGAAGTCTCGGAAGCGGTGGGACTCGTCGACAACAGTTGGACCGGCGATGCGAGCCCGATCGACTTCAATCGCGACGGCTGGCCGGATCTCTACGTCCTCTCGATGCAGGGCCACGACCAATACTACGAAAATGTCGCGGGCAAAAAATTCGTGCGCAAAAGCCGCGAACACTTCCCGGCAACGTCCTGGGGTGCCATGGGCATCAAGGTTTTCGACTACAACAACGACGGCCGCCAGGACATCTACGTCACCGACATGCACACCGACATGGTCGATGCCGTCACCTTCAAGGCCCGCTACTGGTATGCGGAGAAAGAGAAAATGCCGCAGAACTATCCGGACCGAATTCTGGCCTCCGACGGCAATCATATCCTTGGCAACGCCTTCTTCCGGAATGACGGCAACGGCAAGTTCACCGAAGTCTCCGAAGCCAACGGTACCGAGACGTATTGGCCGTGGGGCCTGAGCACCGGCGACCTGAATGCCGACGGCTGGGAGGACATATTCGTCATCAACAGCATGAATTTCCCGTTCCGCTACACGCCGAACTCCGTGCTGCTCAACGACCACGGCTTCTTCCGTGACAGCGAGTTCATCGTCGGCGTCGAACCGCGCCGCGACGGGCTGACTCGCCGGTGGTTCGAAGTCGATTGCGACACCCAGGCGAACTACTCGACGATGTCCGGCAACGTCTGCATGGGGCGGACCGGAAAGGTCGTTGTGCATAGCGCACTCGGCAGCCGGTCCTCGGTGATCTTCGACGTCGATGGCGACGGCGACCTGGATATTGTGACCAATGATTTCAATACCGAGCCGATGGTCTTGATCAGCAATCTTTCGGAGCAGAAGGCGATCAAGTATCTGAAGGTGCAGTTGGTCGGCAGCAAATCGAATCGCGATGGCCTCGGCGCCCAGGTCGTCGTCGAGGCCGACGGCAAGAGCTGGACAAAAGTGAACGACGGGGTCTCCGGCTACCTTTCGCACAGTACATATCCCCTGTACTTCGGCCTCGGTGAAGCGGATGCGGTAGATACAATCTCCGTGACCTGGCCGTCAGGTGTGAAGCAGGTCGTTGCCGGTCCGCTCGAAACAAACCGGCTGCTGACGATCACCGAAGAATGATGCGGTCGGCCCTTGTCATTTGGGTCATTCTTCTCTTTGGCTGCCGGCCCGCGGCCGCCCCACCAAACTGGAACAGCCAAATCCCATTGAAGGTCATAGTGGCCGGTGACGCGTTTCGTTGGCATCTGCGCTACCCCGGCGCCGACGGTCTGCTTGATACTGGCGACGATATCGAGGCCTGGCGCAACGTCCATGTGCCGGCGAATCGCGACATCGAGTTGATCCTCACAAGCCGCGACTACGTCTACACCGTATACTTCCCGCACATTGAACTGCTCGAAGCGGCGGTGCCCAATGATCCGTACGTGATCAAGCTGACAACCGGCGCCCCGGCCACGCACGACCTGCTGGGGGCGCAGATGTGCAACTACACCCACGAGAAACTGATCGGCGAACTCGTGGTACTATCAGCGGTCGATTTCGAGACGTGGCTGCAAGAGAAGACAGGCGCGACGCCTTAGCGACGTTCCGGTTTCCGCTGATGATACGGCCGGCCCGCCTGGAACAGCGCCAGATTGCCGCGGATAAACTCGGCGAGCTGATTCTGCTCCGACTGCTCCGCTATTATCAGCGCGTCCTGCGCGATGCGGACCGCTTCCGCAAACGTGCCGACTGCGGCGTGGGCCCCGGCCAGTGTGTGCAGCGCCACGGCATCCACGAATGCCGTCGCCGCACAAGCCGACTGCGCCAGCTTCAGGGCCTCACGCCCGTCACGATACTGTGGATCCCAATGGGTCGAAAGAATCTGCGCGAGATCGAGAAGCGATAACTGGTGCGTCGGGTCGGCGCGCAATGCATTCCGAAAATAGTTCACGGCGCGATCGACATGACCACGCCGCATAAATAACCACCCCATTCGATAATTAGCACCGACATGTGCGGGATGCAGTCGCAGCGTCACCTGGAACTGCCGAGACGCGTGCGTGATGCGATTGCGCAGCAGCATGACCTCACCGAGCGCGAAATTCGCCTCGGCATTCTTCGGCTCAAAGGCGATGGCTCGGCGACACATCTGCTCGGCTTCCTTTAACCGCCCGGCGGCAGCCAGTGTCTGCCCCAGGGTCGCCAGGTTGTCCGGCAATTTTACGTCCCAATCGGTATGGCCATTGCCCGCCATCGCGGTCTTCTCCGCGATCGCCAGGTCTGCGTAAGCCAAGGGATAATCCAGATCCTCGCCGTCGAGAAACGCTATGATCAGGCTCGACAATGGCAACAGTCTCGGTGGTGTTATCCAGCGGCCCGCAAAGGGCGTGAGACGTTCGCGGCGCTGCGGCGGATCCGCATCGAGATACTGGAGATCCTCCAGCAGCCGATCGACGCTGACAGTGCCCTTGTAGATAGCAACGATGCGCCGGTCGGCGGTCAGCAACACACTGGTTGGTACCGGCAGCGATTCATGAATCTGAAAAATCTTGTCGAACAACCGATCCAGTGCTTCCACCAATCGCCGGTCGGCCATGCCTGTGTCAAATGGCAGTTTCAGGCGCTTCACAAGTTCCTGTGCGTTCGCCGGCGTCCCACGATGATCACCCAGGCCGTCGACGCTGAGCGCAACGATCCGCAGTCCCATTTCGTCCAGTTCCCGATGGTGCCGGGAAAATGCCGTAAGCTCGGCCACGCAGGGCACGCACCAGCTCGCCCACAAATTAACCAGCACCGGGCCGTCGTCCTGCAAGGCGACGGCTTCACCGCCGAACGTCTGCCATTGCACAATTGGCAACGGCAGCGGGTCGGCCAGAAACACTGCGGCGTTCGTCTCCGAGTCCTGTTGCTCCGGCACCGATGCGACAAGCTTCACCGGCTCCGGGGGCGGGTGCCATAGCTTTGCCTGACCGGTGCCCTGCACCAGACGATACCGATGGTTGACTGCTGCGTTGAACTGCTCCACATCGCCCCCTGGCCACCGGACTGTGACGTGCTCGATCTGGTCCGCGGAGCCCAGTCCGACGTGCAGCCATTTGCTGTGCTGCGACAGGTAGCCCTCGCCGGCTCGTAAAGTCTTAATCAATTTTGAATTTCGGATTTCGGATTTCGGATTTGGAGAGTGCGCGTCGGCTTCGCGTACGATGACTTCTATGCGTGCGCCGATGGCGTCGCGGTTGGTCGTCGTGCCGTTGCCCTCGAGCCTGAACTGAACCCAGTTGTTTGCCTGCTCCGAGCCTATCGAAGAATCATTCCGGAGAAAGCGCACCTGCGGCCCGGAGCGGTTGACCAGCCACAGATCGAGATCGCCGTCAAAGTCCCAGTCGACAGGCGCCACGCCGCGGGCATCGTCAGAAAAGTCGAAACCACTGGTCGCAGAGACATTCGCGAAGATCTTCCCTTTCCCGCCACCTGCCACGTCCCGATTGCCACCCGTCGAAGATCCTGAGCGGCGCCGAAGGGTCCCGCCCAGATTGAGAAAGGCACAGTTGCGTTCACGCCCGCTCAACGACATGCCGCGGGACAGCATCTTGTCGAACTCGCCGACGGCCGCCTGGAACCCAGGCGTTTTCGCCTGCTTCGCTGTGCGCGGTGATTGCGACAGAACCTGCCGCCACATGAAACTTCACAAGTCGTGGGAGTTGTCGTTGGTCAGGTAACCGTTGCCGACGAGGATATCGGTCCAGCTGTCATTGTTGATATCGCAGAATGGCGATGCCCAGCTCCAGCGCCCCATCATGACCCCAGCCGCCTCACTGCCGTCTGTAAACGTGCCGCTATGGTTGTAAAGCAGTGTGTTGCCGCGTGCCAGATACTGCATGTGCTCATGCAACCACGGGTCGTCCTGGACAAATTCTTTCTGCTTGACAATCCGATTGCCTGCCGCCGAGTACATGTTCGAGACGTACAGATCCATCCAACCGTTGTGATCGACATCGGCCCAGGCAGCGGACATACTGAAGCCGCGATCCCGGCTGCCGGTTGCTGCCGAGACTTCGGTGAAATGCCTCGCGCCCGAAGCGTCTGTGTCGTTTCGGTACAACAGATTCGGTCCGAAATCGTTGGCCACATAGAGATCCTGGTCACCGTCGTTGTCGTAATCCTCGAAAGCCGCAGCCATCGCGAAACGCGTGGCACCCTTGTCCAGGCCAACCGAATTCGTAACATCGGTGAATCGCCAGTCCGGGGCTCGCTCATTGCCGACCGTGTCCGAGGCTTGCCGATAGCCAACCGTATCGTTGCGCAGCAGTATGTTTTTACCGCCATTGACCGCGTCGAAGTAGGGCACCGGGGAAGCCGCCACCTTGCCGCGATTTTCTTCCGAGAAATAGCCGCAGGCGAACAGGTCGAGATCGCCATCGTTGTCGTAGTCCGCTGCAGCCAAAGATAGCATATAGTCGGTCGTTTCGATCAGTGCAGCGCGCGTGAATTTGCCGATGTCATCGCCGTCGCCGCCGATCGTATCGTTTATATTAAACAACAGACCATCAAGCGTAGCGGCGACCAGGTCCTGGTCGCCGTCGTTGTCGAAATCAGCGAGCAGCACACCGCTGGTCCCTGTCATCCAGTCAACGCCGGCGGCCTTCGACACGTCCGTCACTGTGCCATCGGGATTGTGGCGAAGCATGCGGTTGGGCAGACCTCCGCCCTGAGCAACATAGACGTCCTCGAGACCGTCGTTGTCGATATCGCCGACAGCAATCCCGAAGTGGCCGTTGACATCGATCCCCTGCATAAACTCGATGCGCTGCACCCACCAGGCGATGCTGTGCGAAAACTGCTCGCTCCAGCAGGCATTGGCACCGAGTACAGCCTCGGAGCAATCGGCAAAAATCGTCGGATTCCGGGACGCCAGAGCGACCTGCTCGAACTCGGTAACAGCGAGCGATACGAGCAACGGCGCGACACCATCCTGCAGCAGCCACTCACATTCCCACGTACCATTTTCCTCAAGAGTCCCCTCCGGCGTGCGACCGAAGAGGTTGACGAGAACGGAAGTCCGGAAGACGGCGCCCGCGAGTTTGACACCGACGACCTTGAGCTCGACGCGTGGGACGTAGCCATCCATATACGGCCGACGCAACTGCTCCAACGCTGCGCCGCCATGGTGGAGGATTCCTTCGTCGTCGATCACTGGCGTGCGTCGTCGGACCGTGATCATGCGGTCCTGATACACGACTTTCAGAGCCGGCCGGAGTGGCGCGGTACGGAAGTTTTCAAGGACCAGTCCATCGAACTGATCGGGTGTGACCGTGTGCACCTGCATCAAGAGCGCTGAGATACGCTGCAGTTGCTTCGACACCTCGCCGCTCAACACTTCCGTCTTCCAGCCGTCCCGGCTCGGGTCGTCCGACACGGGTTTCCCGTCAGCCAAGAGAGAGCCCAGGAACATCGCGGTGAGAAGGATGAATTTGATTGATGACATGCGCATTACAGTTTTCGCGGATGATACGGCCGGCCCGCCTGGAAGAGCGCCAGATTGCTGCGGATCGACTCCGCGAGTTTCTTCTGCTCCGACTGCTCCGCTATTATCAGCGCGTCCTGCGCGATGCGGACCGCTTCCGCAAACGCACCGACTTCGGCGTGGGCCCCGGCCAGTGTGTTTAGCGCCACGGCATCCGAGAACTCCGTTGCCACACAAGCCGACTGCGCCAATTTCAGCGCCTCGCGGCCGTCACGATACCGTGGATCCCAATGGGTCGAGAGAATCTTCGCGAGCGCCAGGAGCGACAACTGGTGCC
>Ga0209501_10004821_pt1 | contig 12718 bp, 8 predicted proteins | sample ArcticOcean_MG_C_4_FD_187434 | JGI IMG/M metagenome (GOLD analysis project Ga0209501, IMG submission 187434) | Marine microbial communities from western Arctic Ocean - ArcticOcean_MG_CB4_134 (SPAdes) (version 2) | ecosystem: Environmental > Aquatic > Marine > Oceanic | place: Arctic Ocean...
AAGTCCTCAATAACATCTTTTTACTTGAACTGAACATGAAATATGATGACGGATACGTTGCCTTCATCAACGGAGAATTTGTCGCCGGAAAAAACAACCCCGAAACGCTGATCTGGAATTCAAAAGCTACTCAGTCTCACCTCGACTCCTTGGCTATCGAATTTGAATCAGTCGATATATCAAACGCGGCATCAAAGCTTAAAGTTGGTAAAAATATCCTCGCCATTCAGGCGATGAACTCATCACGTAGTGGCAGTGACTTTCTTATCGTTCCGCAACTCTCCTATGGAACAAAATCTTCAAATGGACTCTCCCCTTCAGCCATTAGATATAATTCCTCTGTAACCTTATCCAAGAGCGGAGCCGTTAAAGCAAGGATCCTTGAAGACGGTGTCTGGTCTGCACTCAATCAAGCTAAATTCATTGTTGGATTTCCTGCAGAGGCAGGAAATCTTGTCATTTCCGAGATTCACTACAATCCGAGCGGGCAGTCCGAGGAAAATGAATTCATTGAACTAATGAACATATCCGATCAAACAATACAACTAACCGGTGTGAGTTTCTCTGCGGGGATCCAATACAATTTTGAAGACGATGCAACGCTCGAGCCAATGACAAGAATAGTTCTGAGGCCAGGAGAGCACACTGGCCAATTGGATAATGGCGGAGAAAACATCACATTACTTGATGCCAATGGAAACATCATTGAAAGCTTCAGATATAACGATAAATCACCATGGCCCGAAACTCCTGATGGAAACGGACCAAGCCTCGTAAGGATAGCACCTAAGCACAGACTCAACCCTGGGCTTTCTTCCAGTTGGAGACCAAGTGTTCAGAATAATGGAAACCCGGGATCATCAGATGCTACCTCTTTTGAGGGAGAAGGTCATGAGACTATTCTTTCCTATTCTCTTAAAGAATCATCATTCAAGAACGCAAGCTCTTATGGAATTACTCAATTAGAAGATTCAGCCGATTTTGTATTTATTGCCAATATAGAAGTTAATCTCTCAGCTGATGATGCTGTCTATTCTATTGAATTCTCATCTGATCTACAGCATTGGGATGAGGGGATATTTCTTGGAAACATCCATTCTAACTCATCTAGAAACACCTTGTCATGGCAATCAAAAACTTTAGTTAATGATCAAAATTCACAACAATTCGCAAGAGTTAAAATAACAATCAGATAACTCATCGCAATTAAATCGACCACAGATAGATTGTTATATCACTAACATTATGTTACTTGCTATTGAAAGTTCCTGCGATGAGACCGCCGCGGCCGTCCTATCACCTCCCTCTTCTTTATTAGCAAGCCACATAGCATCCCAAGTAGAGAAACACAGACCTTATGGAGGAGTAGTTCCAGAACTCGCTTCACGAAATCATCTAATTTTATTAAATCCCATCATATCACAAACTCTAAAGAGTGCCGACATTAGGATTGATGAAATTCAAGCATTCTCTGCAACTTCGGGGCCAGGACTTTCAAGCTCCCTATTGATGGGAAATACCGCAGCCAAGGCTCTGGCCTTAGCAAGCAACAAGCCATTCATATCAGTAAACCATATTGAAGGGCATCTTTGTTCGCCATTCATGCAAATGGAAATAAAACCACATATTGCACTCATTGTGAGTGGAGGACACACTTTGCTGATCAAAGTTAACGAATTTAATAACTATAAAACACTAGGAAGCACCCTAGACGATGCAGCTGGAGAAGCCTTTGATAAAGTGGGGAAAATGCTTGGGCTCCCATATCCTGGGGGACCGGAAGTTGAAAAATTAGCAAAGCGAGGAGATCCTGAACGTTTCAATTTTCCTCGAAGCATGATTAATAGAGACAATTCAACATTCAGCTTCAGCGGCCTAAAGACTTCAGTTCTTTATGCCTTAAATAAAATACAAAATCCTGACAAACAAATACTAGCCGATCTTTGTGCGTCCTTTCAAATTGCAGTTGTAGAAATATTAGTGCATAAAGCAACTGAAGCAGCCCTTAAAGAAAATCTAAATACCATAGCCCTCAGCGGAGGAGTGGCATGCAATAATTCTCTTCGCCAAGCACTAAGAATTAGGTGTCAAAAATATGGTTTAGAACTTATTGCCGTTGACCCTAAATACAGCACTGATAACGCTGCAATGATCGCAAGAGCGGCCGCCGAAAGGTTCATACGAAAAAAATTCTCGCTTCTCTCCGAAGACGTTAATCCGAATCTAAGGATTTAATGAGAAATTCTAGTTGATATGAGAGATCACTCTTTCAACCGCTTCTAAAAGTTTTTCTCTTATAGGTTCTGCTTCATCGGAGAATATTCTCTGAATTCTCTGATATTCATTCCTCCCCTCAATCGTTTCTATTCGGACAGGCTCACATCCTAATGAAGTCAAATCATAAGGGCTAGCACGCATGTCAAGTTCTCTAATCTTAGCTGCAAGCAGAAAAGCATCTGAAATAATTTCGGTAGGTATCCACGGGCTCATCTTATATGCCCACTTATATAGATCCATATTAGTATGCAAACAACCAGATTGCTCATGAGCCATTCGACTTGAAAACGTAGGATTACTTATATTCTTTGGCCTTGCCAATGGTGAAAAAAAACGGACAGCATCATAATGACTACAACCGATTCTTTGCTGATCTAAAAAGTTATTTATCTTCTCAGGACTCAAGCGAAGAGGAAATTGAGAATGTCGCAGTTCAGATGTTGGTAAACGGTATACCATCGCCCATTCATGTAACCCGTAACATTTATAGACAGCAGGCCTTGAAGAAATGGTTTTCATAAGTTCACATATCCAAAATGCAGTTCTTTTCTGCTTTCCCTTCATCAACGAAAGGTCAAGTAAAGCTAGATCCTGATCTCTTTTCCAAAACTTTCCTAATTGAGTCTTTGAATCTACTCCTTCCAAAGAAAAACCAATCCCAGGACTCCATCGAGTCAATTGTCCAGGCCGGAAACTATAATAAGTGAACAAAAAATCCACCACAGGATTGACCTGCCCCCTTGCTCGACGAAAACGAAATTCCTCGACCCAAGGAAGAACCCTCTCAGAGTGAGACTTCGCCTTACTCCTCCAATCTGAAGAATTAAGAATTTCCATGTTTAAAGTTTTTACTCATAAATATAAATGTCAGATTGCTTTTTCTGATTGGAAATTATATAAAAATCTTCTGTTAAATAATAGTGAATGATTCTATTAACTAATAAAAACACATTAGAATTTGAATAATGACAACCAGCGAAAAAAAATTTCTATTTGAACTCTTATCTGCGCCAAGCCCAACCGGATTTGAAACCGCAGGTCAAAAGGTATGGGCCAAGTATATTAATAAATATGCAGATACAGTTCAAAATGATGCTTATGGAACAGCTTGGGCAACTCTAAAAGGACAATCGCCAAAAGCTCCCACAGTGATGCTCGAAGCGCACGCTGATGAAATTGGTTACATTATCAAGCACATTTGCAAGAATGGATTTCTTAGAATTGATCGAGTCGGCGGTTCCGATGCAGCTACTGGACGAGGCAGACGTCTACAGATCTTAGGAGACAAGGGAGCCGTAAAAGGAATTATAGGAAATACTGCAATACATCTGAGGAAAGATTCCCTTGGAAATGAAAGTGCACCTAAAATACACGAACTTTACGTTGATGTTGGGGCATCTTCTGACAAAGAAGTCGCAAAATTAGGACTGCGAGTTGGCCATCCTGCCGTTTATTCTGACGAACCTGAAGAATTTTCAAAAGGTAAAATTGTTAGCCGCGCTCTCGATAATCGAATTGGGGGATACATTATTGCAAGAGTAATGGCAGAATTATCAAAAGAAAAAAATAGATGTGCTGCCACAGTACAATGTGTGAATTCAGTCCAAGAAGAAATTGGAGGTCACGGAGCAACCATGATCACCAGAAGGCTAATGCCTGACGTGGCTGTTTGCCTTGATGTTACTCATGCTACAGATACACCAGGAATTGATCATTCCATTCACGGTCAAATCAAAATGGGAGGTGGCCCATCAGTAACGCATGGAACATGCAATCATCCAAATGTCATAAAAAGGATTTTAGAGGTTGCAAAGAAAAATAAGATACCCATTCAGCATGAATCAAGTTCTAGATATAGCGGCACAGACACAGATAACATTTCATATACCGGGGAAGGAATACCTAGCGCATTAATTTCATTACCTCTTAGGTATATGCACTCAGTAGTTGAAGTCGTGGAAATAAAAGACGTTGAAAAAGTAATATCGGTGCTCGTTAAATTTGTTCAGTCACTGAAACCTGGAGATAAATTCGGTATAAAAATATAGCTTACCTAAAACTATTCAATAAAATTGATCTTTCCTTCAGCTTTGTCCATCGCAGCATGCTGCTCGTCGGTGCAAGCAGAATCAGTTGGTGCGTCTGCTTCGTTATCTGCATTTATGACAATACCTTTATCAAGCATATATACTTCAACCTCATCCCCACTAACATCAGCCAACATCACGTCATTGACTGCCACGCACGGCGAAAGCGGCTGACCACTTCGCTGTTCCATTTCCCATCGAAAAGCGGGGTTAGCAATAATATCTTTTTCTTCATAATCAAGACCATGTTTGCGCATAATGGCCCTAACTCCTTCACTCCATCCGCAGTGAGTTTTAAGATAGGCGGTAATTACAGGTTTATTATCTGACATAACAATTTAATGAAGTTACAATAAGTATAGATATCGAGAAATCAACCAATACTAAATATTTTGCGCTTAATTAACGTCAAAAAACAACAGCCAATACCATGAAAAATATACACCTCATCGTTATTTTTTGTTTTCTATCCATTAGCTTTGGACAAGCAGGTAATAATATTTTTTCTCGATCTCCTTACCTGCAACTTGCCACTGATTCATCTATTCACATTGTTTGGCGGACCAAAACTAAAATGAATCCAATCATCAGATTCGGAAAAGATATGGATGAGCTAAATGGAAAAATAGGATCAGAATTTATCTTGGAGCGCCGGACTGTAGATGAATCCGATGAATCAATTAATGATGCATTATCACTATTTGATGCTCCTAAGGGAACTCGTCAATTTGAAGCAAAGATTTCTAATTTGGATTCAAATTCAACTTACTACTACTCAGTGTTCGATGGGGAAAAACGCTTAACTCCAAAAGATTCAAGTTATTATTTTAAGACACATCCAAAACCAGGCACAAAATCACCTCTCTATTTTTGGGTAGTTGGAGATTCCGGAACCGGAGGAGAAAATCAAGCAAAAGTCCACACCGCAATGCGTAAGTACAATCAGTTTAAAAATCTAGAACTAGATATGTATATTCATGTTGGAGACATGGCCTATACGAGCGGAACTGATGGTCAGTTCTCAGAACGATTTTTCAAAATGTATGAACCGACCTTACGGAATACAGTCTGCTGGGCTGCTATGGGAAACCATGAAGGTAAGACATCAAAAGGAGAAGATGGAATCGGACCTTATTATGATGCATATATTTGCCCTAAGGCAGCTGAAGCTGGCGGATTACCTTCTGGGAAAGAAGCTTATTATTCTCTCGATTATGGCAAAGTTCATTTTATTGTTCTTGACTCCCATGATCTTGATAGAAGACCAACCGGGCACATGGCTCAATGGCTTAAAGCAGATATAGAAAAAACAAAAGCCGAATGGCTTATCGCATATTTCCATCACCCCCCATACACCAAGGGATCTCATGATAGTGATAAGGAACAACAACTCATAGAAATGAGGGAACACATTATGCCAATACTGGAAAGCGGAGGCGTCGATATCGTGTTTACTGGCCATTCACATATCTATGAAAGATCAATGCTTATCAATGGCGCCTATGCAACACCAACTGTTTCTGAAGGAGTCATTCTTGATGATGGGGACGGCAATCCTAATGGTGATGGCCCCTACATAAAGAGCGCTGGACTTGTGCCACATAACGGTACTGTTCAAGTTGTTGCTGGGCATGGAGGTACCAACGTAAGCAGAAAAGGAACAATGCCAATCATGCGATCCATATTTGTTGAGAATGGATCAGTGCTTGTTTCCATTTCAGACAATGTTTTGACAGGCACAATGCTTAACCTTGATGGGCTCATCCGCGATACATTTGCAATCAAAAAAGAAGGGACCGTAATCCATTCACCAATAGAAAACCCTTGGAACCCTGTCACCGGAAAAAAACCAATCAAAAAGAAATCAATTAGTAGGGGCATTAAAGTACCACCAGTTGCACAAATGATTATAAGAAAGAATTCTCAATGGGCCTATTTTCTTGGTACTGAAGATCCTCCAGAAAATTGGAATATGTTAGCATTCAACCACTCTTCCTGGAAAAAAGGTGAATCAGGTTTCGGATTCGGAGATGACGATGACAGAACCGTTCTAGAGAGTATGAAAAATAAATACACAACGCTTTATCTACGTAGGAGCTTCGCTTTGCCAGAAGGAATAGATTACAAAAAAATCGGACTCGTTGTCTCTTATGATGACGCCTTCATTGCGTATCTTAATGGGAAAGAAATTTTGCGAGTGGGCATTGAGTCAGGAAACGGGGGGGGAGCCCGCAATATCAGCCCTCACGAAGCAGAAAAAACTTTTGAATATTTTCCCTTTGATACGAACGCAATTAAAGCCCTCGAAGGAGGAGTTAACATACTTGCAATAGAAGGACACAATCATGAAAAGAAAAGTTCAGACTTCACAATCCATCCTACTCTGATCCTTAAAAAGTGATGAACAAGAAAATCTTCAGGCTTCACTTATTTTCTGCTCTTTTTTTTGTGGCTCTCGGGTCTCATGCAATATCACATCACGACACAAAGGCTCTAATAGAAGAATTAACAAAAAGAATAAACTCAGGTGAATCAACAGCAGAGAATTATTATAAACGCGCGATTGAGTACCGTGTATTAGGTCAACTGAAAGAAGCTGAAAATGATCTTAAAATAGCTCTACACCGTAACGCGAACTTCACCCTTGCTAGACGAGAAATAACTCGAATTCTAAGCAAACAAGGCCGACATAAACTTGCAATTCTCTCTGCCGAAAAAGTTATTACTAATGCAATATCACAAAGAGAGAAGTCCTCTGCAATGATCCTTCTTGCACGGATGCTATTAAATGCTGGAGAGCCCTCAGAAGCAATTAAATACAGTTCTACAGCATTTAAACTAAATCCCAACGGTAAGTTAGAATGGTATCTATTGCACGCTCGTTTATTGGGAGAACTAAACCGGGACAATGAAAGACCCGAAATTCTTCGTACAGGATATCAGTTAACAGGTAGCATCGTATTGCGTAATGCATGGATAGACTCACTTCTTGAATGCAAAAAATATGAAATAGCTCTGCCAATCATAGAAAAAGAATTAACGTCAAGTAGACTCAAGAGCTCCTGGAAACTCAGAAGAGCAAAAGCTTATATAGGAATCGGGAAAATTAATACTGCAATGAATGACCTTAGAATGTGCCTAAATGAATTAGATCAAAGGATTCATCCAAAAAAACCTGACATGACATTGATAGCAGACCGTGGAATGGCAAATGCATTACTTGGAAATATCGATGCAGCTAAAAATGATCTTGCTCACCTCATTCATATAGGCGCTGACAAATGGGTTACCATCCACTTAGATAAAGCTATTTCCTTGATAGATAATCAATAAATTAATCTAGAATTACACTTCTAGTGATAATCTTAAGGAATCTCTTCTCCAGAACCAGTGTAGCGCCACTCGAGAACACGATTACCTGAAATGATGGCCATTCCTTCAGTATCAAATGTACCAAATAAACTCGTGGTAGGGTAAGTAACAGTTGCAGTCCAGTATGGTTTTCCTTTCCAAATCTGTGGCCTTGCAAGCCCCCAACCCTTAATCTTCCCCAAGGTTATCTCTGTGACCTCTTTTCTTTGAATACTTGCAATCATTACAGAATAGCCTCGTGCGGTCCTGACGGGAGGAGAGCCTAACTGTGATTCATATTTATCCATTTCCTCTGAGGTCATCGGTCTAACGATGTCTCCACTAAATCCATATTCAGCTGGAGAAAATGCCACAGGCTCAGGCTCAGGCTCAGGCTCAGGCTCAGGCTCAGGCTCAGGAGGATCAAAAGGAACATCAATAGATTCAGGATTCTCTGGTGGATTTATTTCTTCATTATTATCATCTTCTTTATTAGCCTGAGATGATTTCTTTGGTTGAGGAGGTCTCTTGAACTCTTCTCTGTATTGGCGTAATTTAAGAGCCGTTTCAAGTTGATCTGACTTCGTCAATTCGAGCTGCAACTCAGCAAGGCTTCGATCTGTTGCATAAAGAGCTTCGCCATCTCTGCTTCTCTTTAGATTATTTACTCTGAAAACAAATTGATCATACTGAGATCTCATTTTCCTCACATAATCAGGAGCCGCTTCTATGTCCTTAGAACGTCTGGTATCATTTGCTTTAATCCTAATGATTTCAGCTTCCAAAGCATTAATAGCTCTAACAGCTCCAATCTTAACCATTCTTTCTTTAGCCACGCCAAGAGCACCTGAATATTTGTCATTCAATTTAGACATATAACCAATGTGCTTTTCCTCATTAGCCTTGAGAGCAGTCTCATATTTCTTTAATGGCTCAAGCTGTTCTGCTGAAAGAAAATTAGGAATCTCTGGTTGAGCCTCTATTGCACTAAAAAGTTGACCCATCAATATAAGGAAGAGGTTCGTTACAATTAAAAGATACGAACCTAATTTCACTTGATAGAATTTTTTATTTATTGGCATTAGTGAGTTTTCTACTTCTTTCTACTAACCAAATAGCGCTCATGAGAAAATTTTTGTCTATAATTAAGGCTAAAGTTTTCTCCTAAATTAGCCTAAAAATCAAAAGTCTTCCGATGAAATTCATAATTCCAACTAATCATCATTATACCTTTTCAGATCAGCAGCATCCAGTCGACGCTTTTCCTCCCACTTTTTAATTTTCTCAGGCTTTATCAGTAAAAGTTTAAAATCCTCAAGGACCAAGTATATAGATGGCACAAGAATAAGCGTAATAGCTGTAGCAAACAAAATGCCAAAACCAAGAGAAATAGCCATCGGTATTAGAAACTTTGCCTGCAAATCTGTCTCAAAAAGCATGGGACTCAACCCCGCAAAAGTTGTCAGTGAAGTTAATATAATCGGGCGAAATCTAGCCGCTCCAGCCTCCCATGCAGCAGCAATTAGCGACTCACCCTTAATCCTATGACGATTAACATAATCAACAAGGACCAAACTGTCATTTACCACTACGCCTGAAAGAGCAACAATACCACACATCGACATTATACTCATGTTTGCACCCATCAATATGTGCCCTAATATCGAACCAACAATACCGAATGGAATCACGCTCATTACTATTAGAGGTTGAACGTAAGATCTTAATGGAATAGCCATCAGAACAAAAACTGCCAACAAAGCAAAAATGGAACTGGATTTCAACTCTTCCATGCTTCTCGCCTGATCTTTTTGTTCCCCATAGAACGCATAATTAATCCCGGGAAACCTTTCTGCTAATGTTGTTAACGTCTCATTTTCAAGAGTTCTTCTGGCTCGATTAGCATTAGCCTTTGGGTTTCCCCGATCAATATCAGCAGCAATGCGAACTGCACGAACTCGCTCTGTACGTCTAATGACCGATTTACTACGCCCCTCTTCAAAATTCACCAAAGCCGACAAAGGAATTTCATTCCCTGCCTTCGCTCTTATCTTAATTTGTTCTACATCCTCCAAAGAAGATCGGTCTTTTTTCGGATAACGCACCATAACTTTCACCTCATCCCTTCCACGCTGCAACCTTTGAACCTCTTCACCATAAAAACCTTGCCTGAGCTGTATAGCAACGTCAGACAAGCGCAAGCCCATAGATTCTCCTGCAGGAAGTAATGACTTAAGAACCACCTGACGTTTGCCGAGATTATTTGAATCACTTATATCAATAATTCCATCAATCTTAGATAAAGAATTTTTAACCTCTTCGGTTGCCATAATTAACTTGTCCATACCATCACCTGAAAGCTCCAAATCAATAGCATTCCCTGAGCCAGCTGATTGACTTTGAAACGAAATCTCTGAAGTTCCTGGTATAGGCCCCGTCAATTTCCGCCACTCAGCAGCAAGTTCCCTAGCAGAAATTGATCTTTCTGATCCTGGTAAAATCTCAAGAGCAACTTCACCCAAATTATCTCCAGTCGGAGTAACTGGAGTAAAGCCTGTCTTAAAGGGCTGACCTCCAACCGTCGCCAACATATTAATGATTAATGTTTTCCCGGAATCATTTGAATACTTTTTATTCAGTTTAATTGCAGCCTTTTCAATGCGTGTAACCGCATCTGACGTTGTTTCAAAAGCAACCCCTTCAACCATCTTAACTTTTGCTGAAATAATCTCTGCTTCAACCTCAGGGAAAAATTCCCATTTAATTCTCTCTCCTTTTACTAATCCTATAGCAATAAAAAATAGAGCTATAAAAATAGTAATTACCACATACCTCATTCCAAGAGCTAATTTAAGAATTGGCCTATAAAATTTATCAACAAACGTTTCCATTCCCTGTGCCACTTTGCGCTGCACTTTTAGTATTGGGTTGCGACTCCCTTCATTATTAGACGGTCTTAGCAATGCAAGATGAGCGGGAAGGATAAGCTTAGATTGAATGAGAGAAAAAAGCAGAGTAGGAATCACAATCCATGGAATATTTCTCCAGATCTTTCCGCTAACCCCACTAATTCCTAGCATTGGAGTAAATGCAACAGCTGTTGTCAAAACACCAAAAATAACAACTACCCCAACTTCATGAGTTCCTCTCCAAGAAGCGTCTCTTGGGTCTTCCCCTTCCCTGATGCGGCGATATACATTTTCACCAACCACAATAGCATCATCAACGACAATTCCTAACACTAATATAAAAGCAAAAAGGGTAATCATATTAATAGAAATACCCGTAGTCGGCATCATCCATATAGCACCAGCAAAAGAAATCGGAATACCAATAGTTACTAAGGCAGCAAGACTCGGACGAAGAAATAATGATAAAATAATAAAAACTAATAAGAGGCCCCATAAAGCATTCTTCCTAAGTAGATCAAGGCGGCCCTGAAGGTATTGAGAATTGTCATTCCAAATCTCAACATAAACTCCTTCCGGAAGTTGTTTGCGAATCTCCTCTAAATATCTTCTTGCAGATTCTGCTACTTCTAAAGTGTCTTCTTTGCCAACTCTATAAATCTGTAAAGTCGCTGCATTCTTACCATTAAAACGACTAATCAGATCAACGTCTTCAAATTCATCCACTATCGTCGCAATATCTCCAAGTAATACCACTGTCCCATCAGTCCTAGTGATAACAGGAATTTTTTCAAAGTCTGCTGAACTGTATCGCTTTGACTCAGCCTTAATGAGTATTTCCCCAGCATCAGTCCTCACTGCGCCGCCCGGAAGATCAATTGAAGAAGCTCTAACCGCATCCGCGACTACTGCAAAAGTGACCCCATAAGCCCTCATATTATCTTCTGAAAGTTCAATTGAAATTTCGTATTTCCGTAAGCCGGAAAGCTCCACCTGACTGACTCCACTAGATTCACGAAATGAAGAAGTTATTTTGTTAAGCCAGCCAGTTGGCTTTGGCGGTTTATATGTCAAGATCCCATCGCGTATCTTTTCTGCGTATCCGCGAAGCGTTCTCTCATCAGTATCGGCAGATATCGCAACAGTCAGCACCTGATTCTTAATTAACACTTCTTCATATAGTGGGGACTCGGTATTCTCTGCAAAATTCTCGATTGAATCGACACGGGTTTTAATATCATCAAGAACATCTCGAACATTTGAAGCGCTAGATACTTCAACATAAACGACCCCATATGAATTAGCAGCTGTGGAGCGCATGATATCAATCCCCTCAACGTCACGTATTGCTTCCTCAATCGGTATACATATCCCCTTCTCTACTTCTTCTGGTGTTGCACCTGGGTAAGGAACACTCACAGACACAACGTTCGTAGACGTTTCTGGAAATATTTCTTTTTTAAGCTTAAACCAAGTAGTAATGCCTGCTATCAAAATTGCAGCCATAATAAAATTGGCAAAAACATTGTTCCTAGAAAACCAGCGGATTAGATGTCTCATCTGATCAGTTTTTATCTTTCTCAATCAGATTACCGGCGGTCACTGAGTCACTTAATTTACTAGGATTAACTTCCATCCCGTTAATAACATTTGGAATTGGAGTCGTTGCTATTTTTTCACCGTTTGCAATACCGTCCCTAATAATCACTTTATCTCGCTCCGTTCTAATCACTACCACTTCTCTGGACGATACTTTATTATTAGAATCAACGATAATAATCTTATTTTTTCCATACAATGCCCTACGTGGTAAGGCATATATATTTTTTAGTTTTTTCCCATTAATTTTTGCATTAAGAAATAATCCAGGGGAAAGAAACTTATCTCCCTGAACAATATTAACATTCGCAACAAAAAACACTGACTGGCTTGACTTGTCCACTTGACCTTCTGTTCTTACCAGCTCTCCTTTCCAGTAATAAAGTACATCTGCAATGCTAGCCTCAAACATTACCGGAGTTCCTGTCACAACATCTATAAAAGCATAATCTTCAAGGGAAACAGATAGCCGCAATTCAAAATCATTGGCACTTT
>Ga0209501_10004829_pt1 | contig 12705 bp, 9 predicted proteins | sample ArcticOcean_MG_C_4_FD_187434 | JGI IMG/M metagenome (GOLD analysis project Ga0209501, IMG submission 187434) | Marine microbial communities from western Arctic Ocean - ArcticOcean_MG_CB4_134 (SPAdes) (version 2) | ecosystem: Environmental > Aquatic > Marine > Oceanic | place: Arctic Ocean...
GGTGCATGTGGCGGTCGGCTTCAGCGGACATGGTTTCAAACTCGCTCCCACGATCGGTGAAGCACTGGCGCAACAAATCCTTGGAACCGAGCCGCGTGTTCCGATTGAGATGTACGACATGACTCGCTTTGAAACTGGAAAAACCCTGCACGGAGCCTACGGAATCGGCACACTTGCCTAGACGTGAGCCGACTCATTTGTGCCAGTTTCAAAATCTTGCTTGATTCTTTGGTATTGGCCCTGAATTCAACTCGTAAGTGCAACACTTTAATAGTATTAGGACTTACGCAAGAGCCATCCTGACCGATGGGGTTCTCAACTGCTTGATCATGTACTACGAGAGCATGCCGTGCTTGATCTGACAGACGGTGTTTCCGGTCTGGTGGGCAGAGCCTTGAGGCGCACCCAGACCAGGATGGCGCAACCGATGTGGTTTCTCCGGATGCGCGCCCTGCGGCACTGGCAGGCCTCGATTCCGGTGATCTGCGGACTCAGCAAAAATTGGCAGTAGTCCAGACGGGTAATGCTTGATGCCATCTTCTCTCCTTGCGTTCGTGAGTTGACTCAGGGCTATTCCAGCTTCTATCAGTCAACTTCAAAACACCAGTGTGCGTAAGTCCTGAGTATGCAATTTCAGTAGTTTACTCAATGCCATTCAGATATTGTCTTTTAGTTTCAGAGCGCTTATCCTGACGGTCGTTTTGTACTGGATAAAAAGCCAATCATTTCAGATTCTTAGGGTGTTGCACATACGAGTTGAATCCGCACAGGAAAAAAACTTGACAAATATTCTAATACTAGATAATTTTATATGAAATGAGAACTTAGTCACTAACATATAAGTCGATTTGACCTATCAGGCAGGAAGCTGGGAGAAACCACGCAGAGTGGTGTGCAGGATTGCCTGGCATGAGAATGAACTCTTCCCCCGGATCGTGTTCGTTGTGACCAACTCCCGGATTTCAGTAGAGAAAGTAATCAAGGTCTACAATCGCAGGGCAGAGCTGGAAAACAGGATAAAGGAGGGCAAGAACACCCTGCGTTGGGATAAAACGAGTTGCCATCGCTTTGAGTCCAACGAGGCCAGGCTGAAGATGGGGCTGCTGCCGTGCAATCTCCCGCATCTGCTCCGGAAGTTCCATATCCGAGGCGAAGGGGTCCGGCGCTCTGCCGAGTGGCTGATCAGACGCCTGATCAAATTGGGTGCGAAGGTTTCATACCATGCCAGACGCTGGCAGGTGCAGGTCTCGTCCTGCCTAATATAAAGAATGTAGTTGAAGCAAAACATATTGTTGAGTGTTCTAAATATAGGCCCGTTGGGAAAAGAGGTATTGCATTCAATGTCGCACACGATGAATATCAAAGTGGTGAACCACGAACTAAATTAGATAATGCAAATAGCACAAACATTCTAATTGCAATGATTGAAAGTAAAGAAGGAATTGATAATGTAAATGACATTATATCAACAAAGGGTATTGATATGGCCTGGTTAGGGCATTTTGATCTTACGGATTCATTGGGAGTGCCAGGAAATTTTAAAAATAAAATTTTTAACAATTGTGTTGAGAGTTTTATATCAGCATGTAATGAACCTAAAAAAACCTGCAGGATTTTTAGATACAAATTTTAAAATGTTACAAAAATTAAAAAACAAAGGTTTTGCTGTGTTGGTTACGGCCATGACGCGATAGTTTTTCAAACATCACTTAAAAATGGTCTTAATAAAATTATGAATATGAACTAAAAGGAGGAACTATGTAAGAAATACAATTTTGATATGTTATAGCCAATAGCTTAATTATTTTTAATTTATTAATTAAAAGGATAATATGAGAAATTTAATTCTAATTGCGATAGGTTTGTTAGTCAGCTCAAGTATCTATGGTAAGGTACTAATAGGTTTCGGTGCACCAGCTCTAGACGGTGGTCAAAGAGCAATTATGAACGGGTTTGTCACAAATGCTGAGGCTAAAGGATGGGAAGTAATTGTGACAAATGCAAATAATGATGCAGAAAGACAGGCTAATCAGTTAGATAATTTTATAGCACAAGGGGTTGATGCTATAGTAACTGTCCCTGTAGATAGTAAAGCAGTTTGCTCATCAGTTGAAAGAGCATCTGATGCAGGTATATTATTTTACACAATTGATAGATCGACAATTGGATGTAAGGTAAACATGACAGTACAAGCTAACAATTACCTAGCTGGTCAACAAGCTGGTGAGGAACTAGTGAGATTGCTGACAACAAAATTTCAAGAACCAAAAGGAGTTGTTTTGGAATTACAAGGTGATTTAGGTCAGAACGTAGCTCAATTAAGAGGAGGGGGATTCAATGATGTTATGAAAAAATATTCCAACATCAAGGTAATTAGTAAACCAACGCAATGGAAAGCAGAAAACTTTGGGCAGGCAACACTTGATGTTGTTGGTGCAATGCAAATAGATGGTATTTATTACCATTCTGATTGTGTTGGCACTAAAACAGTATCGGCAGCACTTGATCAGTTAAACAAGAATTTTAAAAGAGGTCATCCAAAACATATTTTCCGTGTTGGTGTTGATGGTTGCAGTGATGGATTACAAGCAATAAAGGATGGATGGCGTGATCAATCTTCAAGTCAGCCACTTCCAGATTTTGGGGTTATTGTGAACTGGATTGAAAAAGAGTTAAATAACGAAAAAATAACAACTGGTGATGTTATTCAAAGAGGAGCTCCATGGTCACCAGCAAAGATTTTTAATAGTGACACAGGAATGATGTTAAATTTAGCAACAACTAATGTTACATCTGCAAATGTATACAATCCTGCATTATGGGGTAATATAAAATAACTAGATAGGGTTGCCCTTAATAGGGCAACCCTAAATTCATGATATGAAAATAACAAATTTAATTTTAAATAATCTAATTTGGTTTTTTGTTTTAATTTCGTTTTCGTTTTTTTCACTTTCCTCAGATAGATTCCTACACCCAGTTACAATAAGTAATATTTTAATTAGTTTTGCTTCCCTTGGATTTCTAGTTTTAAGTCAGTCATATACCTTTATTACCGGTAATTTTGATCTTTCAGTTGAATCAACATTAGCATTTACAGCAATGTGTGCTGCGTTATTAATGCTTTCTGTAGAAAATCAGGGGTATGGCATTGAACTTAATTATATATACGCAATACTTTTAATGATGATTATTGGTATAAGTATTGGTTTATTTAATGGTTATTTAATAACTGTAGTTAATGTAAATAACTTAATTGTAACAATTGCAATGCTTTTTTTATTAAGAGGATTAACATACGGGATTTCACCGGGGACAACCTTAAGTTTTTTCCCAGAGGGTTTTCGATGGATAGGTAATGATTATTTAGTTAAATATACAATTGAAGGATACCGGGGAAAATTAGTAATACCTATTGCAGCAATATTTGTGTTTTTAGCCTTTATTGTTGGATATTTACATACAAAATACACGCAGTTTGGTAGGAACATGTATGCTATTGGTGCTGACAGAGATTTAGCTAGAAATAATGGAATTAATGTGGTTAGGACAATAATTATAGTATATATGATCGCTGGTTTGTGCGCAGCAATCTCTGGTTTAATTACTGCGGGCAGACTTAATAGTGCAACACCTACGATGGGCCATGGCATTATTTTTACAGTTCATGCTGCAGCAATAATTGGAGGAATGAGTATTTATGGTGGTAAGGGAAGCATTCTTGGTGCTTTTGGAGGAGTATTATTATGGTCTATATTAGATACCGGATTAAATATAATGCGCGTTTCACCGTTTTGGATAGAAGTTAGTAGAGGTTTACTATTGCTTTTCGCAGTTTTTATTGAAGCTATACGAAATAAATACCAACATAAAATATTACAAATTAATAAGTATTCTTCGTCACCTATTGGTGTTGATGACAAAAATTATTGGAAATGATATTTATTGATTATTTTTTATAATATGAAAAATATTTTAAAAATTAATAAAATAAATAAGCATTTTTCAGGGATAAAAGTATTAACTAACGTGTCATTAGAAGTTAATCAAAAAGAAATTCATGGTGTCGTTGGAAAGAATGGTGCTGGAAAATCAACACTAATGAATATAATAATGGGAATAATTAATGCGGATGAAGGAATAATTCATTTTGATAATAAAAAAATTAAAGAACCTAATCCACTAAAAATGATTGAATTGGGAATTACTTTAGTACCGCAAAAATTAAAAATGTTAAACACACTTTCTGTAGCAGAAAATTTGTTTTGTGGTAATCTCCCAAAAAATAAATTTAGATTTGTGAATTGGAAATATGTTTATAAAAAGGCTAATTTAATTTTAGAAAAAATGGGATTAAATGTTGATAGTAGTATATCTGTCCAAGAATTAAGTGTTGAGCAAAAAACAATGCTCAGTATTTCTAAAGCTGTATTTCATGAATCAAAATTAATTATTTTAGATGAACCTACTGCAGTATTAAATAAAAAAGAAACAAACATTTTATTTGACTTTATAAAAAAACAAAAAGATAAAAATATTAGCTTCATTTATATATCACATCAATTAGAAGAAATATTTGAAATATGTGATAAAGTTTTGGTTTTAGTTGATGGTTATAGTAAAGGGAGCCACAATGTTAAGGATTTAAATATATCAAAATTAATTAATTTAATGATAGGTAAAGACGTTAATTCTTATAAAAGAAAAAATTATTGTGATAAAACATCAAATGTTTTTTCTGTAAATAACCTAACTAGAAGAGGTTTTTATCAAAATATTACATTTAATATTTGTGAGGGGGAAATTTTAGGAATTTGTGGCCTTGGATCTTCTGGTTTAAATGAATTAATACATGGTATATATGGTTTGGAAAGGAAAGGCATTGGAGATATTTGTATTAATGAGAAACATTTGCATAATATCAGTCCAAAAAAATCAATTGAAAGCGGAATAGTTTATTTAACAAATGATAGACATGAAGATGGTTTGATAAATTTTAGACCGTTAAAAGAAAATATTTCCATATCCATACTAAAGTTTATTTCTAAATTATCTATTGTGAATAATTACAAAGAAAATAACATTGCAAAAGAAAAAGTTAATGAATTAAAAATAATACCAGCAGATATAAATAAAGAAATCGACCTATTTAGTGGAGGTAATCAACAAAAAATTATTTTTGGCAGATTAGCCGTTACAGCCCCAAAATTAATGTTACTTCATGAACCTGTTCAAGGAGTTGATGTTAATGCAAAAAATGATATTTTCGAAACAATTGAGGAATTCGCAAGTTCTAATATTGGTATTTTGATTGCGTCAACTGAAATTAGAGAACTGATAAATATTTGTGACAGAATAATTGTCATGTACCAAAATAAAATTGTTTATGAAGTTAATCATCAAAAATTTGATTTTGAAAAAATTATGTTAACTATGGAACAAGGAATTTAAATTATTTCTGATGAATCATTTAGCAAAATATTTCATTTGGTATGTGTTATTAATTACCTTTGTTTGCTTTTCTATTTTTATACCAAATTTCTTTTCATTTTCTAATTCAAAAAATATTTTGATAGGCGGAAGTGTGTTAGGAATTTTGGTTATTGGTCAATCTTTATGTCTTTTTTCAAGAAATTTAGATCTATCAGCTGAAGGAACAGTTTCACTAGTAACTGTTATTGCAGCATGGTTAATGTTGCCAGCAACAGAATCTACATTCGCACAGGCGGGTGGATTAGGTATTGAACTTCATCCAATAATAGTTATTTTAATAATGCTATCACTAGGCGCAGTGATCGGTTTCATTAATGGTTACTTAATCGCATATATTGGAATGAATTTTTTCATTGTTACATTAGCAATGCAATTAGTATTGCGAGGTTCAGGATTTGTTATTGGAGAAGGAGCTGTAATGCCTGGTACCCCAAAGCTTTTTAATTTTTTGGGTGGAGGTCAATTATGGCACATACCAATGCCAATACTAGCATCATTCACCATGTTTTTGCTTTTTAATTATTTCGTAAAAAGTACTACAATTGGCCGAAAAATATTTTCTGTTGGTAGTAATCAGAAGGCTTCAATTACTGTTGGAATAGATTACAAGAAAACAGTGCTTATTGTGTATTCGCTAAGTGGTATGTTAGCTGCTTTTGCAGGGTGGATGTTATTAGGTAAATTAGAGATATCCGTTCCAAATCTTGGAGCTGAATTAACACTCAACGTTGTAGCAGCCGCTGTAATTGGTGGTGTGAGTTTAAAGGGAGGTGAAGGATCACTAATAGGTGCATTAGCTGGTGTTTTACTCTTGGCTGTAATTAATAACGCACTTAATATAATGAATGTTGATCCTTTTTGGGTAAATGCCGTAAGAGGTTTTATTATTTTAGTTGCACTAATAATAGATGCACAAAAGTCCAGATTATTTAAAACAATATAAAAAATTATGGATTCAATCTATAGTGACAATTGTGTTTGGGATGCTAAAGCCATAATTGGAGAAGGCCCTGTTTGGGTATCTGAAAATAATAATTTATACTGGGTTGATATAAATTCAAAACAAATACTGATTTATTCTACAATTACAAAAAATAAAATTAAAGTAGATGTTCCACATAAAATCGGATGGGCTATTCCGACATATAATAATTTTAATCTATTTTTATGTGGTTTTAAAAACTTTATTGGTAAATACGATATATCTAATAAAAAATTAGAAGTAGTACATGAATTAAATGAAAAATATATAAATAATAGATTAAATGATGCAAAATTTGACAGCAAAGGCAACTTATGGGCAGGTACAATGGATGATGATGCGAAAGACGATAAAGGATATTTTTATAAATTTCCAAATTATTCCACAAAGATTTTACAGGATGGACCGTTTAAAGTAACAAACGGTCCTGCAATTAACAAATCTGAAAACACTCTTTATCATTGCGATAGTTTATCTCAAATTATTCATAAATATGAAATAGATGATGAATATAACCTATTGAATAGGAGTATTTTTATAAAATATGAAGCCTTGGAGGATGGTTTCCCTGATGGTATTACTGTAGATAATGAAGATTGTTTATGGGTTGCAAGGTATGGCTCCAATAAAATTACAAGGTACAGTCCTGAAGGTAATCCTTGTTTTGAAATAATATTACCAGCAAAAAATGTCACTAGTTGCACTTTTGGAGGAACTGATTTAGATGTATTATATGTTACTACCGCTAGAGACGGGCTTAATACAGAAAACTTAATAAAATATCCGTTATCTGGCGGTTTATTTGAGATAAATTTACCTTTTAAAGGTATTAGCAATTTTTATTCACCATGGTAAAATGTGCAAATTAAAACCAGTAAGCAAATTTAGATACTCCCCCTCTTGAGTGTTGGTGCCTGTCCTCAGCAAAATACGCCCTGTAAAGTGTTGGGATTTTGCAAATAGGAGGAATAACACAAAATAAGATTTATCCACAATTATTAGTGTAATTAACTTACTTGTAATTTTTACGTTGATCATATTTATAATACATCGGATAAAAATTTTCATAAAACTATTAATGACCACAAACAGATCATAAAAGCAATAGAATTAAAAAAGTAGATAATGCAAAAGAAAAAATATTTTGAATTTGAATAAAGCCAATTATAAATATATTAATTAAAGTATCATGGAATTAGCAATTGCAGGATGCGGTCGAATTGCTACAGTTCATTTAGAAGCAATTAAACAACTGACTCAAAATAATTACGATGTATCAATTACATCTCTAATTGATACAAGTGAAAAGAATGCTAGCATCTTTAAGGATAAGCATAAAATCACATGTCCTATTTTTACTAATATTGATGATGCATTAAATAAATCAAAATTTGATTCTATAATTGTTTGCATACCACATGTTTTTCATGAAATTATTTCATTAAAGTGTTTTAATGCAAATAAAAATGTATTATTAGAAAAACCTATGGCCCATAATTTAAAATCTGCTCATAAAATATTATCTGCTTCTTTAAATACAAAAAAATTATTTATGATTGCTGAAAGTAGTCATTATTGGCCTGAAGTTCTTAAAGTTAAAGATTTATTAAGAAACAACAAAATTGGTAAAATTGTAACTTGTAAAGCATCTTTTAGACAATGTTCTGAAAATGATATTTTTGATAGTTATAATTTATTGCCTGGTGACAACATTAAAAAAGCTTGGAGATTCTCAAAAGATTTTACAGGTGGAGGAATAACAATTGACGGAGGTGCACATTGGATCAGACCCTTAAGAGAATGGTTTGGGAACGTTAAACAAACAATTTGCAAATTTTCATATCCTCATCCACACATGGAAGGTGAAAGTCTTTCGCAGGCTATTTTTTTATTCGATAATGATATAACAGCTATTTTTGAAGGTATTTTGACCGAAACAACTACTTTTTGTAACGATACCCCTTTTCGTATAACAGGTACGTTAGGAGAAATTACTATTGGACCCAATGGCCTAGGTGTATTTCTTTATAATAAGGAAAACCCTAATGGTAAAAGAGTTTTAAATGATAATGGTTATATATCATCTTTTTATTACCAATTTAAAGATTTTTTTGATTCAATTAAAAACAATACCTGTCCACAAGCTAGTCCTTTATACTCACTTGGTGAAATGGAAACTGCACTTGCTATGGAAAAATCAGATAATTTGAAAAAATGGATAACTATAGATTATACTAATTTATAAATAACATGCTAACTTGTGTCAAATTATTTTAGGAAAATATAAATACCATTCTGCCTGATCAAGGGCATTAACATGTTCCCATCGCGTGTTCATCATTATTAGATCGTCATTTTGCCGGTGCTTGGCTACATTAAGCAAGTTACATGATTGATGGTCTCGCAAGAAGTCCTCTGAGGTGATAAATTAGTCGATTTCTGGGGTTTCTCAACCATTCGAGACACTCTTTTCTTTCAACCTGCGGCGTTCTGAGCATCCGAATTTTTTCAGAAGTTGGTGCCATTGGGTGCTTGCGAGAGCATCATGATTTAGTTAGTTTACAAGATGGAGTGCCTGAAAATGTTGTGTGCTTTCTGGCCGAGGATGGCGCCACCGATGCGCTAGCTGATATTGCTCCCGATCTTGATGCGGTGGTGGTGGTCGTATTGAATGCGGCGCAAACCCAGTCGGTGATGTTTGACGATGCCGGCCTGACCTGACCGGGAGACGAGTGATGCTTCTTGGTTGTATCGGTGACGATTTCACAGGCTCCAGCGATCTCGCGAACACGCTTGCCAAACAAGGGTATGCGCACGGTGCAATATACCGGTATTTCTGATCTTGATGCCGCCGCCTCGGTCGAAGCTGGCGTCGTCGCGCTGAAATCGTGCTCAGTTCCGGCTTCTGATGCGGTGGCGCAATCACTGGCCGCACTGAAATGGTTGCAAAAACAGGGATGCCAGCAATTTGTTTTCAAATAGTGCCAACCTTCGATTCAACACCTGATGGCAATATTGGTCCGGTGGCGGATGCGCTTGGCACCGATTGTGTGATTGTCTGTCCGGCATTTCCTGGGGTGGGGCACTTCGATCTCACAGACTCACTGGGCATTCTAGGACAGTTTGATCATCCGGATTTCCTTGCGGTGGTAGAGCGCATTGCTGCCGCCTGTGAGCAGTACGGCAAGGTGGCGGGTTTCCTTGATCTCAATCCAGACCTCATCTGCCTCTTGCGCGACAAGGGCTTCCAACTGCTCGGCTACGGACACGACGTGGGCGTGTTGCAAGCCGGATTCCGGCAGGGCTTGGAGTAAGTCAGGAACGCATAACCAAGACCGACAATGGCAGACAACCTGACCGAACGACTGGAAAGCTGCTACACGGGCGCGGTGTTTGAGGTGATGCGGGATTTGGGGTTTCCGGATGGCCTCCTGCCCGCGAGTTGAAATCGCTGGATCCGGAAAAGACGGTGGCGGGGCCGGTGTTTCCCGTGTTGGGACGACCGGATTCCAGTCTCACCCCTGATGAAAGCCTGCTGCGCTGGACCGAATTCCTCGGTACCGTCCCTGCCGGGCACGTCGTTGCCTGCCAACCCCAAGATGATGACCGAGCCCTGATGGGCGAGCTTTCCGCAGAAACCCTCCAGTTCCGGGTGTGCGGGGCTACATCGTGGACGGCGGCTGCCGCGATGTTTCGTTCATCAAGGCACTCGGCTTTCCCGTCTTCTGCCGCTTCACCACCCCTCGTGACATTGTGGCGGCGTGGACTCCGGAAGTCTACAACGTCCCCATCCAGATTGGTGAGGTCGATCGATCCCGGCGACTATATACTCGGCGACCAGGACGGGATTGTATCCTTCCCGGAACCCAAGCCGAGGCCATTGTGAATCGGGTCGAGGTGGTGGTGCAAACCGAAAACCTCGTCCGTAAAGCCATCCTCGAAGGCATGCCCCCCAAGGAGGGGGACCTGCAATACCGGAAGTTCTGAAGGGGCTGGACTGCTTGTCTGCCCTGAGTTATGCTCCGGGAGCAAAGTTTGATAGCCTCCAACGATGAGCACACAAGGATTCATGCCTCTTCCAGACAGCGACACCCTCTCTCCACAAGCCACTCTCCCCGTGAGCCACGGAAGTTCCTCGCAATCTGTGAAAAATTCCCAGATCACACTCCGGACACTGGCGGAACTGGAGCGCAAGGTGCTCTGGCTGTCGTCGTGGATGATCCACCACGCGAACCACCTCCGGGAAAAAACGGACGGCCTCAAGGTCGGCGGGCACCAAGCCTCGTCCGCATCGCTGGCAACGATCATGACGGTGCTGTATTTCGATGTGCTGCGTCCAGAGGACCGGGTTGCCGTCAAGCCGCATGCGAGTCCGGTGTTCCACGCGATTCAATACCTGCTTGGCAACCAGACACAGGAGAATCTGGAGAAGTTCCGCAGCTATCGCGGGGCGCAGTCTTACCCCTCGCGCACCAAGGACGCAGACGATGTGGATTTCTCGACCGGTTCGGTGGGGCTGGGCGCGGCGGTCACGGCCTTCGCCAGCCTCGTGCAGGATTATGTGCAGCTCAAAAAATTGGGTGGTGCCGAAAACAACCCAACGGGGCGGATGGTCGCGCTGGTGGGTGATGCGGAACTCGACGAGGGCAACATTTTCGAGGCGCTCTACGAGTGCTGGAAACACGGGTTGCGCAACACCTGGTGGGTCATTGACTACAACCGGCAAAGCCTCGATGCCGTGGTCACGGACCGGCTTTTCGGGAAGATTGACGACCTCTTCCGCATGATGGGCTGGCGGGTGGTGACGCTGAAGTACGGTCGGCGGCTGGAGGAGGCGTTCCGGAAACCTGGAGGCACGGCCTTGCGGGAGTGGATTGACGAGTGTCCGAACAGCCTCTACTCCGCGCTTGTTTTCAAAGGCGGTGCGGTGTGGCGCAAGCGGATTCTTGCCGACCTCGGCCACAAGCCACGGGTGCAGGCGTTGCTGAAGGAGTATGCGGACGAGGCGCTGCACCAGTTGATGACGAACCTCGCCGGACACGACCTCGAAGTACTCCACGAAACCTTCCACAGCCTGGAAGGCGAGGTGCCAACGTGCATCATCGCCTACACCATCAAGGGCTGCAACCTGCCGTTTGCCGGACACAAGGACAACCACGCGGGCTTGATGAATCCGGAGCAGATGGAGCAGTTCCGCGAGCAAAACAACATTCACCCCGGCAAGGAGTGGGAGCGGTTTGCGGGACTGGACCTTCCGGAACCACAGCTTGAGAAGTTTCTTGCGCAGGTGCCCTTCAACCAAAAGGGCCGTCGGCGTTTCCAGGCCGAGCAACTTCCGGTTCCGGAGTCCCTGTCCGTCGCTTTCCGCAAAACGGCTTCCACGCAAGAGGGCTTTGGCCGCATGCTCGCCGACCTTGCCCGCCGCGAGGAACCACTCTCGGATCACATCGTCACCCTCTCTCCGGACGTCACGGTTTCCACCAACCTCGGCGGCTGGGTCAACCGACGCGGAGTCTTCGACCGCCAGACCGCTGCCGATCCCTTCCGGGAGCAGGAGGTCGCCTCGATGCAGAAGTGGGAACTGTCGCCTTCCGGACAGCACATCGAGCTGGGCATCGCGGAAAACAACCTCTTCCTGATGCTGGCGGTGCTTGGGCTGTCGCACGACCTCTTCGGCGCACGGCTGCTGCCGATTGCCACGCTCTACGATCCTTTCATCTACCGGGGGTTGGACGCGCTCAACTACGCCTGTTACCAAGACGCCCGCTTCATCCTCGTGGCCACGCCCTCCGGAATCACGCTCGCGCCGGAAGGCGGGGCGCATCAATCCATTGGCACCCCCTTGGTCGGCATGGCACAGGACGGACTGGCGACGTTTGAACCAGCCTTTGTGGACGAACTCGCGGTCATCCTCGGCTGGGCGTTCGACTACATTCAGCGCGACGGCAGCAAGGGAGACTCTTCGGGATGGCTGCGGGACGCCAGCGGCGGGTCGGTCTACCTCCGGCTCTCCACCCGGCCCATCTCCCAGCCGGAGCGCACCCTTTCGGAGGAACAACGGCAGGCGATCATCACCGGGGGTTACTGGCTCAAGGAACCAGAATCGGGTGCGGAACTCGCACTGGTGTACACTGGCGCGGTTGCCCCGGAGGTGCAGGAGGCGTTTGTGCAAATCGCGGAGGACATCCCCGGAGCCGGGCTGCTTGCGGTGACTTCGGCGGATCGCTTCA
>Ga0209501_10004830_pt1 | contig 12705 bp, 14 predicted proteins | sample ArcticOcean_MG_C_4_FD_187434 | JGI IMG/M metagenome (GOLD analysis project Ga0209501, IMG submission 187434) | Marine microbial communities from western Arctic Ocean - ArcticOcean_MG_CB4_134 (SPAdes) (version 2) | ecosystem: Environmental > Aquatic > Marine > Oceanic | place: Arctic Ocean...
AATTTTATCTTCTGCATCTCTTACTTTAACCAAAGGCCTTTTTTCAGAAACTATTTTTTGTGCAAATGCTAAGGCGTCTTCTAATAAGCTATCTTCTTTTGCCATTTCATCAACTAATCCCATAGAAAGACATTGTTCAGCTGGAACATGTTCACCTGAGGTCATCATAACCAGTGCTTTAGCTGCCCCTACAATTCTAGGCAGTCTTTGTGTGCCGCCAGCTCCCGGTAGCAGGCCTAAGTTAACTTCTGGTAGGCCACATTTTGACGAAGGGACGGCTATGCGGTAATGGCAGGTAAGAGCAACTTCAAGGCCGCCTCCAAGCGCTGTACCGTGTATAGCGGCTATCACCGGTTTAGGTGAATTTTCTATGGTGTCTTGAACTTCATACAAGGAAGGGCCTTTTGGAGCTTGTCCAAATTCAGTTATATCAGCTCCGGCAATAAACGTTCTACCCTCGCAGATTATTACAATCGATTTTACCAATTCATCATTAATTGCTGAGCTAACGCCTTCGTTTAATCCTTCTCTTACATTAGCTGAAAGAGCGTTAACTGGAGGAGAATTGAGAGTAATTACGGCTACTTCGTTTGTTATATCCAGAGTAGTAACTTCATTTATGTTTGGCATATTCTTTCCTTAGTAATTTTTAAGACGTTCTATGCTAGCTTAATAAGAAACAAAAAAAAATAATATTTATATCATCTTAAGATGTCTGTAAGATTACCAGCTTTCAGTTTATGTATAGAAGGAACAAGCGATGGCAAAAACTTTACAATACGGCGGTCTAACGGTAGCCAAGGAATTAGATGACTTTTTAAGAGAAGAAGTTGTAAAAGGTATTGATGTAGATGCAGATAAATTTTGGTCTTCTCTAGAATTAATCCTTGAAGATTTTGGACCAAGAAATAAATTACTCCTCAATAAGCGTGAGGAACTCCAAAAGCAAATCGATGAATGGCATATATCAAAAAAGGATAAAGGCCATGATCACGAATCGTACGTGGAGTTTCTTAAAGAAATAAATTACTTATTGGATGAGGGAGAGGATTTTCAAATAACCACTGAAAACGTGGACGAAGAGATTAAAACTATAGCTGGAGCTCAATTGGTAGTTCCGGTTATGAATGCTAGATTCTCGCTTAATGCTGCTAATGCAAGATGGGGAAGCTTGTACGATGCCTTATACGGAACTGACGTGATATCTGAAGAAGGGGGTGCTGAAAGAGGAGGGGCTTATAATCCTGTAAGAGGCGACAGAGTAATAGCCTTTTCAAAAAAATTCCTAGATGAATCTGTAACTTTAAGTTCTGGATCTTATAACGAAGTAACTGGGTTTAAAGTAAATAATGGCAACCTGGAGATTACTGTATCTGATCAGTCAACCCTAAAATTAAAGGATGAAAGTAAGTTTGTAGGGTATAAAGGTGACGCAGATAATCCAAGTGGAATTCTATTAAAAAACAATAACTTACATGTAGAAATTCAAGTAGATAAAGAAGATTCAGTTGGAAAAGATGATCCAGCTGGTATTAAAGATGTATTAGTGGAGTCGGCGATTACTACTATTCAAGATTTAGAGGATTCAGTCGCTGCAGTTGATGCTGAAGATAAGACACTAGCTTATAGAAATTGGCTAGGTTTAATGAAAGGCGATCTTAAAGAATCCTTTATGAAAGGTGGGGAAGAAATGACTCGTTCTCTGAATCTGGATAGAGATTACTTTGGGCCATTAGGTGATAGTTTTTCTTTGCCGGGTAGAAGTGTTCTCTTGGTAAGAAATGTCGGTCACTTAATGACCAATCCAGCAGTGTTAGATAAAGACGGAAGCGAAATACCCGAAGGTATTTTAGATGCCATGTTTACAATTGGTATTGCAAAACATGATTTATTGAATACGGGTGCTTTAAAGAATTCTAGAACTGGAAGTGTCTATATTGTAAAGCCAAAGATGCATGGCCCCGAGGAAGTTCAATTTACTTGTGATTTATTTGCCGCGGTAGAAAATGCATTGGGCATTCCTCCATTAACTGTGAAGGTTGGAATCATGGATGAAGAGAGAAGGACCACGGTTAACCTTAAAGAATGTATTAGAGTTGCAAAAGATAGGGTTATCTTTATCAACACAGGTTTTTTAGATAGAACAGGTGATGAGATTCACACAAGCATGGAAGCGGGTCCAATGATTCCTAAGGCTAATATGAAGCAACAACCGTGGATTAATGCTTATGAAGATTGGAACGTAGATGTTGGCTTAGAGACCGGATTTAAGGGTAGAGCTCAAATAGGAAAAGGCATGTGGGCCATGCCAGATGAAATGTTAGCCATGTATGAAAATAAGGCCATGCATCCTGAAGCAGGAGCTAATTGTGCTTGGGTTCCTTCTCCTACTGCTGCGACTTTACATGCGATCCATTATCACCAAGTATCTGTAAGGGATCGGCAAGAGGTATTGCAATCGCGAACGAAAGCCAGTCTTGATGACATACTTACTATACCTGTCATGCAGGATCCTGATTCTTTAACAGAAAAAGATATTCAAAATGAATTGGACAATAACTCTCAAGGGATATTGGGTTATGTCGTTAGGTGGATTGATGCAGGAGTTGGCTGTTCCAAGGTGCCTGATATTAATAACGTTGGCTTAATGGAAGACAGAGCTACTTGCAGAATCTCCAGTCAACATATCGCAAATTGGTTGCACCACGGTCTTTGTAGTGAAGAACAAGTAGTCTCTTCGATGAAGAAAATGGCACTGGTAGTAGATGAGCAAAATTCAGAAGATTCTGAATATAATAATATGGCTCCCGACTATGATGGAATTGCTTTTTCTGCTGCATGTGACTTAGCTATTATGGGAAGACTTCAACCAAGTGGTTACACAGAACCTATTTTACATTCTAAGAGATTGGATTATAAAACTTAAATATTGCTTAAACAGTATTTAGAATATCTAAGATTAATTGTTTAAAAATTGAGCTATCACGTGATAGTATTTATCGGTTATGAAAAATTATCTATTAATTCTATGTCTCTCTATTTCTTTTATAGGATATGCCCAATTAATAAAGGCTGATGATCCAAAATCCGCTATGTCATGTGACCATAAAGTGTCTATGAGTGATGATTTATTGAACAAAGTTTTAAAACATAGAGATTCTGCATTCGAAACATGTTTGAGTTGTACGAAAGGCGATTGTTTAATGAAGGCTTGGCCTGAAGAAGGCAGAGCAAATGAAGCTATTTGCCAACGTCTATTTTGTACACCGAAGAAAGTAAGTAAGGGCTACGAAGTTCCCGCCGATACTCCAAGAGGAAAGAGCTCCTTTAGTTATACCTATTCTATATCCAAGAAAGGTAGATTAACCGATATAAATATACTGAGTGTAGATGGTGCTTATAAGCGTGCAGATGCTCTCAAGTTTTTAAAGTCCCTAACTAAAAAGACTCAATATGAACCTTTGGTTTACGATAATAAAAAATACAAGATAACCAACCTTGCATCTTCTATGGCAGTGAATGCAAAGTTGGAGATGGATTAATTAGTCTCATATTAATAAAATTTAAATGAAATAAATGAAAGCTTATTGGATAAATAGGTGTCACGTCATAGACTCTGAGAGTTACCAGGAGTATGTAAAATTAGCTGGGCCAGCTCTTCAAAAATTTGGGGGAAAATTTTTGGTTCGGGGAGGAGAACAAGTTGAGCTCGAAGGAGGTCCTTTTGAAAGGACGGTTTTAATTGAATTTAATTCAATGAAGGATGCTTTAAATGCTTATAATTCAGATGAATACGCAGAAGCCCTTAAGCACTCAAGAGATTCATCGCAAAGACACGTCGTAATAGCAGAAGGGTTAAGCTAAGCTTTTTTATCTACAATCTGAATCTAACCCCTATAGAGGCAGTTGATCCTGCACTATCATTACTATCTAGTTTTGCACTAATCGATATATTTTCTCTAAAATTATTAATAAATTCAATGCCTACTGTACTATCTGTTTCTTCGGAAAGAGTGTAGTCAACTTCCGTCCGGCATGGTCCAACTAATGGACAAACTTCAAGTGATTCCACTTCGGCTAGCTTAGTGTTTTCCATATAGAGACTTAATTCCCAACCATCTGAATCGCCTATTCTAATTCCTCCTTGCAAGTAGGCATCAGTTCCTTCTTCGGTTTTCCCTAAAGTATCTTCTAGCTCCCATTTATTTGCACCTAGTTCGGCATAAAAATCCATAAACCTTGCAAAGTTAAAAGAAAATCCATCTTTAGTAACATTTTTAAGCACATCAGCTATAGACACATGTGTTCCTATGGAAACCATAGAACCTGATTTTTGGTAAATATTTCCTTCCAGATCAATATCTTTTTCGTTGAGATTAGATCTTATGTATAAAGAAAGAGGAAGGCCCAAAGATGCAGTAATATCATACCCTGTACTTTCAGCTTGAACGGCACTTAATTCAAAATAAGTGTAGGAAAAGTCTTCATCGTCTGTAAATAATAAAGTGCAGCTAGAACATAAAATAAATATCAAGAATTTTTTCATTTTTAATCCTCTTTTAAGTCTTAGGTATATAGCATGACATATTGATAGGCATATATACAATTTTATCTAACTTGGAATTATGAAGTTATAATTCTTCATAACATAATGGAATTTCTTCTTATAAATAATTTTCTTTTGGTGGGTATGGCAGCCTTTTTTGCTGGAATGTTAAACGCCCTTGCTGGTGGTGGAACATTCTTGACCTTGCCTTCATTAATTTTTATAGGTGTGCCTCCTGTAGTAGCCAATGCAACTAGTGCTGCTGCTTTATTACCTGGATATCTTGGGGCTGCACTAGGTTATAGAGCAATTTTAAAAGAGATTAATAAGATCTATTTATTGAAGTTATTAGTGTTGGTAATGTCTGCCTCGATTTTAGGTGCTTTGCTCTTAGTAAAAACACCAAATAGTGTTTTTCTTAACTTAACTCCGTGGCTTATCTTAGTTGCTACAGCTTTATTTATTTTGAGTCCGTATATAACGAATCAATCCGACTCAGGTTCTTATAAGAAAAAATCGTTACAGCCATTAGGTGTTTTTCTTGTGGGAGGGTATGGAGGTTATTTTAATGGTGGATTAGGAATAGCTCTTTTATCCGTACTTTCTTTAAATACTTCTATAAACCTTAATCAAATGATTGCCCTCAAATCAGTAATGTCGTCTGTTTTAACTTTAGTGTCTGTAATGTTCTTTGCCATCAGTGGAATTATACAATGGCCTTTAGCTTTGTCGATGATGCTGTTTTCTATGCTGGGAGGTTACTTAGGGGCAAAATTAACCCAGAAACTTTCTAAAGAGTTAACGCGAAAAATTATAATTTCTATAGGTATATTAATGACGATATTCATGTTTTATACCTCTTTAGCTATATAAATTGGTCTAATAAAATAGTCCTAATTACTCACTAATTCATAATTCAAGGTAGTATTATTCTTAAGTATGAATAAATTCTTGGCTGTTTTGTTATTTATTACTTCTTCTTTGCTTTTATCAGACGGAAGTGAATATGAAGTAAAATCTGAAAATATAGAGATATGGAGTGATGGAACACGAATGCAGGGAAATTTATTTATCCCACAGGATAGCTCTGTAAAAAAATGGCCAACTATTTTATTGGCTCATGGTTGGGGAGGGCTAAAAAGTCATCTAAACCAATCTTATGCTCCAAAATTTGCCGCAGCTGGGTATCTAGTTATGACTTTTGATTATAGAGGATGGGGGGAGAGCGATAGTCGTTTAGTTGTTTATGGAGATATGCCAAAGCCAGGAAGATTTAACAATACAATTTCCGTTAAAGCTACTGCTATTAGAGATTTAGTTGATCCCTTGGATCAATACGAAGATATCCAGGCAAGTTTATATTTTTTGGAAGGGGACAATAGAGTTGATAGTGAAAGAATTGCCATTTGGGGAAGTAGCTTTGGAGGAGGCCATGCTGTGATGGTTGGAGCAAGTGATCCTAGGATAAAAGTTATAGTTTCTCAAGTTGGAAGTATGGGAGCAGGTATGGAAGATTATGCTGCGGACTTGAAGAAACGATTAATTGCTCAAGCAAGAAAAGAAGAAGATCCAGTGCCTCAAGGGATTGATATGCAACCTGGTCTTCGTGGTACGCCTCATTACGGACGAATGTCTATCTATCAGCCCATAACAAGAGCTAAGGATATTAAAGTGCCAACTTTGATAGTTGATGCAGAAAATGAAGAATTATTTAATCGATTAGAGAATGGATGGGCTGTTTATAATCTGATAAAAGACAAAGTCCCTTCTAGGTATGTAACTTTTCCAGGCAAACATTATGATATTTACTCCACCAATTTCGAAGCCTCTACAGATATTCAAATTAAATGGTTTAATCAACATTTAAAGTAAATATGAAACTATTAAAACTTATTTCTTTTCTTCTGTTTGCTTTCTTTTTATTCCCTATTGGTGCTGAGAAAGGAGAAGAATTAGTACAAGAAAACTGCTTATCTTGTCATGGCAATCCAGATCTGAACCTTATGAGCTTAAGCACAATGTCTTATATTAGTAAGAATGAAATGCTACAAATCATGTCAGAAGGCAAGATGAAGACTCAAGCTGAAAATCTAACAAATCAAGAAAAAGAAGAAATTGCTATTTTTTTAACGAAAGGCGAGGCCGAACAAGACTCTTCACCGACGGTTTATTGCAGTAAAGAACTTGGTGCCGATGGCCTTAAGGATGGCTCCCTTTGGAGTAGTTGGGGGCAAGATTCGTTTAATAAGAGACATCAGACCTCTACAACTATTAATTCTAGAAACATAACTAATTTAAAACTGAAATGGAGTTTTGGTCTAAGAACGGAGAATCCAAGAGGTCAGCCGATTGCAGTAGGGTCTGTAATTTTTATTAGTGCCGGCGATACGACTTACGCTTTAGATAAAAACTTAGGCTGTGCTTATTGGACTTTTACTTCAGCAGCTCGATTGAGGAATGCTCCTGCTTTTGATACTAATACAAAGGATGCCATCTATTTGATTGATCAAGATTTTGGTACCTACAAGATAAATGCAATCAGTGGTCAGTTAATATGGAAAGTTAATATACCCAAAGAAACTCAGTGGAGTACTTCATCTGCATCACCTATATTGGTTGGGTCGAAATTAGTGGTACCTCTTTCAACCATTGAGACGGTTGCGCCAATTAATCCAAAACACGAATGCTGTACAAGCAGCGGGGGCATAGCCCTTCTGGATGCTGAAACAGGGAACATTATATGGAACCACAGAGTTTTAGAGGAAGCCAAGTATGTTGGTAAGGTTTTTGTAACCCGAACTAAGAAATTTGCGCCAGCAGGAGCAGCTGTTTGGAACGCACCGGGCGTTGATCTGGTTAATAAAAGAATATTCTTTGGGACGGGTCAAAGTACTCAATCCCCAGCATCTGAATTTAGTGATGCTATTATTACTTTAGATTTAGAAACAGGAAAAAGGATTTGGTCGACGCAGACTTTGTCAGGTGATGCTCATAACGTGGCCTGTGAAATCCCAGTCGTAAAGCGTCTAAGTTGCCCCGATGAAGATGGTCCTGATTTTGATTTTGGTGCTTCAGTTATACAATCAAAGACTTCGAATGGAGAGAGTATTTTATTGGCTGGACAAAAATCTGGTTGGGTTTTTGGGTTAAATAATGATACAGGAGTAATAAAATGGAAGACTAGAGTAGGGCGGGGAGGTACTTTAGGCGGAATCCATTTTGGAATGGCAACTGATGATTCCAAGTTATTTGTTCCAGTTTCCGACCGGGAGATTGGCAGGACTTATGATTGGGAAAAAAGACCAGGACTTTACGCACTGGACATAGATACAGGAGATCTTATTTGGTCTTATCAATTAGATGATATTTGTAAAGATAGAGAGGCTGTATCTGGAGAAGGGAGATGTAATACTGGGTTTTCAGCTCCGGTATCTGTAGCGGGAGACGTCTTATTTGCCGGTGCCCTTGATGGCAGGTTTTCTGCTCATTCCACGAAAGACGGATCTAAGTTATGGGAATTTGACACTTTAAGATCCTTTCTTACGGTAAATAATTACCCAGCTGTTGGAGGCTCTATAGATGCAGCGGGTGCAGTTATAGTAGATAACTGGGTATTCATTAATAGCGGCTACTCTACCCATGGCCAGATGGCTGGTAATGTTTTATTGGCTTTTTCTATAGATTAGAATACAAGAATGGTAATTTATGGCGTAGCTTTATTAGCTTTTTGCATGCTTCTTGGAGTTATTCTTGGAGAATTATTAGGAAGATTAATAGGTATTGAGGCCAATATAGGTGGTATTGGCATAGCCATGCTTTTACTTGTTCTGCTATCGGGTTATTTAAAACAATCTTTTAGATTAGGTGATATATCTGAACAGGGGATTCATTTTTGGAGTGCAGTTTATATTCCAATTGTGGTAGCAATGGCAGCTAAACAAAATGTAATTGCAGCTCTTGACGGTGGCTTTATCGCGTTAGTGGCTGGCGGATTATCAGTTATTCTTTCATTTTTATTGGTTCCATTGATAAGCAAAGTAGGGCGATAATGGAATTCTTTGAAATACTTGAATCTGTATTTGTAAAGAACGGCTTAATTACCTCTTTCATCTTTGTTGGTTTTATTGTTTGGATTTCCTATTTCTTCTCAAACAGGTTTACTAAAGGAAGACTCCACGGATCAGCTATAGCCATAATGCTTGGCTTGTTATTAGCGTATGTAGGCGGGTCTATTACAGGGGGTAAAAATGGGATAGCTGACATCACTATTCTTTCGGGCGTTGGACTTCTAGGCGGTGCGATGTTTAGAGATTTTGCCATCGTAGCTACAGCGTATGGAGTAAAACTGGAAGAGTTAAAAGAAGCGGGGGCTGCTGGAGTGCTATCACTCCTTATTGGAGTCATTTTATCTTTTGTGGTTGGTGCAATTACAGCTATAGCATTTGGTTATACCGATGCAGTAAGTATTACAACTATAGGAGCAGGGGCAGTAACTTATATAGTTGGACCTGTAACAGGAAGCGCTTTAAACGCAGATTCAGATGTTATTGCACTCAGCGTTGCAGCAGGTTTAATCAAATCCATGCTGGTTATGATTTCCACACCTTTTGCGGCTAAATCAATAGGTCTGGATAACCCAAGATCTGCAATGATTTTTGGTGGTTTAATGGGTACAACGAGTGGAGTAGCTGCTGGTTTAGCTGCAACAGATCCAAAGCTTGTTCCTTACGGAGCTATGACTGCAACCTTTTATACAGGTCTAGGCTGTCTATTAGCACCGTCAGTTTTATTTTTAATAATAAGAGTATTTTTTGAGTAGTTCTTTAATAAAAAAAAACCTACTCATTGTTATAATTCTTTTTGTTTCGTCTTCAATTTATGCTGAATTCTTTATATTGGAATGTTCTAAGGTTAATGATTGGACAGATAAGCGAGATATAGTTTATTCCCTTCAAATAGGCACAGGAAGTAAGCAAGTGATTCAGGTATTCAAGACAAGGCAATTAAAAATGCAATTAAAAGAAACCACAAGTCATTATGAAATAGGTCAATACACTGATGCCACAGAGAAAGATTTGATTCCATTGCTAAAAGTTAATAAAGCGACTCTCATGGTGGATTATTCCAATAAGACAAAAAAATCAGAAACTATTTTTTGCAGAAAAACTTAATGAAGAAATCATTATTAATTTACTATTTCTAAATTTAAAAATTACAATATCCCTTATGACAGCATATGCCGACGCCAAAGATAAGGACAATATTAGAATTTATTTAATTGCTGATACTGAAGATGAGATAGATAGTTTTTGTTTAGACAGGGATTACGAGATAATAAGCCGACCTAAATACGTAGAACCTGGAATGGTTTGCCATCATTTCGAATGGGTAGGGTCAGGACCGAGGCCGGCTATTTGGGAAATTTCTAGACCGTATCCAAAGAATTAGTTCTCATTAATTTAGTCCATAAGGACAACTACTTTACCAACTAATTTTCTTTGAGATAGGAAATGTATTGATTCTTTAGCTTCATTTAAGCTGAATTCTTTACAAATGTATGGCTTAAAGTGTCCTGCTTCGCAGATTTTACGAATCTCTATATTATTTTCTAGGCCTTTCTTGGGATTCCTTCTTCCAAATTCACCCGCCCTAACGCCAACTACTGAGAAACCTTTAATCAGAGACATATTTATTGGCAGGGTAGGGATTCTTCCACTAGCAAAGCCTACAATGAGTATTCTACCTCCCCAATTTATGCATCTTATTGAGTGGTCAAAGACATCACCTCCTACAGGGTCATAAATTACATCTGCTCCTTTCCCATTTGTTATTTCTTTTACTTCATTTCTGAATTCAACTGTTCCATTTATATGTGTAAGTACGGTGTGATCTGCTCCCCATTTTAGAGTATGTTCTAGTTTTTCTTGAGAAGTGCCAGTGGCTATAACATTTGCTCCAAGATATTTACCAAGCTGCACGGCAGCCATTCCTACGCCACCGGTTGATCCATGGACTAATAGATTTTCTCCTTTTAGAAGGTTTCCACGTCTCACCAATGACACGTAAGCAGTTAGGTATGCAGTTTGGAAAGATGCTGCTTCCGAGAAATTTAGATTAGAAGGTTTTTCCTCTACGCTACTCTCTCCAACAATTACGTATTCAGAAAAGGCTCCCTTACCCATAGCTCCAAAGGTAACTTCATCTCCTTCTTTTACTTTAGTTACATGCTTGCCTATTTTTTCTACGATACCTGAACCTTCCATGCCTAAAACAAACGGCAGTTCCGGTTTATGTTGATACATGCCTTTGGTCATCAGTAGATCAGGAAAATTTACTGAAGCAGCTTTAACCTTGATTAGAATTTCATGATCTTTTGGGTCTGATAGAGTTAAAACTTCTATTTGGACATGAGACATATCTTCGCTTAGCTCGTTGCACACTAACGCTTTGGTTTGAATCATCTTACTTAGTCGTTAGGTCCCGCTGGTCCCGGTCCTTCATATTTATAAGCTTCTATTTTTTTAAAAGCTTCACGCTCAAAGAGCATGTCAGTCCATCTTAGAATATTTGGCTTAAAGGCTTCATCTATACCCAATGATCTTGCTAGGTAAAGAGCATAACTTACACAAATATCTGCAATAGTGAATCGATTTGAACAAAGATATTCTCTATCTTCTAACGTTACTTCAAGTAATTTTAATCTGGCTAAAAACCATCTTCTATATCCTTCTGCAGCTTTATCAGCAACACCAGGTTCTTGCAGTGTATATCGGATAAACACTGTTTGAGGGAAGGTAATGGTTGCGTCTGAGTGAGCAAGCCAATTTAGATAGGAAGGATAATCATCTTCTTCAATATTAACTTTAAGATCAGTTGGGCCATATCTATCAACAAGATACTGACTAATTCCTACAGATTCAGTCATGCGTGCATCTCCATCTATCAAGTAAGGAATTGTTCCCAGGATATTTACCTTCATGTATTCAGGCTGCATAAACCTAGGAGGAAAAGGCATCATTTCAACTTCATATTCCAACCCCATTTCTTCTGCAGTCCATATAGGTCTCATTCCTCTAGAACCTTGAGTGCTGTATATTTTAATAGCCATTTTTTTCCTTAAAGTCTTATTTTATTTACTTAATTGAGATCCTCTAGAATAATTAGGGCCGTTCGCATCCCAGCCCATTGGATCATCAGCTGCTACTAGTTTTGCAAATCCTGGAGGATTCCTATCTATCATTTCTTCTGTAACCCGCCATTGATAGGCCTCTTGGGTTTTTAATTTTTTATGACAAAAGTAAGTTGTTAAGTTAAGACGTAGACCTTCGGTCTTTTTAGGAAAAGCACCGTGCCAAACATTTCCATGCCAGGCAATTAAGGAACCGGCTTTTGCCTCTACGGGAATTGCTTGTTTTACACCTTCTCCAAATTTAGGCTGTCGAGCAAATCTATGACTGCCAGGGACGATAGCAAGAGCTCCATTGTCAAGGGTATAGTCGGTTAGACAAAACGTTGCATTACACACATCTGACCAAGCTGTTGGGAGAAGGCCTTCAGCCGTATTTGGGGGTGTGTCACTGTGCAAGCCCAAGGTCTCTCCGTAGCCATCTCCTTGCCATTTAACAAAAGATGTCATGCTTGATAGTTGTTGATTCCCTTTCATAAGGTGATCCACTAAAGAATTTAGAATAGGGTTCATGAGCCATTCTTCAAATAATGGCCCTTCCATTAAAAGGTAATAAAGAAGAAATTGACTGTCCGTCTGCGGTTGTGCTTTGTAGCTGCCATGTTTGCCGTTTCTTTTTAAATAAAAATTTTCTCCTGTTCGCTCTTTACACAGTTTCAAGATTTTACTACGCATTTTTATTAGAAAATCTTTATCGGCTATTTTTTCTGGAGGAATAACCGTAAAACCATAAATTTCAAGTTCATTGATACTCTCTTCTAGGTTGTATTTTTTAATATCCTTATAGCTTGGGTTTTCAGCAAGACCAGATAGTTTTTTTCTAATGCCCATAATTTATTCCTTTTTGAATACTATAATAGATAGTTGATATAAATTAAATAAACCCATTTTTTTATAAAGAAATTACAATTTTATTTAGAATTTTTCCTTGTTTATCTTTTAAGGCAAGAGCAATTAAACCCGTGTTGTTAAT
>Ga0209501_10004833_pt1 | contig 12701 bp, 14 predicted proteins | sample ArcticOcean_MG_C_4_FD_187434 | JGI IMG/M metagenome (GOLD analysis project Ga0209501, IMG submission 187434) | Marine microbial communities from western Arctic Ocean - ArcticOcean_MG_CB4_134 (SPAdes) (version 2) | ecosystem: Environmental > Aquatic > Marine > Oceanic | place: Arctic Ocean...
GGACTGGACCCAGGTCACGGCCGAGCAGGTCGCTCGCGTGGTGGAGGTCGCATCAGAAAATGCGGACCTGGTCATCCTGGACACGCCCGGCACATTCAACGACTTGGTTGCCACAGCTCTCGTCGCTGCCGATTCCGTTCTGGCGATCAGCAGTCTTGGCATGGCAAGTGTCCGGCACACGGCCGAGATGCTTGAGCTTCTGGAGATCGAGGGCCATCCACGCGACCGGTTGCGACTCGTCCTCAATCAGATCACGCCAGCGACCCCCATGCTGCCCCAGGACGTGGCGGCCATCGTGAATCATCCCGTGTTCTGGACGATTCCGTACTCCGCTCAGGTGCCCGAGAGTACAGCGAACGGACGGCCGATCGTGCTCTCGAATCCGAAGACGGACACCGCGAAGCAATTGCGTGGTTTGGCAGAGCAACTTACGGGCGTGGCGGTTCCTCAACGAGACCTGCGTGCGCTCCTGCGACCGGGACACTTGCTCCGCCGTTCGGCGTAGAGGCAGAGTTTCCCCGCGTCGGCGACAGTGATCGCCGGCGTCAGACTGGTCGAACGCCGTCCGTCGAGGCGAGCGGCGAACCGCGCCCGCAGCAATCGCCGGCCCACGCTGGCTGCCACGCACGCCTCACTGCCGTCAACGCCGGGCCCCGGGCGCCAGACCGACATCGCGGATCGCTCAGCACACCAGTCGGGAGGGTGGGCTCGCGAACGGATCGACGCTACGGAGATGCGCGCCCACGCCGATGATCAGGATGAACCGCGACGAAAGCGCGCTGCGGGGGAAGCGACGAGATCTCGTCCCCAACAGCACGCGTGCGTCGTTCGCGAGCCACGGGAGCGGCGCCTTCGAGATGCCGCCCAACTGAGCAAACCGCGGACTGGAGCCGACGACATGTTGATCCTTACCCGTAAGACGGACCAAGGCATCGTGATCAATGACGAGATCACGATTCGCGTGCTTTCGGTCGATGGCGAGCGAGTAAAACTGGGCATCACTGCACCTCCCGCGATCCAGGTGCTTCGCGAAGAACTCACTGCCGGGGATCGCCTCGAACGCGACCATGGCCCGCCGCGGACACCCCCGACGAGGTTCGAACTGACAGCGGGATAGCGGCATGGTGCGTCTACAAGCGTCGCCGTCGCCGAGTGTGTCGTCCAAGGCCAGCGTGCCCGTGGGGGCGGCTCCATTCTGGCGACTCGGTCAATCGGAATCACAATCTCACCACGCGCCTCGCTGCGCTGCGCAGTCCTGCGTACCCGGCGCTGCGCCGTCGAAGATCGGATCGCGATGACTACCCGAGTCGCCATCAATTCCATCGAAGCGGAGGCGCCGCTCGCCACCAGCCTCTGGGCCGAGGGGGTGGATCCGATCCACGCGCGGGGCGCCGTTCTGGCGGACCAGGCGCGGACCGATCTCGCCGCGCGGGGCTTTCGCTCCCTGCTGGTGTCCGGAGATCCAGAGACGCCGGAGCTAGTACGGCCCGCGACGCGCGCGATCGTCGTGGCGGCACTCATGCAAGTCCTGGCGATCCTCGATGTGGACCCGCCCATTACTCGCGTTCCAGCCACGATCCTCGCCGAGGCAGCCCACGATCTGGCGGCCGCCTGCGACGCGCTGCTCGCGGACGGGGACGGCCGCCGTTCCCTCGAGACCCCCTCCCCCACCCCGCTCGACGCGCACGCCCGACGCTCGCATGATGCCATCAACGGAGCCGCGATCGCTATCTTCGTCGGCCGGCAGCTGGGGTTGCCCGACACCATTCTCCGCGATCTCGCCCACGGCATGCTGTTGCGGGACTGCGCCCAGGCGCCTGCCGCCGTGCGATCCGGTGCTCTCCTGCCCGGCGATCGCGACGCCGTGGAGCAGCACGCCCAGAATGCCTTCGCGGTCCTGCAGGGCCTGAACTGGGGCAACGCCGCTGTCCGTCTCGTGGTGCAGCAACACCACGAACGCTAGGATGGCAGTGGCTATCCCGGTCGCCTCCGCGGCTTGCAGAATGTCCGCCGCGTCCTGGGCCAACGGATCAGCCGGGGCCTCATGCACCCCCTGGCCGAGTTGGCCGGCGTGGCAGATGTCTTCACCGCGCTCAACGCGGACCGCCCCCACCGCCTTGCTCTCAGCCCTCGCGCCATCGCCACTGAACTTCAGCAACACGGTCTACGCAGCCTGAGTCATGAAGCGGTCGCGGTCGTACTCGATGCCTGGCAAGCCCCTGCGCGGCCACCGCAGCCTCCTGTCCCACTAAATCTCGGGGGCGAGATCAGCGCCACCGGCATCACCCGCCTGGCCCGCAATCCCTCCTAGGCCCGGCGAATTCGTCGGGCAGCAGTGTGTCGGAACGATGATGCGGCTGCCGCGGCCGTCCGACTCGGCTGGCTCTTTCTCCACGAGGATCGTGACCAGCAGCGCAACGTTCAGCAGGCACCGAGGCTCCGCGAATTAGCAAGCGGCTTAGGCCGCCGGGCCAGCCAGCTCCGTGCGCTTTGAGACGCGAATCCACAGCGCCTGCACCGGTCGAATCTCAGAGAGTGAGTTCAGCGCCGGAGGCAAGCTGGGGACATTGTTTTCATAGGCCCCGGCCTGCTGTTCGGTGGCCTCGCGGGCTCTCTCGATTTCGTCGATTGCGCCGTCCAGCGAGGCCTTGTGTGCCCCGGCCAACTCGAGTTGAGTCGAGCACCGAGTCATACGTTGGAGACCCGCAGGTATGCACGGTCCCGCCGGGCCTAGAGCGTAATGAAGATGACGAAGCCGGTGCCCGGCTCCAATGTCAACTCCACGCGGAGGGCCGCCGGGAGCACCGGCGCGTCCACAAACCACACCTCATCGATCAGCACCCAGACGCTGTCGATGCGTGGTCGGAACTCGAGGAACGGCGCGGACGTGATCGGCGTGCCCAACCAACCCGCCAGGCTCAAACCGTTGACCACCGGACTCGAAGCGCGCGAGGATGCTTCCCGGTCGACGACCAGTGACGTCGCCTGGTTGGTGATGATGAAGAGACCGAGACCTGGTTGGAGTCGGATTGTCGGGCGCAGCGCCGCCGGCAAGACCGGCGCATCCGCGGACCACCGCCCCTCCGCGAAGATCCAGATCGCCTCGATGCTCGGGTTCGCCGCGATGAGGTCCGTGGAGGTCGCATCCGCCCCCTGCCAGCCGATCAGATTGACCCCGCGGATCAAGCTCCGCGTTAGGGTATCCGCATCCGGGGGTGAGGGGTCGTTGTTGTCGAGCGGGTCGGAGCCCTCGTTGACTTCGTCGCCATCGTCGATGCCATCGTTGTCGGTGTCTGGCTTGTTGGGGTCAGACCGTCGCCGTCCGTGTCTGCCTGGGTAGGATCGGTCCCGGCCTCGACTTCGGCTCCATCGTTGAGGCCATCGTCGTCTGTGTCGGCGTCCAACAGATCGGTGATGAAGCCACCGGGCGTGAGCCCCAGGGCCTCGTCGCCGTCTTTGACGCCATCGTCGTCGTTGTCGGGATCTCCAGGGTCGGTGAAGTAGATGATGAGTTCGGCGATGTTGGTCAGGCCGTCGCCGTCGGTGTCCAGGGGTGGTAGGACCTGGGCAGGGCGGAGGGGGGCTGGCCACTCGCATCCAGATCCAAGGGATTCGCGGAAGCGTGGCCCCGAGGAACGATATCAGCAGTATCAGCAGCAGGAAGGGCGACACGCCCCAGGCAGCGCGGAGGGATCGTGGGTGGGGCAAACGTCGGTTCATGTATCGGCTTCAAACGTGATGTACTCCGGAAGGTCGGCGCGGAATTTGCCGTCGCCTCCGGCGGCTCGGAGCGTACCGTTCCTCCCCTCCGAGGCGAGGTGGCTCTCTGGATATGGAGGAAACACGGAGAGGTCGACGGTGCAATTGATATCGCCACGGAAGTTGTTGAGCTTGCAGCGCTTCGAATCATGACCGATGGATCAAAAGTTTGTCGCCCATGAACATCTGATCGACGTGTCGGAATTTCTTGGCGAGGATCGCCACGGAACTAGCGGACTGGAACGCAGCAGGTCCGCCCGCGCGCTCCTCAGGTCTCATCCAACGAGAATTCCCCGCACCAACCGGCCGCGGACGTGTGGAACCCGCGCTCGCCTAACCCGCGCCGTCTGAGCTCGGCAGCAGCAGCAGAGACGCGATAGCCGTCGCCGCTATGCGTGCCCGATGCGACAGCTGATCGCCCGTGGCACTGCTCATTGGGTGATCAATGATGGCGAACGGATAGCCATCGGCCCCGAGCACTCGCGCCATCAGCTCAGCGGCGGTCGCGAACTGCGACGTCATGACGCCAACCGAGGGAATACCGGCTCTCTCACCAACCACCGCATCGTGCAGACTGCACGATGAGCAGCTTCCTCAATCGCCGACGCCTGCAACCAAGGCATCCCACTGTTTGGCTTGCTGGAAAATCTCAGGCTCTGCTGGCGCGCTGAAATTCCTCTTGGTCACCTGGACCACCCGCGCCACCCCGTAGTTCTCCTCAAGCTCCGCCGCCAGCGCGGCGAAGAAGGGTCTGGTGCCCTTCTTGCCGTTGGAAAGCAAACCGACGGTGGTGCCCTCCAGGCTCTCGAGCCGGGCCGCCGGTCGGAATTCACGAGGATCGGCCTCGTGGGTCGGGTCGAGGATCTGCAGACTCATGGCGATACCTTCACTTCGATGGCTTCGTCCACCCTACTCGCAGCAGTCGGCGCCGGTGAGCGACGCGGGGTTCACAGATCGCAGCCGTCGACGCAGTCGCCGATGGCGACGGTCACGGCGTGGCTCTTGGTGCCGAACCAGGGCGGGATCACCGCGCCGAAGCCCCCCGCTGGCCCGCCCGCCGCAATCACTAGCAGATGATCGGGGTCCGGTAGGGCCGGATAGACCTGGTCGCCCCGATCGCCAACCACCGCGCCCTTGCCGCACTCGGCCCATTCCGCGCGGCGGATCGTGGCGTTCTCGTACACGTAGCGCCGGATGTCAGCCTTGGACCAAGCCGCGGCCGCAAAGTGCGCGCGCAGCTGCGGCGGCAAGACGATCGCATAGTTCCCCGGCCAGATCGAGTAGTGGCGCATATTCGCACGGATCTCTGAGACGAAGGTGTCCAGGATCTGCTCGGGCTCCGTCGTCCACTCGTTCATGATCTGGCGAGGCGCGCCCGCCGCCATCACTGTGACCGCCGAAAGCCCCTCTGCCACACCGCGTTCCTCCGCGAGTGGCAACCAAGGTGAGTTTTTCTCATCCTCGGCGAGGCAATAGCTGATCTTTCCCGGGTGTCCCAGGGTTGAGCGGTCAATCCCGCCCGGGCGTGCGTCCAGCAGGTTGCCGAGGATCAGCCGGATTGCTCGCCCAATTGCCGTCGTCGCGCGATCGCTGGCCGCCAAGGCATTGAAGCTGCCACTCATCCCCAGCGTCTCGCAGACGGGACCATTGACAACAATCAGCACCGCGCAACCGCCGGTGCTCGCGGTGGGACCGTGCAACTCGAAGGGGGCCTGGAGCATGGCGGCGAATGCCGTCACGACCACGGGGAAATGCACGGGCAAGCAGCCCGCCATCACCGCGTTGATGGCGAGCTTCTCAGCCGTGATGGCGCGCTCGCGGACCGGTTCGATGCCGACCAGGTGGTCCGCGGGCATCGATGCTTCATCGAGGCACGCTTGTACCGCTTCCGTCGTGGGCGGCACGACCGGCAACCCGTCCGTCCAGCCTCGACTGTGGAAGAACTCCTGCGCTGCCGCCGCATCATCGACCGCATAGGACTTCGAACTGAGAGTCATGATTCAGCGCGCTCGATTCTTCCGAGACGTTCTGGTCGCTCAGGCTGAAATACTAATTCTGGTCTCCGCCCGATGTCCATCCGGCTGAAAGCCACGGGCAGACGCGAGCCTTCGTGGTTCAGGGTGGAAGCATCGGAACGGACGCTGGATCACGTCGTGCCTGACGGACCAGCGAGTCATCGAGGATTCAGACCGCCAGTGGCCGCTGTCCCGCCGCTCGGCAAGAATGTTCCAGGCCGAACTTCCGCTGGGGGTCCAGAAGACGAGCGGAGAGACCATGATGGTGAGAAACCGATTGACCGTGATCCCGTTGCTTTTGCTCGTCGCAGCGGCGCTCGGGACGCTCTGGCTCTTCGATCTAGGCAACGGACCTGAGCCGATCAGGGCAGACCACGTCGATGCGGCTCCGACCACGATGCTTTTCGGTGCCCGGCTCACTGGCGGTGCCCAACCGGTGTCGGTGGAGACCAACGCGGTGGGCGGATTCGCTCTCCAGGCAGCCGGTGGCGTGGCGATCTACAGCCTTGCGCTCGGCGGCATGAGCGGCGTGACCCAGGCACACATCCATCAGGGGGCCGTGGGGACCAATGGCGACGTGGTCGCCTTTCTTTTCGCGTCAGATTTTTCGGCGAGCGGCGAGCTGACGATCGAAGGAACCTTGCGAGCCAGCAGCCTGATTGGACCTTTGGTTGGTGACTGGGAAGGCTTCCTGACGGATCTCGAGGCGGGCAATCTCTACGTGAACGTCCATACAACTTCGCACCCCGCGGGCGAGTTACGAGGACCCCTTGCCCCGGATCCCTACGCCAGTCTGTTCCTCATCCGCTCCGTGCCCGCAGGAGCCAGCCTGCTCGGCTGGTCGGGCCTGGACAGCGACAGCTTGAACCTCCTCGCGGCGAACTCCGCGTTCTCCGCGATCTGGTGGTTAGGCCCAAATGGGTGGGTGGCAGACTCGCCGCAGCTACCCAGCGCGCTGCGCAACAACGTTGCACTCACGCGTGGAACCGGGATCGTCGTGGTCGCGACGGCCGCCACCACGCTGGCGATACCGGTGGCCCAGCTCGGCGGCATAGTGAACGCCGTGATCGACGCCGTGGACGACAGCAGCGTCATGGGCGTGGCGACGCTCGCACCGGAGGGAGCGGGCTCGCGGATCCGGGTGGCCGTGCAGGGGCTCCGCGCCGGAGACCACGCGAATCATCTGCATCGGGGCAGGCGAGCGCGACGACGAGTTGGAGCGAGAGCGGCCTCAACAACTTCCGTAACGGCCACTACATCGCGGTGCATGAGTTCAGCACCGCCGCGGGCATTGGCGCGGTGATTGCCTGCGGCAACTTGGGCCCTTCGGTGCGGGAGGACCCCGGGACGGCGGCACAACAAGGACCCACGGCGGGAATCGTGCGGCTGGACGGCGACAGCTATGACTTCTCGCGCGGGGCGGTGAGCAGTGGGGGAGACTTCTATGTGTACTTTGATGGGGCGGAGTCCGCGTTCTTCGCAAACCGTGCCGGACAGCTCGGACTCGTGCAGCTTGGGGCCTTGGGCTCTGTAGCACTCGAATCGGTCAGCGTGCCCAGCGACGGTTATTCCCGGGCCGGCGTCCCCATCGTGGAAGGGGATACGTACGTGTCGCGAGCGGGCGAGGCGGAAGTGGACCACTACATCGTGTTCCGTGTGCTGGAGGTGCGCCTCGGCGAATACGTCGAGATCGAGTTCACGTATCGCTAGCCGCTTCTCGGGAAGCGGCCCGTGCCCATCGAACTGGCCACCAGGGACGCAGCGGGAACGCGTCGACGATCTGATCGTCATCAACGGGCGGCACCTGCCACGCGTGCTCGGCGAGTACATCGGTGGTTGGCGAAATCCTGGTGGGCCGCCGCATGCGCTGCGTTGCCAGCACCCACCACGACGACGTCATCTTCCATGAGACCTGGCTCCCGTCCACGATCGACCTTGTGCCTCGTCAACAGCACGGGAGCTTTCCAACGGACGACTCCTACGAGACGGCGTTGATTCGCCGCTATTGTGTGAAGCACTAGTCGTCTGTTGGTCTGGGAAGCGAGGCGTCAATGACCATATTTTGGCAAGGCATGAGGCGAGCGCTGTTCGCGTCGATTGTCGGCGCGACGCTCTTCTTGCTTGGCCCATCCGCGCTCGACGCTCAAAATCCGCCCCGGCCGCCACACCAATACTATGGCGATGGCACGGCGGAGTCGGCGGCGCAGATCGATGGCGTCGCGCCGCCGGAAGGGACTGTGATCATCGCGCTGGATGCCACCGGGGACGAAGTGGGCCGCACAACGATCACGCAGACCCATTGGCTGATCCAAGTCTCGGAGGAGAACACGTCCACGGTGTCGTTTGAATTCCTCGGCTGCGGGGACCGCACGGAGGCGTTTCCCGTGCAGTCGGGCGAACTCACGGCCGTCCGGATCGACGCCGCCGGCTGCGAGCCCACGATCGATCAGGCGGCCCTGGCTGCCGCGGCGGATGCCACCGCCGCAAATAGCAGCGGTAGTGACGTTGGCACCGAAGAAGCGACGGCCACGGCAGCGGAGGCTGGTCCATCCAATGCAAGCTCGACGAGCCCCACGCCGGTCCCCGCGGATGACGGCGTCGATACTTGGATCTGGATCGTCGTGGTTGCGCTAGTGCTTGGAGTCCTAGGCGCCGGGATCTTCTGGGCTCGCCGGCCCCGACCGGCGTAGGTGGAGCTGCGGCCTCGAATTCCCTTGCGAGCGACGCGAGTCCTTGTGGTGTTCCAAGACTCGATCGGCCTTGAGTGAGCGGCCTCTGGCGGAGAGCCTCACTGCCGAGGGAAGCGCATGTGGCTCGCAACGGCTCGTCAGTCGTCCGATCCTCGGTGGTCTGCATTATGAGGACTACTGCGAGGCGGCGTGATGGGGTTTTAAACACCACAGCGGAGTGGCTGAGTCGTTGGACGCCTAGCGGGACTCGGCGCTGCCGTGGCGAAGCAGACGGCCTGGGGTCGCGCCCGTGCACTCGCCATCCTCGAAGGTCACCTCGCCGTTCACCATGATCCAACGATACCCCTCGGCGTGCTGCACGCGCCGCCACTCGCCCGCCGGAAAGTCGTGCACGATCTCGCCCTGCCAACGATCAGGCGTGACGCGCAGCCCCTCCAAGTCGTAGACGACGATATCGGCGGGCGCGCCATCGCGTAGGAAGCCGCGATCGCGGAACCCGGCCATGTGTGCCGGCAAGTACGAGAGGCGATAGTGCGCTTCTTCCAAGCTCACCTTGCCGGAATCTCTCACCATCCAGGAGAGAAAGTCCGTGGGGTAAGAGCCGCCCGTGAAGAACTTCGTGTGGGCTCCACCATCGGAGACGCCGCACACGGTGTACGGAGAGGTGATCATCTCGGCCATATTCTCGGCGTGCTGCTCGGAGCCCTGCAGACGGTCCTGGGTGAGGAATTCCGCCTTGAGGTCCGTCGCCAGCGCGAGATCCAGCATCGCGTCGATCGGGTCTTTGTCCTGTGTCTCAGCCATCTGCCCCACGGTGAGGCCGACGAACTGCTCCCAGTTGGGGTCGCTGTCGACATGTTGAATCATCAAGTCCTTGATCGGACCACCAAGAGCCTGGGTCTGCTGGAGTTTCTCGACCGCGGCGTCCGTCTCGGCTTTCATCGCCTCGCGAATCTCGGGGTCGGCCAACTTGGCCTTCTTTTCTTCATGCGTGCCTGTGGTTGCTAGATTCCAGGCCGGGCTGTTGTCGTACAGGTTCCAGTCTTCCAGGGTGAAGGTAAAGGCCGCGCGTAGCGTGGCGCCCTGTCCGAATATGCGCAGCCCGCGGCGGTTGCACTCCTCCAACCACTTCAGCTTCTCGCGGTGGAACTTCGGATCTTGGCCCGCGCCCACGATGTTGTGAAGGATTGGACGTCGTGAGACCTCCGCCAGTTTCTCCTGGAAGCGCAGGTCCTCGTCTCCGCCGGTCAAGCCTTCCGTGGCCTGACTGATTTGGATGAAGCCCTCGTCGCGTTCAGCCAGCACCTCCGCCAGAGCGAGAATGTCCTCATCCACCATCGTGTCGGTGACCATGGGGGTGCCGTCGTAGTCTGCCTGGATCGAATTCTCGCCGAAGCGCTGCAGGGAGAACCCGCAGGCGCCTGCATCCATCGCCTCATGCAGGAGGCGCTGCATCTCTTGGCGTTCCTCCGGCGTCGCGGCGCGACTCTTTGCCGCCTCCAGGCCCATGACCCAGATCATCAATGGCGCGACGGGCACGTAGGAGAGAACGTTGAGACCCTTGGGAATTCTCTCAAGCGTATCGAGCCACTCGGGGAAGGTGACCCAATCCCAGAGCATGCCGGCCTGCATCGATTCGAAGGGGATGGCCTCCGTGCGCGACATCGTCAACATGGCGCGATCCCGCTCCTCTTCCCGGACGGGGGCGAAGCCGAAGCCGCAGTTGCCCAACACCACAGAGGTGACCCCGTGCCAACCGGAGATCGTGCACCAGGCGTCCCACTGGATTTGCGCGTCGTAGTGCGTATGCAGGTCGACGAAGCCCGGCGCGACGATCAGGCCCGTGGCGTCGAGAACTTGATCGGCAGTCGCCGCGGTCCCGTTCCCGAGTCCCCCGATTTGGGCAATCCGCCCATCCTTGATGCCGATATCCGCGACATAGCGCGGCAGCCGCGTGCCGTCGACGACTGTACCGCCCTGAATAATGATGTCGAAGTCTGCCATGTTGTTCCCTCAGTGACGATCAGCGGCGCAAATCTCCCCCGCTGAACCATTTTGCGCATCATGGTCCCGTGGCAGCGAGACGTCAACGTGCTCTCTTGTGGATTATCGGGGGGCAAGGAGAGCGGTAGCGCGCTGATACCGTGGCTGTTGACAGAATTCCGTGCAGCCCATTCCGCGCAGCATGAAGCGGTCGTTGGGCAGCGGATGTTTGAGTTGTGGCGGTCCCTGCGCGGAGTTAGCATCGCGGCAACCTGATGAAAGAAGACTGGGGGGAGTTCCTCATGGCCTATGAAGTGGTGCGGTTCCCGTACGACGGAGCGATCGACGCCGACGGTCACATCCTGGAACCGGCGGATCTGTGGGAGAGCTATCTGGAAGAACGGTTCAAGGACCGCGCGATCCAGATCAAGCTTGACGACGAGGGTCTTGAGTACTTGGAGATCAACGGACAGAAGTCGACCCGGACTCATAGCGGAACGTTGGGCTTACTGGGGGCGATGGGCGATCCCGATGCGGCACCAAGCCCGGAGCGCCGCTATACGGAGAGCATGCCATTCGGGGCGTCGAACGCCGGCGAGCGAGTGGATCTGCTCGATCAGGAGAACTTGGACAAGGCGCTCCTCTACCCGACGCTGGGAATTCTCTGGGAGGTGGAGGTGGAGGATGCAGAGCTCGCGGACGCCTACACGCGGGCGTACAACCGATGGATCGCGGACTTTTGCGGAGACAGCGGCGGACGGCTCGTGCCCATCGCTCACCTGTCGATGTTGGACATTGATCGGGCCGTCGTGGAGTTGGAGCGGGCGGTGAAGGATGGCTGCAAGGGCGGCTTCGTGGCGCCGTTCACCCATTCCAAAGTGCCGCACGGACACAGCGACCACGATGCACTCTGGGCGAAGGCGGCGGAACTCGGTGTGCCGATGACGATTCACCCGACGTTCGATCTCCCGAGCAACCTGCCGCAGCGGTTCGCGCTGGACAGCTTCGGACCGGCTGCGGCGTGGTACTATAACGTGCTGGGGCGACAGGGCGCTCAGCAGGCGCTGTTGAGCTTTTTCGCGTTCGGGACGCTGGAGAAGTTCCCGGATCTGCAGCTGGGAATCCTGGAGGTCGGCGCGGGCTGGGTGGGATCCATGTTGGACCGGATGGACGCCGTGTACGACACGATCACCGGGAAGAACGTGCCGCTGAAGGAGCTGCCCTCGACGTACTTCAAGCAGCAATGTTTCGTCTCAGGAGACCCAGACGAGCACGCGGCGGCAGCGACGTATGAGTACGTGGGGTCGGACCGCTTCATGTGGGCGACCGACTACCCACACCCGGATCACACGGGCACTTGGGTCCACGATCTCGTGGGACTCGTGGAGGGATTGGACGAGGAGACACGCCAGCGGATCTTGGGACGGAACGTGGCGGAGATCTACCACCTGGACGCGTGAGTTCCTTCGACTGAGCGGAGCCTGGCAAGCGAAGCGGTTCCGCGGTTGAGTCGGATTGCGTCCACGGCTCGGCTTCTCGCCCACCCCATTGCGCCGAGCGACCGCAGACACGCCCGGAGTCGCGCACCGCAACGAAGCGCCGGTGCTCCGTAGGTACCCACCTCGCCATCCCGACCCGTAGCCCATGGAGATCGCCATGATCAGCTCCATCGACGCATCCAGCCTTGTGAACCTTATGGGGAGTGATGCGCCACACGCCGTCTTGGACATTCGCAGCCGCGAAGACTTCGTCGCCGCCCAGATCTTGGGCAGCACGACGGTCCCGCTGGCGCAGCTGGAAGAGCGGATCACTGCCCTCGTGCCCGTGCCGAGCCTGCCAACGATTATCGTTGCTGGCACGGACGCGGAAGGCAGCGCGGCAGCCAGCGCGATGAGGCGCGTCGACAAGGGAGGTGGCGTCCGCCGCATTGGGGCTCCTAGGAGAGGGCGGCGGGATCATAGCGTCGCACGCGAGGCGGACACAACGGATGAGTCATGGACAGCGCAGATCTGCGTGCTATGACGCCGCCATGACCGCCGACCTCCTCGACAAGCTGAACCCGGAGCAGCGCCGAGCAGTGGAGCATCGGGGCGGGCCGCTGCTCGTGCTGGCAGGGGCGGGTAGCGGCAAGACGCGGGTCATCACAGTTCGCATCGCTCATCTGATCGAGGAGGGCGTCGCTCCGGAGCACATTCTGGCGCTGACGTTCACGAACAAGTCCGCCAAAGAGATGGCCGAGCGGGTGGCGGAGCTG
>Ga0209501_10004839_pt1 | contig 12696 bp, 9 predicted proteins | sample ArcticOcean_MG_C_4_FD_187434 | JGI IMG/M metagenome (GOLD analysis project Ga0209501, IMG submission 187434) | Marine microbial communities from western Arctic Ocean - ArcticOcean_MG_CB4_134 (SPAdes) (version 2) | ecosystem: Environmental > Aquatic > Marine > Oceanic | place: Arctic Ocean...
CTGTTGCCAAAACTCCGGCGGATACGCCGGTCTTGTTCTGGGCATCGTGGACTCCTTTCTCTCTCAAGAGACTAGGTGTCCACCCTACGGGGTCAACTCCAGCCATGCGCTCCTTAGCGTGTGTGGGTTGCGAGGGAGGTTATAGGCCGACTGCGAGCGAAAGCTCAGAGTCGGAGACTTACTTCAGACGTTGGCAGAATAAAAATCTGTTCGACACAAGTCGGTTGAATAAGCCGACCGGGTGTGGGCTGCTGAGGGTCGCTGGTTGGTTCAAACTCGGCCTCGTGGGCATAACAGAAACGAGCTCTGTATTCCCCTTCGGGGCTCGCTTGGCGGATTTCACAGCCGGAAGTTGAATCAATGACGCTGGTTGTTACGTCCCATATGACTTCAACGCTCCCTGAGCTGGCACTTCTCCCGATTTGCTGAATCATAGGTATTGCCGCTCCGCAGACTGCTGCCTGTCGCCCGCAGTCCTCGATCTCACAGCGCTCCTTCAGGTAGATACGATCTGTTCCACGGAATACACGAATCCAACCGGGCTGACCGCCCGCATCATTGATTGATACATAAACGGCATCTGTGGTCCCGGGGGACGGCTCCAAAGTGAATCGAACCATACCCGGCGGAAGCGATTCGATGCCTGGGTCGATCTGATCGATTCCTAAGGAGTCGTCTCGCTCAGTTTCAGCCTGACCACCACTGCCGGCACATCCTAAATAAAGTGTGATCAGGCACACTGCGACGGGGACAATTATGCGATTAAGGGTGCTCGTGCCGTTCAGTTTCAGCATAGTCTAATCGGGCAATAAACCTGGCGGTGGCTGACAGACTACGACTTCTCTGTTTGGTCCCGCGAGGGGAGCTCCGTCGCTGCTGAGGAGACCCGAGTAGCTAAGGTTGCCCCAGTCATCGTAGTCAGAGAGCAACCCGAAGGAGCCGTCTCCTGCATTTCCTGTGGTAAGCCACGATCGATTGATGTCTGCGACCAGTGATGTGTCCGTTTCGTCACCGTCTTCATTCCAGTCCCAACCCACATCTTGAGCCGGACCACAGATCCCGTTGCTCTCGTCGAGATCATTCTCATCGAGGCCCGGAGTCACTCCATGGGAATAGTCCACTACACCGTCTCCAGTGGGTGTACAGTCGTCGTCTACACCATAGAACTGGTAGTTGTAGCTCATGACCGAGTTGTAGTTGGGCTTTCGGTTGGTGTTGATGTTACCACCATGGCGCAGATTCAGGTTATGGCCCAACTCATGCTGGATTGTGCCGGCCACCATTAGGTCGTTGTTGTAGAAAGTCAGAGTAGCGTTGATAAGGTCGTCGCCGTTGATCTCAGCGAGACCCGAGCTGGTCCCATTGTTGTAACTGTGAGGATGAAAGGCATAATGAAAATATCCATTTCGGTTATCATCGAAGTTTGTGGCTTTATACCCGGTCCACTCGGCGCCAAACCCATCAACGTTCCCATCGTCATCGGCAATTAAGTTTCCGCCATTGAGGGGCGCTGGGCCTTGGCCATAATCGTGTATGACTTCAATCCCTTGGGCTGCAAAGGATGCTGTAACAAGGTTGAGCTGCGTCGCCGTCGGCTGATGTGTGTGGCCAGAGTCGTCGAACCAATCGTATTCAATGAGGATGCTCGGCACCAAAGGACTTACGCCTAGGGCAGGCAGGTCAAGGCCATCCTCAGTACCTAGGACTTCGTCTCCATCCGAAATTCCATCGCCATCCGTGTCCGAATTGTTGGGATCCGTTCCCGTATCGGAAGCGTCTACATACGTACCTGTGTTGGTTTCAACGCAGTCAGTTAGACGATCACCATCACTGTCAGCGGTACAGGTCACTACCGTTACGCTCGCGGTTGCACTCAGTGATCCACTCGTCGCTGTGATCGTGGCCGTGCCGTCTGCTACCGAAGTCACTAGACCCGTACTTGATACCGTCGCGACAGCAGCGTCCGTTGTCGCCCAGGTCACCGTGGCTCCGCCGACTGTCTCACCGTTCGCGTCCGTGACGGTAGCCGTGAGTTGAGTCGTACCAGCAAGTGAGGAAAACGTCAGAATCGAGTCCGACAACACGAGGTTCGCGGCAGCTTGAGCGACCGTTACACTCGCGGTTGCACTCAGTGATCCACTCGTCGCTGTGATCGTGGCCGTGCCGTCTGCTACCGAAGTCACTAGACCCGTACTTGATACCGTCGCGACAGCAGCGTCCGTTGTCGCCCAGGTCACCGTGGCTCCGCCGACTGTCTCACCGTTCGCGTCCGTGACGGTAGCCGTGAGTTGAGTCGTACCAGCAAGTGAGGAAAACGTCAGAATCGAGTCCGACAACACGAGGTTCGCGGCAGCTTGAGCGACCGTTACACTCGCGGTTGCACTCAGTGATCCACTCGTCGCTGTGATCGTGGCCGTGCCGTCTGCTACCGAAGTCACCAGACCTGTGGATGATACCGTGGCGACTGATGCAGCAGATGTAGCCCACGTCACCGTGGCACCGCTCATCGATGCGCCGTTCTGGTCTTTGACCGTAGCAGAAATCGGGAATGTCTGGCCCAGCGAGATGAGCCTAACGCTGGTCGCCGAAAGGGTGATCGACGTCGCTACAGGCGTGGGCGTGGGAGTGGTGGGAGAGTCTCCCCCCCCACAACTCGCTAAAAGCAGTGAAAACGAACTGCACGCAACTATTTTCTTCATGCCTTCATTCTGCCCCGCCCCACTCAGGCCCGCAACTCAGGACGCGCAGAACAGTGCTCATAGGTTCTGGATCAGTGGTGGTGGAGTAAGGGGGGTGTACCCCACTGGGGGTCGAGCCTGTCGGCAAAAGGGACCCGCCCGAGCTACCAAATATTTTTCGGGGAACGGCGTTTCAGTGGCGTCGATCTGTGCGGCCCGGCACAAGCACTGCCCCCCAGTGGCAGCAGAGGGGGGGGAGGTTCGGAGGCACTGAAACCCAGTATTTTCTAGGCCAAAGTGAGTAGTCTTCTGAGTAGTATTGTTTTCAACATACTCACAGAATCACTGTAAATGATGGCAACATAAAGACCTACGAAATACTGGCTACCTTAGAATGCCCCAACTTCTTGGACCGCCGGGGCCTCAAAGCCTAACATAGGAAGTGGTACCACATCTGGGGGCACGTCAATCGAGGGAGACAGGGATGGCGACGGAATCGATGAGCGGATCTTCTTCAGAGACCGGCTCCGGCGGACGAATCGGGCGATTTTCGTGAAGCTTCAGTATTTGCTGCGTTATTAAGGAGTCCCTCCTTCTGTTTCTTTGGCGGCTCCGTCCACATATTGAACATGCCCGGGACCTGTTTTGCCGGAGCAATGGGTAGGTTGAGGTCACCGTCACCAACGGACTGGAGAAGTTCAAATGGGTACGATAAAAGGTCTTCAGAAGGTCTCGCTGGCGTTCGTCGGGGCCGTGCTGGCTTCGACTCTAACTTGGCCGCAAGCCGCCAGCGCCCAGGACGTGACCTATGCCGCTGACGTTGCACCGATCCTGAAGGAAAACTGCGTGAGGTGTCATCATCCGGGTACCGCCGCGCCGATGGGGCTCGAAACCTACGAAGAGGTGAGCGCATTTGCGCCATTGATCAAGCGGGCAGTGCAGAACCGGATGATGCCCCCGGGCTGGTATCTCGACCGGACTGTGGGGATCCAGGACTTCAAGAACGATCCCTCACTTTCGGAGGAGGAGATCGAGACCATCGTCCGTTGGGTGGACTCAGGTACGCCGTTGGGCGACACGTCAAAGCTTCCGGAGTCGGCTGAGTGGAAGGCAGAACACGAATTTTGGGAGATCGAGGACGAACAGGGTTGGGGCCCGCCGGACCTGATCATCACCTCTCCACCGTTTACCGTTCCTGCCAACAGCGGGGATCAGTGGTGGGAGCCGGATGCGGCCTTGAGTGACGTACTCGATGTGGCGCTGACCGAAGGCAGGTGGGTCAGGGCCGTGGAGACGAGGCCCGGGGATGCCGAGAGCGGATACGTGTTTCACCACGCCAACACCTTCATCGTTAGGGAAGAGGATACATGGGAGGGTGGCGGGCGGCTTTCCGGAGCGGCAGTCGGGAAAAGGATGGACCTGTATCCGGAGGATTCGGGCAAGCCAATACGGCCCGACGATGTGATCCACTTTGCGCTCCACCTCTACCCGATCGGGCGCGAAGTCGTCGACGCGCAGATCCAGGTGGGAGTTTGGCTCTATCCGGAGGGAGAAGAGCCGAAGTACATCACGCCGGATGAGATTTCATTCAATTCGGGCGAGAGTCGCGATCTAGGCCTGCCGCGATACACGGATCTGCTCATTCCGCCGAATGGCTACCAATCGCTGCGCGGGGTCTTCGTTCTCCAGGACAACGCGCGGGTGCACAGCATTCGCGGTCATATGCACCTTCGCGGCGGGTACCAAATGATGGAGGCGATCTACCCGGATGGTCGCCGGGAGGTAATCAACAAGATCGATTGGAATCACCTGTGGCATACCACGCACATCTACGAGGATTGGGCGCAGCCGCTGCTGCCGAAGGGCACGGTCATCGTCGCGACGTCGTTGTTGGACAATACAGCGGAGAATCCGTCCAACCCTGACCCCGAACAATGGGTGGTCTACAACCGGCGCAGCGCGGGAGAAATGGCCCACGTCCGTTTCGGGATGACCTATATCCCGGATGAGGACTTCGAGCGCATGGTCGCCGAGCGCGAACGGCTCCTCAGCGAGAGGGGGAACCGGCCCGTAGCCGACGGCGGGGGATGACCCTCGGTGGACCACAATAAAATGACGCTCGTACGGGTGCGCCCACGGTAGAGCAGGCTCCGCGGAGGAGCCGCCCCTTTGGTCTCCCCCCGCGGCTCGAAATACCGGAGTTACAAGTGGATAGAGTGGTCTACTGGTCTCTTGCCGTAGCCGTGGGCGGCTTCCTTTTCGGCTTCGACACGGCGGTGATCTCGGGGGCGGATCAGCCGCTGCAGCTCCTCTGGGGGACTAGCGACCTGTTCCACGGCGCGCTGGTCATGTCGTCTGCCCTTTGGGGCACGGTCATCGGGGCGCTGGCTGGCAGTATCCCAAGTGATCGACTGGGCCGAAAGACCACGCTGGCCATCGTCGGTGTCCTGTACCTCGTTTCTGCCCTCGGCTCCGCTGGCGCTTACGATCTCGGTGACCCACCCGGACGAGGGGACTGTCGCGTTCGGCGACTTGGACCCGGATGAAGAGGGTGTCCTGGTCGTGCAGTCACTGAAGTGGAGTCAGTACACTTTTCCTGAAGGATCGGGGCCACGTCTCTCGTGAACGTGACGGCGTCGACGGTGGCTTGCCCTGTCGTCCCGCTGGGAAACGACAGGAGCGCAGCAAAAGCATACATCGCGACGGGGAGCGAGACGCATTGTCCCGTCCAGAAATGTGATCTCCTCACCCTCATGATTGTTTTCCCTCTGAGGTTATCAATTCACTGTAAGTCGTTCGGTCAGTTTCGTTCGCGCAGAAAGGAAAGGATCTCAGGCCGGTCGTCCGTGAGGTCGTCACGGATGACCACTCCACCCTTCATCACAAACTGGACCCGCTCCATTTCAGTAATGTCGTCCAACGGGTCACCCGCAACCGCAACGATGTCGGCGAACTTCCCGGCCTCGATGCTCCCTATGTCCTCCGCCCAGTCGTAATTCAAATCGTCGGCCGCGACCATCAGCGCCGTGTTAACCGCCTGCGCCGGGGTCATCCCCAGTCCTACGAAGACGGAAAAAATGTTCGCCTGTTTTCCGATTCTTCTCGGTCTGGTGTCGGAGAAAGGAGAGCCCTGGGAACCACTACCGAACGGGATCGGGATGTCGGCGGCGAGCAGTTTGACGAAGAGCTCCTCCGTCTTTATCCAGCGTGGACCGCGTCCGTCGGAGAACCCACCGTTGTATGCATCGTTGAAGGTAATCTGCACGGACGTGCCGTTCTCGGCGATCTCCTGCAGTAGCACGTCGTCGAGGTCCATCATATGCATGGGCACGTCGAAGCCGGCCCGCACGCAGCTGTAGGCGGCCTCGTCGTTTCCGTAGGTGTGACACGTGGTTCTCAACCCCAACCGACGAGCCTCGTCCGCGATTGCCTCGAACTCCTCGAAGGTCAGCGCCGGAAGGCCCAGCATCGTCCCGTCCGGTTGGTAAAATCTGCCCTGCGCCGGGTCGAGAAAGTCCCACGTGCTGTAGACTTTTACCCAATCTGCGCCGTACAACTTGAGCGTGCGAACGGCGCGGCGGGCTTCCCATGGACCTGTTACGCCCAGCCTGTCGCCAGGAACCTGAAGGTCCTGGTAGCCGATCGGAAGCTGCCGTACAGCGCCGCCACCCCGCGGATTCAGGACGGGTCCCGCAACCTGCATTCGCGGCCCAAGCATTTGGCCGCTGTTGATCGCGTTCTTCATTTCGATGGTGGCCCACGGCAAATTCTCGCGCGAGCCCTGGTCGACCACGGTCGTCCAGCCTCCATTCAAAGCCATCTGGGCGGCCTGCACCCCCACAATCCACTGCGCCCCAGCCGTCCCGTTCCCCATGATGTGAAGGTGCGTATCGATCAATCCGGGGAGCACCGTCGCCCCACTGAGATCAATCACGGTGGCCCCGGATGGGATCCGCACGTTCGGACCCACGTCGACGATCCGATCGCCCTCGATGAGGATGATTTGGTTTTCCGAGTTCATGGAGGACGTCCCATCGAACAACCGACCTGCACGAATCGCGACCACCTGGTCGGCCGGCGCGAAGAACGGATTGTCTCCTTGTCCCGCGCCTCCCTGGGCTACGAGGGATCCAGCTGTACTCCAGATCGAGGCCGTTAAAGCAACGGCCACCATTGACACCCTTATCCAGCGCATGGAACCCCTCCTGGCAATGACCCTAGCGAGGATAAAGCGTTTGGGTCCCCATCGCCCAGTGGGTCCCAACACCCCAACTAGAAGCTCCTATAATATGCACAGGCAAAGAATAGCAAGGATATCTGCTGATTTGGGGCCTGTCAAATACACGGCGACCCGCTACCTTCGGCGCACCCACTCACTTTAGGAGGTTGCTAATGACACGGGGAAGCTGGTGCATGGTCGCGGTGACGCTCACGTTCGTATTGCCAGGGTGCGGTCCCCAACAGTCACCCGACCCGGACCCGCAAGCGCAAGCAAAAGGTGGCGAAGACATCACCGGGCCGTACGACGTCGTCGAGGATTGGCTGAAGCCGCTACCCTGGCACGACGCGTGGACCTTCGGCCTGGTGGCGGGCGTGTTCGCGGAAAGCGCAGACAGGATCTTCGTCTTGCAGGGCGGCGAGTTACCGGATCCGCGGCCATCGGCGCGGGTTCCGGGCCCGCGCTCCAATTCCGACCACAGGCCGGGCCATTTCGTCCTCGTGGTGAATCGTGATGGGGAGCTTGTGGAATCCTGGACGCAATGGGACCACCTCTTCGTGAGACCGCACAAGGTCACGATCGACCCGTACGACCCCGAGAAACACATCTGGATCATCGACGATTGGGGCCAACAGATCTTCAAATTCACCAACGATGGAACGGAGCTGGTGATGACGTTGGGGGAAAAGGAGGTCACCGGAACGGACGACCAGCACTTCGGCCGACCGACCGACATCGCTTTCTTGCCTGATCGCACGTTCTTGGTCAGTGACGGCTATGTGAACGGCCGCATAGTCAAATTCGATCAGGATGGCGAATTCCTAATGGAATGGGGCAGGAGAGGGACCGGGCCCGGCGAGTTCAATCTCGTTCACTGCGTCGTGGTCGACGCCGCTGGTCGAGTGTACGTTGCCGACCGAAACAACCGCCGGCTGCAGGTCTTCGATGAGAACGGCACGTTTCTCGAGATGTGGGGAGGGATCCGCCGGCCGTCTCACCTGATGATAGATCAGAATCAGACCCTTTGGATGGGCGACGGTGAAATCAACCGGATGGTGCAATACGATCTCGACGGTAGGCTGCTCACTTATTGGGGAGTGCAGGGGCGTTTCCCTGGCGCGTTCAACAATAATCACAGCTTCAGCGTAGACGAGGAGGGCAATCTCTATGTCGCCGATTACGCGAACTTCAGAGTGCAGAAGTTCACGCCTAAAGCGAACGCCGACCCGAGCCGACTGATCGCGCCATGATCTGTCTCGACGAGTGACTGATGGTCTCCCGGTGGAGACGACTTGCTAGCACTGTTAGAGCGGCTTAGGTATCATAAAATGAAGAGAACCTTCGAGACCCACTAGCCGGAGAACCGTCGCATGAAAGGGAGAACGTTCTTACGGAAGAGGCTCAAGGTATTCTACGTAGTGTGCGCGGGGCTGGTGCTGCCAGCCCTGGCTTCGGCTCAAGCAGATGACGCTGTCGTGTACACGAAGGATGTCGCGCCGATCATTCAGGAGAACTGTCAGGCGTGCCATCGGCCGGGCAGCGTCGCTCCGATGTCTCTCTTGACCTATGAAGACGCGAGATCGTGGGCGCGCCGGATCAAGGACCAGGTATCAAAGCGAATCATGCCCCCCTGGCCGTTGGACACGGAGGTGGGCATCCAGAGCTTCAAGAATGACCGGTCGCTGAGCAGTGACGAGATCGAGACGATCGTACGGTGGGTGGATGCCGGAGCGCCGCGTGGTGACCCGGCGGACGAACCACCACCGATCGAGTGGCCCGCGTGGGGAGAGACGTGGGCGTACCAAGACGACTTCGGTCGTCCGCCGGACGTGGTGATCACCTCGCCGGCCTATACGGTGAAGGCGGACGGCATGGACCAGTGGCCGAATTTGCCCGCCACTGAGGTGACGAGCGACATGGGCGTCGCAGGGGAGCGGTGGGTCCGGGCCGTGGAGCTCAGGGCGATTAACCCCGAATCCGCGTCTGTCTTCCATCACGGCTCCGCTCGGGTGGTGAATCGAGCGCCGGAAGATCTATATCAGGGTCCGGGCACTCACGCGGCGAGGGGGAATCGAGATCAGCTCGCGGAAGCGGCGGTGGGAGTGCAAGGATCGATCTTTCCTGAGGGTACGGGCAGGCTGCTCAAGGAGGGGGACCTGGTCACTTTCAACCCCCATTTCTACCCCGCAGCGCTAGAAGAGGATCTGGAAGGCGTCGCCTTGCAGGTAGGCGTGTGGCTATACCCGGAGGGAGAGATTCCCCACCCGACTGAGGGCGACGTCGTGTTCGACCAGGGTAGCATGCCCGGCATGGAAGACACGCCCCTCATCATTGCACCGCATAGCCAGGCGACCTTCCGGTCGGCCTTCAGGCTGGAGGGCAATGCCCAAGTTCACGCCATCCGGGGGCATATGCACCTGCTCGGCGCGTACAATGTCTTAGAGGTAGTCTATCCTGATGGCCGGTATGAGTTGATCAACAAGCTCGACTGGGACCAACGCTGGCATACGGCGTTCCTGTACGAGGACGATGCGAGGCCGCTGTTGCCGAAGGGTACTACGGTCATCATGACGTCGGTGTTCGACAATACTGAGAATAACCTCGCCAATACGGATCCCGACCAGTGGATAACAGGCGGCTCACGGACCGTCGACGAGATGTTCAGATTACGGTTGGGGATGACCTTCTACGACGACGCGGACTTCGCGCGGCTCGTCGCCGCGAGGGAAAGCCGCCAGCAGCCGATAGCCGTCAATAGCCGGTAGAACATCGATGGTGGTTTCAACTCTGATTGCTGGGCTTCTTCTGGCAGGCTCGCCCGCTTTGTATGCGCAAGTGGTCCCGGTGCCTCCGCTGACACAGATGGACTGGCAGCTGCGAACCGTACGCGCTTCAGGTCAGCCCGTAATTCCCATATTCGAGGGATGGTACACAAACGAAGACGGCACGTACGATCTCTGTTTCGGGTTCTTCAACTTGAACCGGGAAGAGTCACTCGACATCCCGATAGGGGAGAACAACTTCATCGAGCCCTCCCGGTTTAACGGGCTTCAGCCGACCCACTTCTCCGCCCTGGGATGGGGGGATAATTCGGGTCGTCCTGGCAGGATGGTTCGTGAGTATTGTGTCTTCGTCGTGAACGTGCCAAGCGATATTGGGAGTGAGCGAGTTTGGTGGAATCTGCAAATTGATGGTCAGACCTACAAAGTCCCCGGCCACATCACGTCTCGCCCTTGGAACGTGGATAACCTCGTGAATTCCGTCGGGACTTCGGTGATGGATTTTGATCAGGACGCCATACAGGGTGTTCTCACGGCGCCGATAGTCCGATTCATTGAGCCGGCCGAGGCGGCGACGCGAGGCAAGGGTGGTGTGACGGTTGGGCCTTTCACGACTCGGGTGGGGGCTCCGCTGGCGCTTACGATCTCGGTGACCCACCCGGACGAGGGGACTGTCGCGTTCGGCGACTTGGACCCGGATGAAGAGGGTGTCCTGGTCGAGCAGTCACTGAAGTGGAGTCAGTTCAGCGGCCCGGCGGCCATGACGAGCTTCAGACCGCAGTTGAGCCGGTTCGAGGTGGGCCCGGAGCCGACGGAGCAGACTACTGAAGTGACGTTTGATCAACCCGGCGATTACGTCCTGCTCGTGCAAGTACTCAACGGGAGCTTCAGCAGCCAGTGCTGTTGGACCAACGCGCGCGTGAACGTCACCGTCACCCCGTAGCGGGAGCCCAGGTAGGTCAGTACAACGCTCTCTTACTTAGGTCCGACCCTCCTATTTTCGTGAGGAGAAGTTCTTATTCGGGCTCCGGCAACGCAAAGACGAACATGGTATTGCTGCCCCGTGGCGCCTCCAGATTCAACTCGGGGGTAAGGCCGAACGTCTCGTATGAGGTCGAACTTCCACCGCCCGCCGCAACCGCAATGTATTGTCGACCGTCGACCGCATAACTGATGGCGCCGCCCGTGATTCTGCTGTTGAGGATGGATTCCCACAGCACCTCTCCAGTCTCTTGATCGAGTGCCCTGAATCTCCGATTTATGTCACCACCGAAGATTAAGCCACCGCCGGTCGATACGAGTCCACCGAGCCACGGCGCAGCTTGTTTGTATTCCCACAAGAGCTCCCCCGTCGCAACGTCGAACCCCTTGACCATTCCAGTGAGTCCAGATTGATCCGGTGACGGGATCGTTCTCCGCATCGCCCCATTTCCCGTCCCATCCCAGTCGAGGCTCGTCTGCTCGAGCCACGCGTTGAACAGCGGCTCATATACAGCGTTGGTGAGCGGGCTGTAGGTTCCAAACCACCAGTCCTTTCCGGCTCTGGGACCGGCGATCAAAACGTCACCGATCTCCTTGTGAAAAAGGTCTGGATTTTTCGTGATACGACCCGTCGCATCGATGTCGACTATGACGTTCTGGTGAAGCATCGGCCGCGCCCAGAGGAACTCCCCGGTTTCACGATCGAGCACGAACTGCGTGCCCAGTTTTCCAGCTGTCCACAGCACCTTACGCTGTTCACCCGCAGCGGATGGATTGTACCACTCGAGCTCATTCGAGGGCTCGAAAGAAATGTCCACAAGGATTCTCTCGTAGACGTGGTCCATATCCAGCTCGTCCCTGGGGTTATGCTGATAATACCAGACGATTTCTCCTGTCTCCGGGTTCAAGGCGAGCGTAGAGTTGGAGTACAGCAGATCGCCACCATCGGAGCCACGCGTCATCTCGGGATAGGGAGCAGGAACGCCAGTTCCCCAGTACACCAAGTTGAGCTCGGGATCGAAGGTACCAGGCATCCATGCGGATACGTGCCACCGGCGATCGAGAGGAAGGTCACCCCAACTGTCGCCACCGGGCTCACCTGGCCGGGCGATCGTGTGCCTGCGCCATAATTCCTCGCCCGTTTCGGCGTCGTGAGCCGCAATGAAGCAGCCTCCCTCCACCACGCCTACACGACAGGCCCGCCCCGTGAGCACCTTGCCACCAACTACGATGGGGCCGGACGTCTGACCAGTCCTCTCGTCTATCACAGTTTCCCAAACCACCGCTCCCGTTCGGGCATCCAGGGCGACGAGAGAGCCGTCAGCCGGCGTTGCGTAGAAGATCTTGTCATCATAGATGGCGATATTCCGCGTAATCCCAGTGAGACGGCCGGCCCCTTCCGGGAAGGAGCGGCGATAGCTCCAAATCAGATCGCCCGTCGTCGCGTCCACCGCCTCGATGATACCGTGAGGGTGGGGAATGTACATGACGCCGTCATGCACGAGTGGAATGAGCTCTACCTGTCCAGCGTTCAGCCCTCTAGACCACACCATCTTGAGATTCCGCACATTCTCGCGGTTGATCTGGTCGAGCGGGCTGTATGCCCAACCATCGTAGGTACGGCGCCACTGCAGCCAGTCGGCGTCGGAGGGGTTGCGTAGCACCTCGTCGGTAACGGGCCGGAAATCACTCACTTGGGCGTCCGTCCGGACTGCTCCCAGTGTAGTCGCAATAACTGCACCACCAAGTAGCAATCGAAGGTGCTTCATCTGGTTCCTCCACAAATGAGGGGTGTCAGAAAAATTTCAGAACAGACCTTTCGACTGTCGGAATCACACGGTCTAGCGAAGCCGAACATATAGAGTACGTATGGTGTGGGGCCATACCTGGGGGCGAGGACTGTCGCAACTGTGGAGTTGACCCCGTAGGGTGGACACCTAGTCTCTTGAGAGAGAAAGGAGTCCACGATGCCCAGAACAAGACCGGCGTATCCGCCGGAGTTTTGGCAACAGATGGTGCAGTTGGTCAAGGCAGGACG
>Ga0209501_10004844_pt1 | contig 12687 bp, 7 predicted proteins | sample ArcticOcean_MG_C_4_FD_187434 | JGI IMG/M metagenome (GOLD analysis project Ga0209501, IMG submission 187434) | Marine microbial communities from western Arctic Ocean - ArcticOcean_MG_CB4_134 (SPAdes) (version 2) | ecosystem: Environmental > Aquatic > Marine > Oceanic | place: Arctic Ocean...
CAATGAAGACATCGCCATAAGCTTCTTTCAGCTCGCGATAGCGTGTTTCTGAGATAAGTTTGTGGACACGGAGGTCTTCCAACTCGTCAATCGCATTCTTGAGCTGTTCTTCCAGTTGGGCCTCTTCTGTGGCCAACTGGTCGGCAATGGAGTCTATTTCTGTCTGAATGGCGACGGGATCCATCTCCACTTCCGGCTCTTCCAGCACGGGGGGAGCATCTTCGTCGATCTCGGCGTCATCCTCGGAGGCTTCGGCAGCTTTGGCGACGGTTTCTTCAACCACGTCTTCAGCGGCGGTCTCATCCTCAGTGTCTGAGGCTGATTCTTCGCTTCCTTTCGCGGAGCCTGCCACTTCTTCTAGCCGTTCTTTTAGAGTCTCGGTGCGGCCTTCAGCCATCCGGCGGGCTTTTCTAAGTTCCAAGTCGAACTTGGCCTGTTCCAGTTCAATGGCTTCTAGGCGCACGTCTTCGTTTACACCAACAATGATGTGTTGGGCGAAGTAGAGAACCCTCTCCAAGTTCCTGGGAGACAGGTCCAATAGAAGCCCAAGCCGACTGGGCGTGGTCTTGCTGAACCAGATGTGGGCTACGGGGGCGGCCAAGCGGATATGGCCCATGCGCTCACGGCGAACTCTAGACCGCGTGACTTCAACGCCACAACGATCGCAAATCACACCGCGATAGCGAATGCGCTTGTATTTTCCACAGAAGCATTCCCAGTCCTTGGTAGGACCAAACAGCCTTTCACAGAAGAGGCCGTCTTTCTCCGGACGAAGCGTCCGGTAGTTGATTGTCTCAGGCTTGGTTACCTCGCCGTGAGACCAGTTCAGTATCTGCTCAGGGGATGCGATGGAGATGCGAATCGCATTGAAATTTGTACCGGAAGTTTCATTCCTATCTGCCATCCTAACCATTAAATCGTCTCCAGCGCCTGGAATAGATCGGTTTCATCTGAGATTCCCCGGGTCAATTCAGGCGGTTTTTCCTCGTTCAACAACTCAACTGCCAGGCCCAGGCTCTGGAGCTCCTTGAGTAGTACGTTGAACGATTCCGGCACGCCTGGCTGGCCAATGGGCTCACCCTTGACGATAGCTTCGTACGTTTTTACGCGTCCGGCTACGTCATCGGACTTGACCGTTAGCACTTCTTGCAAGTTATAGGCCGCGCTGTAGGCTTCCAACGCCCACACTTCCATCTCACCAAAGCGCTGCCCGCCGAACTGGGCCTTTCCGCCCAAGGGCTGCTGAGTGATCATGGAGTACGGTCCAGTGGAACGCGCGTGAATCTTGTCTTCCACCAAGTGAATGAGCTTTAGGATATAGATGTTGCCAACCGTGACCAATTGGTCAAAGTTTTCACCGGACCGTCCGTCGTTGAGTTCGAACTTGCCAAAGGTTGGCGGAGCAATACGCTGCTCGCGGTGCACGTCGATGGCCGCCGTTTGCATCTCACTCAAGGTCATTTCCTTGGCATCTATATTAGCTTCGTCCGTGAGCCACATTCTGAGGCAGGCTTCTTGGGCGTAGCCGTCTTTCTTTTCGTCAAATATGAGTCTGGGGTCGTAACCCTTTTCTTCCAGCCAGCGGTCCACCTGAGGGTAATCAACTTCAGGCAAGATCTCTGTGGCGGCGATGCTGGTGGCACCTGCTTGTTCGGTGAACCAAACGCGGGCTAGGGCATCTTCAACCTGTTGGTCTCCGGCACCGTCAAACACGGGCGTGTTGGCCCTGAAGTTCAGTCCGCGGGCGGCCCAGCCAAGGTGAGTTTCCAGCACCTGGCCCAAGTTCATACGGGAAGGAACACCAATGGGGTTCAAGATGATGTCGACGGGCGTGCCGTCAGCCATGTAAGGCATGTCTTCTTCAGGCAGGATCCGGGCGACAACACCCTTGTTGCCGTGGCGTCCGGCCATCTTGTCACCAACGGAGATTTTCCGAGTTTGGGCAATCCAGACCCTAACGGCCTGGTTGACGCCTGGTGACAGGTCATCTTTGTTCTCCCGGGTCAGCACTTTGACTTCAATTACCTTGCCGCGTTCCCCGTGGGGTACCCGCAACGAAGTGTCTTTTACGTCTCGTGACTTCTCACCGAAGATGGCGCGGAGCAGCTTTTCTTCTGCTGTTAGCTCAGTTTCACCCTTGGGCGTTACCTTGCCCACTAGGATGTCTCCGGGGCCAACATCGGCGCCGACGCGGATGATGCCAAGGTCGTCCAGGTCTCTCAGGCTGGTTTCACCCACGTTGGGGATGTCCCTTGTGATCTCTTCGGGCCCCAGCTTGGTCTCCCTGGCTTCCATCTCATGCTTTTCAATATGGATGGATGTGAAGTAATCGTCGCGGTATAGACGTTCGCTGACGATGATTGCATCTTCGTAGTTGTAGCCTTCCCATGACATGAAGGCGACCAGCACGTTTTGGCCCAAGGCGAGTTCACCGTGGTCGGTGGACGAGCTGTCGGCTAGTACGCTACCGACCTCTACCACGTCACCCTTGGTGGCAATGGGGCGCTGATCAAAACAAGTTCCCTGGTTGGTACGGGAGAATTTGATGACCGGGTGGGGGAATTCCCCTCCCTGTTCATCGGTCACGACGATCTCTCGACCGGTAACGGATGTGACCACACCGTCGGCCTTGGACAAAACTAGTTGTCCGCTGTCTCGCGCTACGCGGCCTTCAATGCCGGTTCCAACTACCGGAGCTTGAGGGCGTAGCAGAGGCACGGCCTGCCGTTGCATGTTGGACCCCATTAGAGCCCTGTTGGCGTCATCGTGCTCCAAGAATGGGATCAGAGCTGCTGACACGCTCATAATCTGCATGGGCGAAACGTCCATGTAGTCAATAACGTCGGCGGGCTCCAGAGTGTAATCCTCACCTACTCTCAGTTCAACGCGGTCTTGGACAAACTGGTTCAGGCTGTCCAGTTCTGCGTTAGCCTGGGCGACCTTGAAGTCTTCTTCTTGGTCTGCAGACAAGTAGATGACCTCGTCATCCTTGTGGGCAACAAAGGGCTGCACGTCGATGATTGTGCCCTTGGGCATCTGTTTCAGCGCGTTAATTTTGTTGGCGCCGATTGCTCGACCCTTCCCAACAATAGTCTTGCCTTCTGCATCCAGAACGGATTTTGTGACCATGCGGCCCTTGAGGTCGTCCGAGTCATTGGGAAGGGTTTTGAACACCTTCCGGTATGGAGATTCAATGAATCCGTATGGGTTAATCCTGGCGAAAGACGCCAGTGAACTGAGCAGGCCAATGTTGGGGCCTTCAGGTGTCTCAATGGGACAGATGCGACCATAGTGAGAGAAGTGAACGTCTCGCACGTCGAATCCGGCCCGTTCTCTGGATAGACCACCGGGGCCCAGGGCGGAGAGGCGACGCTTGTGAGTCAGCTCGGCCAGGGGGTTGGTCTGGTCCATGAACTGGGACAGTTGGGAGCCACCAAAGAACTCCCTCACGGCAGCAACCACCGGGCGGATGTTGACCAATCCCTGCGGTGCGGCAGCTTCTGGGTCCACCAATGTCATCTTTTCTTTGACCATGCGCTCCATGCGGAGCAAGCCCACGCGTACTTGGTTCTGGACGAGTTCGCCAACACCTCTTACGCGGCGGTTACCCAAGTGGTCAATGTCGTCCGGATGTCCTTCGCCCTGGTTGATGCGAATCATGGTGCGAATCACTGAGACCACGTCTTCTAGGCTCAGGGTCATTAGGTCGTTGTTACCGGCCTGTCCGAGACGGCGGTTCAACTTGTAGCGGCCAACTCGGCCTAGGTCATACCGACGGGGACCAAAGAATAGGTTCCGGATTAGGGTCCGTGAGTTTTCCAAACTGGGAGGCTCACCGGGCCGGAGGCGACGGTAGAACTCAATCTGGGCGGCGGCGATGCGTCGGGCGGCGTCGCCGTCAAAGTCTTTATCGTCGTGCAACCACTCCCAGAGGGAGCGGAGGTCGTCTTCCTTGAAGTTCAGGTCCTTGGGTTCTAGGACTGGATCCTTGCCCAAGGTGGTCTGCATGTAGGGGTGATCCTCGTCGGTATCAACGTCGGCGAACATCGCCATCATTTCGTCATCGTCTGCCACGCCGAGGGCGCGCAGGAAAGTGGTGGCCGAAACCTTTCGTTTCCGGTCTACCTTGACGGAGATGATGTCCTTGGCGCTGGTCTCAAATTCAAGCCAGGCACCTCGGGAGGGAATCAGCTTGGCTGAACAGAGGTCGCGGTTGCTGATAGCGTGTCGGTCTAGTACAAAGTAGATGCCTGGAGAGCGCACCAGCTGGCTGACCACCACACGCTCTGCACCGTTGATGATGAACGTGCCGTTAGTGGTCATCATGGGGATATCACCCATGAATATCTCTTGTTCTTTGATCTCACCGGTCTCTTTCATGACCAAGCGAGTCTTTACATAGAGCGGCTGAGAGAAAGTAATCTCCCGTTCCTTGGTCTCCTGTTCGGAGTACTTGGGATCCCGGAAATAATGGTCCAGAAAATGAAGCTCGTACTTGTTGCCAGTGTAGTCGGATATCGGAGAAATTTCCTGATATACTTCGACTAACCCCTCAGTTTTGAGCCAATCCCAAGACTGAATCTGACTCTGAATGAGGTTCGGGACGTCAATGATTTGCGGAATTCGTGCATAAGTTTTGACGTCTGGAAGTTGTGCAGTTTGCCCTTTAAGAGCAGGAGACAAAGCCATTTACGATTCTCCTTAACGTGAGTAGAGACGATTGGGCGAGCGGCCTAGTGGCGGAGGCGTGATTGTATGCTGTAATAAAGCGCACTAATGAAGACTGCTGACAGGTGTGGCGAACGAATTCGTAACGTGAGGCATAGCTCTAGTAAACTTCAATTATACAAGTAATAAATACAATGTCAACGTAACAACTCCTGGGTTTTGGCGGATTTCGCCAATATAACCAAGGGGTTATTTTTCGCCTTGGCCCTTACTATCATTTTCGATAACTTATGATCTATCATCGAATGGCTTTATTAGTTGGTGATTTGACGAGGGCTGCAGCATTCGTCGATTAGTTTGGAAAGATTCATCTTCTGATTCGCTCCGTACGAAATGTCCTGTTTATCAAAGTAAGAGCAGGTAGGCATTAGCGCGAATCGGCTTTATAAATTAGGTTTCGATGGCAAATTTTAGCCTTAAACCGTCCGACATGCAGATTGCTGGTCGTTCCGTCCATTACGCCTGGGTGATAGTGGGTGTGGGCGCGGTCATGCGTCTGTTCAGTTCTTCCTTCCGTTCTTCCTCCAGCATCCTGATTCCCCGGTTGGTTGAATCATTTGGTTGGAGTTTTGGCCAGGTGGGCCTGGGTTTTGCCATCCAATGGATCGTTTCCGGCATGTTTGGTCCGCCTGCAGGCTGGATGGGCGACCGATACGGGGTCCGCTGGACCATGAGGCTGGGCGCCGTCTTATTCATAGTAGGCATGGTACTCACTGGGTTCATGCAGAACCTGTGGCAGTTCTATCTGTTCTTCGGTGTGATACTCAGCGCCGCCATGGGCATCTTTCAGGTGCCACTCACGGCTGCCGTAACAATATGGTTTCGTAAACATTTAGGCGTTGGCATGGGGTTGTTGCAGTCGTCTCAGGGCGTTGGACCGTTGATTGCAGTGCCGATTATGCTGCTGATCATCCACTTCTTCGGCGGTGGCATCGACGGCCTTCGCGGCGCCTTCATCATCCCTGGGATATTGGGCGGGATTATCATTTTGGTCTTGGTTCAGTTCTTTTATAACGAACCAGCCGAGATTGGATTGCGACCGCTGGGTGCGCCGGATGACGAACCTATTAAGGCAGTTCAGACCGGTGAAGTCGCTAGAATCCGAACCAAAGTGTTCCTTAAACAAGCACAGCGCACCGGCGCGTTTTGGAACTTGATTGGCATTCATTTCTGGGGTTGTGCCGGGCACGCCATAATTTTGGTTTATCTGGCTTCCATGGCTGAATTTGAGGGTGTTTCGAAAGGAGTCGCCGCAACCATCTTTGTGACTCTTTCAGTCACCAGCACCCTCACCCGGTTCGCGGTGCCGATAATTGCCGACCGTGCTGGAAGCAAGCCAGCCATGGCTGGCTGCTTCTTCCTGCAGGTTGCGCCCATCGTTCTACTGTTCTTTGCCCACGATGCGTGGCAGTTCTACCTCTTTGCCGTTTTGTTCGGCATCGGATTTGGCGGCGAGATGAGCGCATTCCCCATCATCAACCGTCAGTACTACGGCAGCGGCCCCATTGGCACCACCTACGGCTACCAGATGATGGGCGCCGGAGTCGGTATGGCTATAGGGGCGCTGATTGGTGGGTACCTGCGGGATATCACCGGGAACTTTGATGCCACTATGGGCCTGTCGCTGGTGCTCAGCTTGACCGGAGTTGTCAGCATTCTAATGCTGCCCACCACCAAAAATGAGCTGTTGCCAGACTGGGAAGACCAACTTCCAGGGGCAACCCATGTCCACTCCCACGCCGGCGACTAACTAGCCCTTTTCTTTTTTACGAAACCTTGTCAGCGCGCTGGCCGATTTATACGGCCCGGTGCTGCGTCTCTAGGTATGTGCTAAACTCCGTTATTGAGTCTGAGAAAGTTCGAATTACCAGAGATTATGGAGGATGTACTGATGCTGGATTTGGTCATCAAGGGCGGACAAGTTGTGACTCCTATGGGAGTTGGTATGTGGGACATCGCGATTCAGGGCGAGAAGATTGTCGCGGTGGCAGCCCCCGGCGCATTACCCGATGAAGCTGGCCGTGTGATTGACGCTACCGGGATGATTGTCGTCCCCGGCGGTATTGAGCCTCACGCCCATATCTCAGCGCCCATCATGGGCCACGGTGACCTTAAGACTGCCCCTCCGGAAGAAGTCAGCCGCGCCGCCTTAATTGGCGGGACCACCACGTTGATGGACTTTGCCATCCAGTATCCAGGCATTGATATTCCCCAGGCGATTCAAGAACGGACAGAGACGTGGCAGGGTAATTCCTACGCCGACTACGCGCATCATCTGATGCTGCTGGGCTCCATCCCACCTGAGATTTTGGGTTCTTTGCACGAGGCCGTGGAAGACGGGCACCCAAGCATTAAGATTTTCACCACCAATATCCGGCCCCCAGCCACCACCGGCGAGCCCCGCATGGTGGGCACCGGACACCTGCACGACCTGATGGAAGAGGTCCAGCGGATGAACGCCATGCTGCTGGTCCACGCTGAAGATGACGATATGGTCCAGCACATGTACCAGAAGTTGGCCCGCGAGGAGCGGACCGAGTGGTACAACATGCACTTGGTTCACAGCGCCGAGTCTGAAGATGTTTCTTTCCGAAGAGTACTTAGGGTTTCTGAATGGACCGGTGCGCCGGTTTACTTCGTCCACGTGAGCGCAACTCAGGGTCTGCAGGCTGTTTTGGAGGCCCGTTCCAACGGCCGACCGGTCTACGGCGAGACTCTCCACAACTACTGCTGTTTCGGCGCTGAGAATTACAAAGAAGAGAACGGTATGAAATATCACACATATCCTTCTTTGAAATCCGAAGCCGATCGCCTATCCCTCTGGGACGGCATCGTGAACAACGGTCTCAGCACGATGGCCACCGACGAATATTGCACCTCATGGGAGACCAAGATTTCCGGCCGAACGGTATCCGATGTCACCGGTGGCCATAACGGCGCCGAAGCCCGAATGGGCGTGACCTACAGTGAGGGCGTCTCCCGCCGTGGTATGTCCCTACAGCGGTTTGTAGATGTGTCCTCAGCCAACGCCGCCAAGATTATGGGCCTGTATCCCCGCAAGGGTGTATTGGCTCCGGGCAGCGATGCTGACATCACACTGATCGACACCAATTTCAAGCGCAAGTTGACCATCGACGATTTCCACATCTCTGACTACAGCATCTGGGAAGGATTCGAGGCCGATGGTTGGCCTGTGACCACCATTCTTCGGGGCAACGTGGTTGTTGATAACCGGGAGTTTAAGGCTGCCCCCGGAAGCGGCAAGTGGATCTCCCGCAAGATAGACGCCGCAGTAACCGACCGCCCCGTAGCCTAGCGGCGCAGGCGGCACGGCCGCGTTTCCATAGACGCGGCTTTCAGTGAGGCTAGTTCGCCGGGCAGTTAAATGATTTTGTGGAGGTTTGAGAGATGGCTCGGATTAAGTTGGTGCCTACGGAGGATTTGCCGCCTAGAATGCGGGAGATCGCCAAAGGCGCTGAGGCTCATAAATTAAACCCGGCCATCTTTCAGGCGGCTGGGAACCTGCCGGACGCCTACGAGGCCTTCTGGGACTTTTACGGTCCACTAAAACTGGAAGGATTGCTCGAACAGCGACTTAAAGAGCTGGTCCGGCTCAAAATTGCCGACGCAAACGGATGCGCGACTTGAAAGCTGGGTAGGGCTGTACCGGCGGTGCAGCAGGGGATGACCGAGGAGATGATTGCCAGCCTTGCTGATGTGGAGACTGCTGACATCACTGACCGCGAGAAGCTCGCGGTCCATTTCGCCCAGCGTATGGCCACCGACCACCACAGTATGGATGACGATTTCTTCACCAATCTCAGAGCCGAATTCACAGATCCGGAGATATTTGAGTTGGGCATGATTGCCGGCCAGTTCATTGGTTATGGCCGGCTGATCTCGATTCTGGACTTGGAAAACCCCCACCAGCCAGACTGAGTCTGGCCAACACCAGACTAACAACCGCAGGAAGATCCGAAATGATCACGTCTAACAGCCCTACAGATGCCATGCGAGAACGACTCCGAAAGTTGATCCCCGAGGGCGGCAAAGACGGCCCCACCCAGGGTGTGAACCACATAGCGGTGTTTGCCAAGGATCTGGAAACGACTGCCAAGTTCTATGAAGAGATCATGGATATGCCGGTGGTCAGTGTTTCTCCCAACCGCGACGTGGAAGAGTCCACCCACATGAACGTGGCCATAGGCAACGGCATGCGCCTGTCGTTCTTCGATTTCCCCCATGTGCCGCGCCTGCGTAAGAAAGCCCCGGAGGGAGTGGGCAACGTTATGCACATTGCCCTTCCCATTGCCAGGAACAGTTTCCTGGACATCAAGGGGCGTTGTGACCAGGCCAAAATCAAGTATCAGGAGGTCGGCGGCGCCATCTACGTCAAAGACCCCAACGGTCTGGCCATTGAGTTAATGCCCTTTGACTAGGTGTCGCGGTTGTCGGGCATCAGCCTATGCAACGATGACCACTGGTCACGTAAATGTCATTCTGAGGAGTGCCGTAGGTCGACGAAGAATCTACCCGTCCCGAACCTGGCAGACTCTTCGCTCCACTCAGGGTGACGTAATCCAGTCAGCAAACCCAGCACAAAAGCCAAGACTGAAAAGGCGTCTCGTTTAATCGGGACGCCTTTTGTATTTGTTCCAGCCTCCTGCTCGTCCTGACAACGTGTACGCAATTACTCCTCTGCGATTCACGTTGACGATTCAGCTCCCTAGTTAGGATGCGCCGAATCTATAACGCGGTGGCTAGCGCGCGTCGTTCTGGACACCGAATGCAATCCCACGGTATTAAAATACGATTTACATCGGGGTGTAGCGCAGGGGTAGCGCGCTGCGTTCGGGACGCAGAGACCGGAGGTTCAAATCCTTTTAATCTGACCATTTTATTTACGAAATACGTCGGATTAAACACCACGTTCAGTGGTGGTCTCTTCCATTATGTGGAGATTCCACGCTTAAAACCATGAATCCATTCAGCATGGCCCCTCGAATGAGGGGTTTTTTCATGCCTAAAAATTTGTGACCCGCTCTGGGTCGAATCGAGAACTTACTGAAAATGGGTTGGGATTTACCATAGGATGAAGAAATTATGCCGGGTTACTTTAGAGTCATACTCGGCCCAAGGAGTAGATGCTCCCAAGAGTGCAATGCAGACTCCTTCATTGTAAGTAAACGGCCACGGGATTTTCAGGTCAACGAGGCCAATTCTATCGGTAGACACTGGCCCTAGTTTGCATCGCCTACCTCGATATCCCAGCGCGCAGATATAGCTAGGAAGAGAGCCTGTGGGCCCAACAAATGATCACCTGCAATTTAATTTATACATTAAGTATCTATGAGATCGAAAAACAAATAAGGAAATAATGGAGCGCTAAGAAGTGTATGATTTAGTGGAAACGTATAACTTCTACTGTAAAAATATCTCTAAACCAAGACAGTTTTGGATATGCTATCTTGGTGCCCGTGCTTCCAACAGGGGACGGTTTATTTCTTTTCAGTAAGAACAGATTCTGCGATAAATGGCCAAGCCCTCGATTTTGGCACGCCCAAGGACCAGGGCGCGCGGGAATCACTAAGGCTCCTCAAGCTAGCCGCGTCAACCCTCGGTTGATTTCAGTCCAGTTCATACTTGGTCTTAAATCACTCATATAGGTCGAAGATGGCCCAACCTCTCAAGCCCACAACCCCGTAGCGCTTTTTCTACGGATGGGTTGTCGTTGGCGCCGGCGCACTAGTCATGGTCTTAGGCACGGTGCCACTATTCCAAGGCATGACCGCATGGTTTGTCGTTTTGGAAAAGCAATTCGGATGGAGCCGGACTCAACTATCTATAGCCTTTTCATTGACTCGGGTGGAGGGCTCCATCATGGGCCCGGTTGCCGGTTATCTGGTGGACAGGTTTGGTTCCCGTACGATGGTGGCCCTTGGCATGATCATCGCCGGTGGCGGGTTCCTCATCCTTTCCGTGACCAACAGCCTCTGGCATCTGTACTTGGCTTTCGTGGTTATGAGCGCGGGCACCGGGTTGGGAGGTTGGTTGCCGGTGATGTCCGCCATCAACAACTGGTTCTCGAGAAAGCGGGTAACTGCCATGGCTATCGCCATGGAGGGGTTCTTTATCGGTGGGGTTATCCTGGTGCCCCTCCTTGCCTGGGCTATCGATCCAGACATACCGGGGCGGCCGGGCTGGCGATGGACGGCGGCGGCCATCGGGGTCTTCCTCATAGTCTTAGCCGTGCCCTTGTCACGATTGGTTCGAAATAACCCTGAGGATTATGGTCAGCGGCCAGACGGCCAACCACCAAGGATGGAACCGCCTCCAAGCGATACTCTGGTTGAGGGTGCCGAGGAACCGGAGGAACCCAGCTATACCTGGCAAGAGGCTATTCTTACCAGAGCTTTTTGGTTCATCACAATGGGCCATGCCTGCTCTTCCATTGTCATCGTTACCGTGATGGTGCATCTCGGCCCCATGCTGAACGACAGGGGCTTTTCACTGCAGACTATTGGGTGGGTAGTTGCGACCTATACGGCGGTTGGAGCGGTTTTCACCATGATCGGTGGTTATGTGGGCGACAGTATGCCGATCCAGTGGGCGATCTTCGCTTTCTCCGCGGTCCAATCTGTGGCCGTGGCGGTGCTGGTGGTTGGCGATACCGAAGCCATGGCCTATGTATTTGCCATACTTCTGGGCATCGGCTTCGGTGGTAGGAACCCGCTGGTGACCGCCATCCGGGGCGTCTATTTTGGACGCAAAGCGTTCGCCAGCATCACAGGTATCTCCATGATTCCGATGAATGTCCTGCTGTTGGTTTCGCCGCTGTTTGCGGGAATCATGTTCGACGCCACCGGCACCTATACGGTTTCCTTCGCCGTGGTGGCTGTCGTTAGCCTGTTCGGATCGGCCCTTTTCTTGATGCTCGGTGATCCCACTTCTGATTTAGCAAATGCCGCCCCTGCGACTGATATTGCGGCAGATCGCTCAGCCTAGCCAGTCAGCTTTTCAATGTTAGAATCTTTGTTCGATTTCTTGGGCCAACTGAAGATTGGACAAGGACGCTTGGAGTTCGGGATAGCTATGAAGGGTTGATGCTTGACCGACAATATCGAGGGGAGGACGCTAATCAGCGGATCTTAGGGGTTGGTCATCCCGTCGTAGACCTCGCAATCAACTGGGCGGGCCGAATAGACAATCGAGTGACTACTCTCCCCAGATCTATATTGACTGAGTCGTTATTGATATATCGAATCTCTGATCGCGTTACTACATGGAGTGGAATTGTATCTAGCGTTATAGTCGGGGTTCGCATGCCCGAAGACAACGCTGGCATGACCCTGTTGAGGAACTGGAAGCTTCTTCTGCATTTAAATAAAATCTCGGAATCACGGGGAATTCGGAGAGCTGATGTTTCTGAAAGCCCTGACGATATGAACTTTGTGGAAGGTAGCCTTGTTAGAGCCTTAACATTTGTTGAGACTCAACTGAGTTCTTTGGCGATCCTTTGGCCGGCCGGAGAATCTAGTTAATCTCACTGGCAACTAGGCCGCTAATATGCCGGGATCAGACTTGTTTGATAGGGCTTAGTAAACGTCGAGGCTCAACACCTAAACCGATCTTTTCAACCAGGCGATTGCACCGGTTTGAATCCACCGAGATTCCTGGAAAGTTCGTTGCTGGGCCTGTCGAACGGGCACCCCGCAGAGACCACCTATTGCGAGGAGTCACCCTGATTGAAGCGAAGGGTCTCTTTGTCCTTCGTCAGTGTTGCTCCGCGGGGCTTTAGGATGCGCTTCTTCAACGGGTAAAACACCGGCCTCCCATCGGGTGGAGGTCCCTATAGTCAACGTGTATCGCCAAGTTTCTTCTCAAGATTGACACGCTGAAAATGTGCTTCTATTATCCAAGCCTGTTCTGAGTCTAGTGACCAGATCCTCAAATCAAGGC
>Ga0209501_10004847_pt1 | contig 12681 bp, 12 predicted proteins | sample ArcticOcean_MG_C_4_FD_187434 | JGI IMG/M metagenome (GOLD analysis project Ga0209501, IMG submission 187434) | Marine microbial communities from western Arctic Ocean - ArcticOcean_MG_CB4_134 (SPAdes) (version 2) | ecosystem: Environmental > Aquatic > Marine > Oceanic | place: Arctic Ocean...
GGTCGATGATCGGATCCCTGAAACCCTCACGCCAGTGGAACAGGCTCCCTGCTGTCTGTACGTCAGCAGGGCACAGCCCGAGACCCGCGCTGGTGTCGTCACATTCGTCGGCAGGGCAGAGCTGGAACCCGGCGCGGGTGTCAGCGGTGAGGGCATAGAGGAACTCGCCGCCGACGATCTCGACCCGTGTGATGTGGCCCCCGACCGGATCCAGGTATTCCTGCAGCAGCGTGATCCCGTCAACCGGATGCTCGTAGTCGTACCCGTCTACGTAGTCGTCGAAGTCCGCCAGGGAGTCGAAACGCCGCACTCCAAGGCCCTTGCCACCCTGATTGTGCTTGGTGATGAACGGGAGGGTCATGCCCCTCGCCCGTACCTTCAGGTCGTGCCGGCCGATCACCGCGACGGTGGACGGGACGTCGAACCCGAACGCCCGCAGTGCCGTGTGCTGGTCGACCTTGCTCATCTCCAGTTCCACGACCCGTCGCCCGTTTACGACGAGGCGGCCGTGACTCTCCAACCAGCTCAGGACCGACCGGGTGTAGTCCTTGGATGCAACGTGGCCCCGCGTGTGAGACGAAGCACTCATCCGGGAGTAGAAGACGCCCTCTGGTGGAACGGCATCCAGGTCGAGCGCACCCTCGACCAGGTACCACTCCTCCCACGGCACTCCCTCGGCGTCGAGTGCCGCTGCGAAGGGTGGTAGCCATTCGGAGTTCTCGTGGATCACGAAGATCTTGGACATCAGCAATTGCACCAGTCGGTTGGGCGACTTCAATTCCTGACCAATCTTATCGGGAATAGTCTGAGGTTGAAATCCGGGCCCCTGTCCATGGCGGGGCCGCGTACTTCGCGATACTCAGGGTCCATGTACTCCGATCCGGCCGACGAGCTGCCCGACGACCCGTCTGTCGACCTGGCAGCCGAGTTTGACCGACTGGTGCGCGAGTTGGGTCGGGAGCAGGCGAGCCGAATCTGGCTGGAGCGATTCGCCGCATACGACGAGGGCCAGACCTGACCCGCGGAAGCCTGATCGAGGAGAAGCCCCGGCCCGGAGCCCACAACCGGCGCGGGCTGCCTTGAGGCTGGCTCCCGGTCGATGCCGGAACCTCCGCCGCCTACAGGGTCGGCGTCGCTTCCGGGTACGGCATCACGACTCGAGCTGACGGGCGGTCCAGCCCAGCCACTGGTCGATCTCGAGGATGATCACGGGCCCGGTGGGCGGCGTGTCGACGAGCTGCCGATACTTCCCGGTCATCAGCCGGATGGCGTCCAGGTGGTCTGGACCGGAAGTGGTGGTTCTGGCGGCGCCCCGTACCCGAACCCACCAGAGCCGGTCCCAGTCTTCGTCGTAGTCGTGGGCCAGCACGGTCACCCGTGGGTTGTCCATGATGTTCCCGAGGCGCCGCAGGTGAGGTGTCGTCTTCGGCTTGTGGTCGACCACGCTCACCAGTTGGTTGCCGGAGACGACGAAGGTGACCGGAACCAGGTCGACCTCCCCCGACGATCCGACCGTGGCAAGGGTCGCCACCCTCGCCGAGGTGAAGCGTCGTCGAGCCTCCTCGATCCCCATTGACGGCATGACTACAGGATGCCCCGTCTCCCCCGGATCGGTGGCGACCTGCGCCCCGATCGCCACCGAGGTGCGAAATGGGTAGCAGATCGCAGCACGTCCACTCACCCGTGGTCCCCACCATGGCCACACGCCCATGCTCCTCAATGAGACCAGTGGGAGCGGAGGGACTCGAACCCCTGACCCCATCCATGTCAGGGAGGTGCTCTAGCCAGCTGAGCTACAGCCCGGCCAGATTTCCGTATACGTTGAGAAATAGCCTGTCTTCGAGACCCCTCATCGGTTGTAGCGCTCTGAACGTAGGAGAGGGAAGTGACGAAGGAGGGTCTCAAAGCAGAGCTCGACACCTAAGGTCACCTGAAGGTCAAGGACTGCTCTGCCTGGGGGCGATCATCACCATGAACGCTGCCATTCGCGGAGAATCTGAAGAGTTCGGCCCCGATTTCCAGGGAATCTGGACAGGCCGCTTTCTTCCCGTGACGATTGCCATGGTGGTCGTGATGGGCCTGGCCGCCTTCGACGGAATGGCGGTAATCGCTGCCCTTCCCAGCATCGCAGCGGACCTCGGTGATGTCATCTTTCTGCCCTGGGTCTTGACCGTCTATCTGGGAACTTCCGCAGTTGCCGTCCTGATCGGAGGACCTGTCATCGACGCGATCGGTGTTCGCCGGACCTTTCGGGTAACCGGTGTCTGGTTCCTTTGTTCGAGCGCCGCGGTCGCTGTGGCGCCCACTATGCCGGTGTTGGTGGCAGTCCGCGTGGCGCACGGCTTCGGGGGTGGACTGGTGATGGCCGTAGTTCTGGCTACCGTCGGCATTGCCTATCCGGCTCAGTTGCGCCGGAGGGCGTTTGCCGCCGTCTCGATGGTTTGGGGCGTGATGAGCTTTGGCGGACCGGCAGTGGCCGGGCTGCTGCTTTCGGTTGGGGGGTGGCGGTTCGTGTTCGCCATCCAGTTGCCGCTCACCGCCCTGGCCCTGGCCGTGGGGTGGTCCACCCTGCCGGGGACGCGCCGTCGGCCAACTGCGATCAGTACTGACTGGGTAGGGGTAGCACTGATCTCTTCGATCGTCGCACTCTTGATGGCCGCGGCAAGTCAGATCGGAGTTAGGTGGCCGGTGGCCGGTGCGGCGGCGGCTCTGGCATTTGTTGCCGGAGCGGTCTACTGGCACCATGCAGGTCGAGTAGAGGAACCGATACTGGATCGGGCCCACATCACCCGCTTCCCTCTCGCTTGGGTTCACCTCACCGCAGGGCTGGTGCTACTTGCGGGAATGACTGTTGACAACTACCTGCCGCTATACGTACAACTCACCAGGGGGCGCTCGGTTGAGTTCGCCGCCTTCTCAATCACCTTCCTCAGTGTCGGATGGACGTCTGGTTCTTTCATATTCAGTCGGCTATTGAGCCATTGGAGAGAATCTGCCGTCATCCTGCTTGGTTCCGCGCTGAGCGTGCCCTCCCTGGTGGCTACGGGCCTCTTTGTGGCAACGGAGCAGTCGCTGGCCCTGATCCTGGGAGCGTTCGTCCCCGTGGGCCTCTCAATAGGCCTTGTGTCCACTGCCTCCCTAACTCTGATGCAAGCGTCTAGTGACGAATCCGAAATGGGCCGGGTAAACGCAGCCCACCAGTTCGTGCGCAACCTGAGCTTCACCTTGGCAGTAGCACTTGGAGGGGCAGTGATCCTGTCGGTGGTCGAGGCCCGTGTCGGCGAGGTGGAGCTGGTGCGTGACGTGCTCGCTGGGGCGGAACTCTCAGTTGGGCCTGAAACCATGGACGCTGTGGGAGAAGGCCTGGCATGGGCCCACGTGCCAAGCCTGGCTGCAGCGGTAGTTGGCTTGTTCGTGGCGATCTCGCTCATTCGTCGCGAGAGGGCTTGAGTCGCCACCGCTCCCTGTGTGCCGCCTCGACGTCTAGGTCGATCCAGGCGATGGACCCGTACTGGTCACGGAGTCAACTCGACCGCCACAGCAGCGGCCATCTCAGCCATCGAGAAGAAGAGATGGTCGGTAGCTGGAAGATCCTCGGTTCCTGTCTCCGAGAGGCGGTTTCGGTCGATCCAGGCGTTGTCAAGACCGATTGAGCGGGCCGGAATGTGGTCGTGTCTGATGCCCTGGGCCGTATGCAATATGTCTGACTTCCCATACCCCAGGTCGGACTCCACGTGCTCGATCAGGTATTCGAAGTTGGAGGGATCCGGCTTGTACGAGCCGATGTCCTCAGCTGTGTAGATGGCATCGAACTCGACGCCCAACAAAGTGTTGGATGCTGCAAAGCCTGCACGGTCAACGTTCGAGAGGACCACAAGTCTGAAGTGCTCTGACAGGAACCTGAGGGCATCGGACGAGTCGGGAAACGCCGGCCAGGATGGGACCGAAGCTCCGAATGCATCATCGAGCCCTGGTGACGTGACCAGCACCAGGTCCTCGGCTAGCGCCCGGTGCACACGTTCCAGGACGGTGGGATAGGTCATGGCAGGCGCTGCGGTCTGTTGCTCCGCTTCCAGGTTGTTGAAGGCCGCAATCAGGGTGCCTCGCGTGAGGTCCGTCGGCGGATTCTCCACCAGGAGCGGCTGGAAGGCATCCCAGATTCCAGTCTCCCAATCGATGAGGGTGCCGTAGCAGTCGAAGGTCAGGACTGAGTGGTCGGTGAGCCGACGAGTCATGTCCTGAGACTACGGACAGGTGTGGCGTGTGCGCTTCTTCCGTGAAAGGAGAGGCTCAAAGCCCGGCACGACACTCCCCCACGGCTTCCAGCGCGGCGAAATGTCCTGGTTTCTCAACGTTTCTGGTGGGCGCGGAGGGACTCGAACCCCCGACCCCCTCCTTGTAAGGGAGGTGCTCTAGCCAGCTGAGCTACGCGCCCGGGACCGGTGACCCTACCGGTATGCCCGGGACCACGGATCGGGCTACCCGACGGTTCAGAAGGTGCGGCGAGCCTCCAGGAGGGCGTCGGCCAGGGTCGGACTGGCGCCGGCCACCGGCGTGCGCCGGACCTCGGGATCCAGCACGCAGAGGTCCCGACCGTGGGCATCGGCAACCTCCACGCCGGCCTCCGAGCACACCAGCAGTGCCCCCGCGTAGTCCCATACCCCGTGGGCGTCGACCGAGCAGTCCACGTAGCCGTCGAGCCGTCCGTCGGCCACGGCACAGAGGTCCAGTGCTGCAGCGCCCATGGCACGGAACTGGCCCCAGCCCAGATGGTGGGGTGGCAGGCCCGACAGGCCGATGATCGCCTCGTCCAATGGCGGCGCCGTGTCGCGGCGGATCGTCTCGCCATCTCGGCGGGCCCCCCAGCCGCGCACGGCGTCGTAGCGGTTCCCGCCGGCCAGGTCCACGACGACGGCCACCCACGGCCCGTCATCGTCGACGGCACAGAGGCTGGTGGCGAACCACGGAAGGGACCGCGACGCGTTTGTGGAACCGTCCAGAGGATCCACGACGACTACCGGCGCACCCTGCAGCGTCGGAGCTACGAAGCCCGACTCCTCACTAAGCACGCCGTAGCCCAACGGGTCCAGCAACTCGTGGATCGCCCGGTCCGCAACCACATCGCTGGTGTACTGGTCGTCACGACCGCCGGATGGCCCCCACTCCACCAGATCGTCGAATACGGCGAACACGGCATCTGCCGCGTCGTGGAGGTCGCTCAGCACGGCGACGGGATCAGTTGTCACGTCGTGGGGGTCGGGCACCCGACCAGTGTGCCAGACCGCTACGCCGCGCCTAACCGTATGGCCCTAGCCTGTCGGAAACCGCAGGCCGCAGTTGACATGGAGGACCGCCAGTGGCAGTCGTCGACATAGCCGGATTCGTCGCCGATCTCAAGGACCACGCAGCCGAGCACGGCTTCCACGTCCATGACGAGCGGCACTTCGTCGAGACCTACTCGATGCGACAGGCCTTCGAGGTGGACCTGCACCCCGAGGCCGCCTGCGGCGGTCCCCTGGACCTCCACCTCTCGCTGGACCTGGAACCCCGGACGCTCATGGCGTTCGAGGACGAGGTCATGTCACTCTCCGAGGACGACGACCCCAGCGACGACCTGGTCGTACAGATCGTGTTCACCTGGGCGCTTCCGCCATTGGAGAATGGCCCCGACCTCCTGGTGCTGGCCACCGAGCTGGCCGGGTTGGGTGGCCCCGACCTCCCCACCCGGGTATCAGCCGTCGACTCCTTCGAGTCCGTCACCGACGCTCCACAGCGCACCCTTGGCGTGACGGCACGCCTCGAGACGCCGCTCGCCGCCCTGTTCCGTGGAGATGACACCAACTGGATGTGCGATGCCCTCGACCGGTCACGGGCCATCAGCGAATACCTGCTGGATCGGGCCCCCGCCTGGTTGGGCGAAGACATCTGACCCCCGGGGCCGGGCGCCACCGGACCCGCCTCGCCGACCGCACCTCGCCACCCCCACTGTGGTGGACTCCACCACATGGCCTTCCCCACCGACGAGACCGACCGCCTGCTGTCTACGACCAGGTCGGTACGGCGCCGCCTGGACCTCGAGCGCGACGTCCCCGAGGATCTGATCCTCGACTGCATAGACCTTGCCGAGCAGGCCCCCACCGGCGGCAACCAGACCAGCCGGCGCTGGCTGGTGATCCGCGACCCGAAGACCAAGGGTCGGCTCGCAGACATCTACCGGGAGGCCGGTGGCGACTGGATCATCGACAACGCCGAACGGGTATCGGGCACCGGACACCGCAGCGAACGGACCCTGGATTCCGCCGCCCACCTGGCACGCCACCTCCAGGATGTGCCGGCGATCGTCCTGGTCACCATCTACGGCGAACATGACAGCAGCGGACGACCGGGCCTGTTCGACTCGGTGATCCAGTCGGCATGGTCCTTCTGCCTGGCGTTGCGGTCCCGCGGCCTCGGCAGTGCATGGACGACCCTGCACCTGGGCGCCGCCGACCGTGTAGCCGACCTGCTGGGCCTACCCGAGGGGGTGACGCAGATCGTCCTGCTTCCCGTCGCCTGGACAATCGGCGACGACTTCCGACCGGCACCGCGTCGCCCGGCCCGCGAGATCACCTGGTTCGACCAATGGGGATACACCACCCAGCGACCCATCAGCGGGCCGGTCACCCTCGCCGACGGGCCCGGCGTCACCGTCGAGGTGGACGTGAAGGCGTCCCCCGCCGACGTGTGGCCGTACATCAGCGACATCGAGCTGCCGGCCCGGTTCAGCGAGGAGTTCCAGGGGGCCGAGTGGGTCTCGGAAACGCCCGGTCTGGGTGCCACCTTCGTGGGCCGCAACCACCGCGACGACATGGGCGACTGGGAGGTCACCTGCCACATCGTGGGCTACGAGGAGAACCGGGTATTCGCCTGGAACAGCGTCGACCCGGAGAACCCGGCAGCCCAGTGGCGATTCGAGCTGATCGACCTGGCCGGCTCCACCCGGCTCCGGTTCGAGATGGTCCTAGGCCCGGGCCCGTCGGGCCTGACAACCGTCATCGACTCCATGCCCGACAAGGAAGCCATGATCATCGCCAACCGGCAGAACGGTCAGACTGAGAACATGCGCCTGACCGTCGACGGCATACGCGACCTCGTCGAAGGCCGCACCTGACCTGGACTCCGCCGCCCATCGACCATCCCCCGACGGGTCGTGCCCCCCACACGCAGCCGGATTATTCGACTGTTCTTCAATTCACCAGACAGAAAGACCTTCATGACCACACTCGGACTCTCCGCCCACGACCTACTCACCACCACCCGCTCCGTGCGAAAACGACTGGACTTCGACCGCCCCGTCGATGACGACCTGATCAAGGAGTGCCTGGAGTACGCAGTCCAGGCCCCTTCCGGCTCCAACAGCCAGGGGTGGCGCTTCATCGTGGTGACCGACGAGAAGAAGAAGGCAGGCCTGGCCGACCTCTACCGTCGGGGCTGGGACCTCTACACCTCAATGTCTGTGAGCGCCGGCGCCCTGGCAGAAGGCGAAGCGGACGAGAGGGCAGCCCAGCAGCTTCGGGTCATGGGCTCGGCCTCCTACCTGGCCCAGAACATGCACCGCGTGCCGGCGATGCTCATTCCCTGCCTGCCGGGCCGAATCGACGGCTCGGCCATGGGTGCAGCATCAAGCCTGGCCTCGATCATCCCGAGCACCTGGAGTTTCATGCTGGCAGCCAGGGAACGGGGCCTGGGTACCTGCTGGACGACCATCCACCTCATGTTCGAGGAGGAGGCCTCCGAACTGCTGGGGATTCCCTACGAGTCGGTCAGCCAGGTTGCTCTCATCACGATCGGTCACACGATCGGAACCGACTTCAAGCCTGCCGGACGTGAGGGTGGCGCCGGTGCCGTCACCTCATGGAACGGTTGGGACTGACCGGACCCAGACGATCTGGTCAGCCTGGTAGGCCGACAGGTTCAGGCTGTATTGACAGCGCTGGCCAAGTTCTCCAGCGTCGCTTCCATGCCGACGCGGTTGTGGCTCGCCCGGTCTGCCACCCCACTGGCAAGCCATCCAATCTTGATGAGCAGCCATGTCCTGTTGTCCACCCAGGACTCGGTGACCAGGCAGCCGGCCTCGGTCGGTTGGATCTCGTAGATCCAGTCACACCCGCCCAGCGGCCCGATACGCAGTCGGAAGACCAGACGGTGCGGCGGGTCGCACTCGACGACCTCCACGTTGGTTCGCCAACGGCGCCAGCCATTGTGGTTGCGGCCCCGGAACACCGCCCCGACCTCTACCTCGGTGACATCTCCGGTCCAGCTCCCGCCGTCGTTCTCGGGCGACCAGTCACCCATGTTCACCAGGTCGGAGACCAGTGCCCAGACGACCTCCGGCTCCGCCACCATCTCGCGCTCAACGCTCACCACTGCACCCATGCTCAACCCCCGCTACGCCAGATGCACCAATGCTGACCCATGGATGGCCCGGACGCCGACGTGGCCGGTCAGCCCCCCACGGGAATGACCTGGATCGAGCCGTCTCCTGCCACCACGACGACCATGTCGTCGCTCCCGGTCCGGACCACCTCAAGGACGTTCGCCGGGTCGGCCTCGACAAGTTCTGCTACGTCGAGGCGCAGATGGTGGACGACCCTCACGCCGGGAACCTCGCCGATCGCCGACAGGAGTGCTGAGGCCGCAGGACCCACAACCGTGACGGTTCGCAGCGAGGGCCGACTGGAGGCCGGCACGGAGGTAAGCCCGGATCGCAGGACACGCCCGTGGTACACGGAGATTCCGGCAGTGGCGCCGATAAGGGCCAACGGAATCCGGAATGTGGCAACGGATCCGACATCCAAGCTGCCGTCCAACAGGCCGAACAACACCATGTAGACCATGGCCAGAATCGAGCCCAGGACCACCAGGCCGGTCACACCGAACACGGCGAACAGGTACACGCGGCGAACGGCCGAGGACTCCTCGGACACGCTGCCGGCGTGAGCCTGGATGCGATGCCAGGCCCTGCTCCAGATGGGCACCCCCACGGCCAGCATGGTCAGCGCAAGGACCAGGAGCTCCCCCACCCCCCGGTCCCAGTCGTCCGGAGCCGGCATCACCTTGTGCAGCACGATGCCAATCAGGACGGCCAGGCCGACGGTGGAAGCCACCAGGCCGACGCCTGCCTCCAGGTGGTCGTAGAGGCGTGCGATCTCGTCGCGGCCTCCGGCCCGGCGGGCAACGGCGTGGGGCACCTCGGTCCGGTGGTAGGCCCACAGGGCCAGGCCGATCACCAGCAGCGTGGCGAAGATCGACAGAACGTCGAAGTGCTCCACAGCCGAGCCCTCTCGGGCCGACGCCAGGATCACCCACGACAGCACCGTGTGGAGGGACCCGGCGGCAGCGACCACCGTGGCCGCCAACCCGCCCAGCACACCGACCACGAGGACATAGCCGTCGCGCTCAGGGCTCCGATCGGACCTGCGTGCGTTGCGCCACCAGAACCACCACCAGGCAATGCCGAAGGCCACCAGCGGCCCGATCGAGCCGCGCAAACCATCCCAACTGTTGGCCCACGAGGTGTCCCCCATGTACCTGTACCCGAACGCCAGCGGATCTGGCATCACACCTTCGTAGGCCCACTGAAGGAGGTGTTCGACAATCACCGCCGTACTGATCACCATTCCGATCAGCGCCGCTCCCGCGGCGAACAGCAGGTGGATGGGGCGCCGCGTTCCCGGCAGCCGCCAGTGCACCACCGAGACGACGAACCAGACCGGTAGCGCCGCCTGTGCCCACGAGTTCAACGACCAGCCGTCGACCAGCCACCCGATGACATTGATCGCGGAGCCGACAAGCATTCCGGATGAGACGAGGTCCACGGCCGAGAGGTACAAGGACCATCCGCCGGACTCCGCCTCGGCAGCCGAGGACCGGAACCGGCGTCGCAACCAGAGGGCCATTCCCAGCAGCGCCAACCCGGCCACGATCACGAGGCTCAGCCACATGGCCAGTTCCTCGGGTCCTCCACCCCGACCATCCGTCAGGGCGTCGAACAGGACCGCCAGGGCACCGGTTGCACCGACGGCCGTGGCGGAAACGAGGCCGAAGAGGAAACCGAACTCGAACAGGCGCCGAGCCATCAGGCCGACATCCACCCGCCTGCCGTCTGCCCGCCTGCGGTAGACGACGATGCCGAACACGAGACCCACCAGCAGAACGAACTCCACGAGACCTCCCATCGGTGGACGCCCCCAGCCTCGCGCAGTCGGTCAGCGGGTCGGCGTCACCCTGCTGACCTCACCCCTTGGGGGCTTCTGCCTCCATCCAGTCGTCAAGGTCGGCGTTTTCCCAGTCCGACGGGCCGTAGACCGTGCCGGGAAGCGGGGTCATCAACTGCGTGTCACCTGCGGTTACGTACTCCACTACCAGGTCCCGGCACCCGAGCAGCCGCTCGTCGGGCTCCCCGTCGTCAAGGCCCCGGGCGGAGTCCAGGCTGCGCTGCATCGCCACCCAGGCGTCAACGGTCGTGGCCCAGACCATGACCACCTCGGTGGCGTTGGTGGTCACCTCCCAGAGTCCCGTGGCGACCACGCCGTGGTCGGCGAACACCGGTACGCGGCGTTCGACCACCTCTGCCAGGAACTCCGCCTGGGTGCCGGATCGGACCGTGAGTACCTCGTTCACGAACAGGGACCCACGGATGCCACGCTCGGCTATCTCGGCCGTGGTCGGAGACCCGGGCACCCCGGCGCAGACCCGGTCGTAGCCACCGGCCCGCCACTGGGAGGCCTCGTCCCACCAGTCGCCGTAGAAGGCGTTACGGCGCTTCAGGTTCAGACGATCCAGGTTCCGTCGCCAGCCCTCCCAGCCGTCCTCGCCGCAGTCCCAGATGTTGACCACCTGGGGCCAGCGTCCGCCCCCGAAACCCAGGACGAAGAACGTGCCCTGGAGGGTGGTCATGCCCGGCATCCGGTTGGTCGGCTCCCGTTGTACATGCTCCATGTAGGCGTACTGGCCCTGGCCGACGATGTCGACGGTCTCATGGACGAACACCGGTCTGGGCACGACATGATCCTCCCCCGCCCCGCCGCACGGACGCCAACCGCAGGATCGACCGTGGTGGGGTCCTAAGCAGCCCTCGCCCAGACGTTCTGGTGGGCCGAGGGAGAATTGAACTCCCGACCGAGCGATTATGAGTCGCCTGCTCTAACCACTGAGCTACCGGCCCGCCGGCAGTCTGGCAGCAGGACGACCCTTTGCCTGACGCCTGGAGGGGCTCCTACCCGGATCCCACAACCACGCTCTGCGCCCTCCACGATCCGATACGTTGACCCCAACCCCGACGGATACCGGCAGGAGCGACCGTGATCGGCGACGCGGTCGTCGAGGTCGACGACCAACACACTGCGATATCGGCTGAACACGACCCGGCTGTCATCCTGAGCCTCGTCGTCCCCACCTACGAAGAGGCCGACAACATCGAGGCGCTGCTGCGTTCGCTGCATGACGTGCTGACCGGGTGCCGGGTCGGCTTCGAGATCCTCGTGGTTGATGACGACAGCCCGGACCGCACCTGGGAGGTAGCCCGGAATCTCGCCTCCGAGCTCCCGGGAATCCGGGTGATCCGACGTACCGGGGCCTCGGGCCTGGCCACGGCGGTGACCTGCGGCTGGGCTCATGCCCGCGGCGAGATCCTCGGCGTCATCGACGGTGACGGCCAGCACCCGCCAGCCGTCGTGGCCGACCTGCTCGCCGCCATGGCCGACCGGACCGACGTGGCTGTCGCCAGCCGTCATGTTCCCGGGGGTGGCGTCTCGAACTGGTCGGCCTTCCGACGCCTCCTGTCTCGCTGCGCACAGGCACTCGGCCTGCTGCTCCTGCCGGGGACGGTCGGGCGTGTAACCGATCCCATGAGCGGCTACTTCCTGGTCCGTCGCGACGTCATCGCAGACACAGACCTGGACCCGGTCGGCTACAAGATCCTCCTGGAGGTCCTGGCCCGCGGCGACGTACGCCGGGTGGCCGAACGCCCCTACGTATTCCTGGAACGAGAGCGGGGCGAGTCGAAGGTGTCGGCCCGCCACTACGTTGACTACCTCCGTCACCTGATGCGCCTGAGGCTGCACCCACTGCGCAGCCGGGCGCTCGTCCGCTACCTGATGGTCACCGCCCTGGCGCTGCTGGCCGACGCCTTGACCTTCCTCTGGATCTTCGACTCCCATGGCTGGAACCTGACGCGCTCGGCTGCCATTGCCGGCGAGGTGGGAATCCTCCTCACGGTGCTGCTCCACGACCTCTGGACCTTCGCCGGCCGGGCGGCCCGCAACTCACTAGACCGGTTCAGGCGCCTCGCCGGTGTCCAGTTGGCGCTCGGCGTACTGCTGTTCCTTCGCCTGCTGGTCATCAACGCCCTTGTGAACTGGTTCGGCCTGGGCCCGATGGCTGCCTTCCTGGTGGCCCTGGCGGCGGTCACACCTGTCAGCCACCTACTCGGATCCAGGCTCACCTGGAGAGGCGCGCGGTCCTGAGGCCCCGGATGCCGGGCCGGGAAACGAAGGGGCCCGCCCCCTAGATGGCCGACACCTACAGGCCGACATCTACCGGGAGGCCCGGCGGAGCCGGTCTCGCTTCTCGAACCACAACCTGCTGCCGGCATCGACCGTGCCGTAGGCGTAGTCGTCCAACTCCAAACGCCCCGAAGGC
>Ga0209501_10004851_pt1 | contig 12677 bp, 15 predicted proteins | sample ArcticOcean_MG_C_4_FD_187434 | JGI IMG/M metagenome (GOLD analysis project Ga0209501, IMG submission 187434) | Marine microbial communities from western Arctic Ocean - ArcticOcean_MG_CB4_134 (SPAdes) (version 2) | ecosystem: Environmental > Aquatic > Marine > Oceanic | place: Arctic Ocean...
AAAACTGCCGCTAATAAAATAGTAATACCCTACACCCCCAGACCGCTTCAGAAGGAGTTCCATATAAACGCCAGACGGTGGAATGTGGCTGTTTGTCATCGTCGTTTTGGTAAAACGGTTATGGCCGGTAAATTGGTTGGTGCGATTACTTGGCCGACGAAGCCCTAATGGAACGCTGTATCCATTGCGGTCATGACTGCCACTGCGATTGGATGTGTTCCTGTAAATGCGACGACTGTAACTGCCGCGAAGAGGACGAATAATGTATGAAGCTAATAACTTCGCACTGGCACCAGATTGTCTTTATAATCGGCCTGATTGTCGTGGCCGTGAAGTTAAACGCCCAAGTTAAGGAATTCAAAAAGACCTTGATAGCATCGAAAAGCGCGATACCTACGTTGAAACCGTAAAGCTCCGCGCAGAAGTAGACCAACTAAGAAGTCAGGTTAGCGCACTCTGGGACTACACCAACAAGCTGCGCGACAAATTTAACGGACATTAAAATATGAACAAAACCGCGATTGATCTCAGCGTAGGCGCTGGGGCTATTACCATGCCTTGGTGGATACAACTTACTTCTGGGCTGGAACTTCTGATTGCCGTAGGTGGCTTGGCGTTTTAACGCAAACCGAATTTGATTTTAGTGATGAAGGAGACCGGCCCATTGCTACGGCGCGGCTCACCTATAGCATCGATTATCGAACTGAGGAGAATTTAGCGACCACGGCCACCTAGCTAAGTGGCAGTTTACTCGTCGGCGGTAATTTGATCGATGGCGTCCTTGTGGAACTCATCTAATTTCAGGCGTATATCACGCGCTTGAATTGGTTAAGTTATTTTGAGCAACCCAATTTATTTAAATGCCAATCAATGTAGCCAAGAATTTCTGATTTTGAACTCGCACCAAACGCTTTCTGGAGACCAATACAACTGCCCTCTTTTATGGATTTTTCAATACTAATTTTTTTATGGGCAGCATAATCAGACCAATTTATGGAAGGTGAATTTTTACTGTCTGGAGAAGATTCTCCAAAAAAACCTAGCATAGAACTAACTACAATGATTCCAACAATTGCGTAAGCAATTCCCTTCATTCCAACTTGCATAAAATCTGACTCTTTCTGTGTTATTGCCAGCATACTAGGTGAAATGTGCGCTTTAGCAACTTTATTGAACCCCCAAATTTGAAGGAAATTAAGCATGGCAGACAATATTGCGATGATACCGGCTTCAGGAGATGCAGCCGATCAAATTCTAGAATTAGCTTTCGTTTGGCAATGGCCTATAGAGAATGGAGGCAACGGTAGTGTGGTATTCGCTCGTAATATTTTCGGCACTGGGGTTACCTGGTCTGATTCAGCTGGACGACCAAAGAGGGCCATATACCGAAATTGGCCAATGTTACCACCGTGGCTCAGTGATGATTAAAGACATCGTTGGTTCTGGTAAGTTTCCGCCAATAGTTCACACCCAAGCTCTTTGCTTGGATGCTAACAACATCAAAAAGCCTTCTGGAAAACAATAGATAAATCTAAACCTGAACCCAAAGGCTCTAAAATTTAAAAGTGAGGGCGTTATATTATGCCGTCGCCTTCCTTGACCTCAGGTCTGAACCTTTCAAATTCACCACACCAATCGGTCTTGTTCACCATAGGCCACAAGTACATCTCCGTTATATCATCCGCATTTCTTTCAGTGCCATCCACCAATCGGGTCGGCCATACGCCTCTTGGAGCATACCGTCTACAAGCACCATCACTGTCATCGAAGGGGTCGCTACCCATAGCCTCACCCCCAGCATAAAATTCACAATACTCACACCTTTGCTGCTCTCTTCTAGCTGGTTTTTCCATCGTCTTTCTTCCCTTTGCTTAACCCATCTTAACATCTTCTTAGGAGAAATACCTTGCTCAGTTTAATTGGCTCTGCATTGGGCCTTTTTTCGTCCGCCATACCAAAAGTGATGGATATGTGGCAGGACAAGAATGATAAAATCCATGAGTTAGCCCTTCTCAAAGCTCAAGCTAAAATCACTCTCGATCAGACGGCCATTGATGCCAGTATTCGTGAAGTCGAAAGTATCCATACTCACGATAGTAATATCAAAGGATCTATCTGGGTTGAGAATACCAGAGCGTTAGTTAGACCCATCATGGCCTACTCTTTCATGGCCCTGTTCATTGCAGTCGAAATCACTGCCTTTGTAACCTTGGTAGATGCTGGATTAGGGGCAGGGGATGCCCTTAACAAAATTTGGGACGATAGGGTAATGGCTCTATGGGCCTGTATATTAACTTTCTACTTCGGCGGACGTCAGTTCAATAAGAAGTAAGCAGCATCACAATACTCCCCTCGGCGCTGGAACGGTGACCAAGTATGTCTACAAAGTCCAAAAGATCCTCAAAGAAGCAGTTTGATATAGTCCTATAAACGATCTTTAATTCTAAACCAGCCAATCAGGAACAGAATTGTAAGCACCGCTACGATTGCCACATCATCTCCTAATTTAGGCACGTTTGCTATAAAATGGCCGTGCAGAAGTATCAAAAGTGTGGCGACTTGCGCGACTAGAAAACTTGTGAAAAATGTCTTTTGGCCATCCGGTCCATTTAAGAAAGTCAGCGCTATTCCAAGGCCGAGACCAAGCCAAGCACCGCCCATAACTCTGGCGACAGTTACAGCCGAAAGATCAACTCCTTCACCTTTGAGCCAAATTTCGGTCATAAAAATAAGCTGTATTACGTACATAATAATGCCGAGCAGTAAGAGGCCAAAGACTACCGCCGCAACATTGTCATTGAGTTTTGCTAACATGGTTCCCCCCTAAGAAATTGGTCAATTAATATTAGCCATGCCAAAGAAACCCTGCAAGCGTAGCGCTCCGAAGCAGCGCGATCCCTAGCTATTTTGCAACAGCCTTGTCCAGCAGCGCCTTGATTTTTTGTTCGCTGGTTTGGGCCACGAGACGATCGGCTTCCTTCCCGCCCTTGATCAGCACCATGGTGGACCGGCGCGGAATCTTGCGGCTGGTGGTCACGTCATGGCCCTTGTAAGTGTCCCAGTCGATAAGAATGAAAGTAATGGATTTGTTGTATTCCGGGTAGCTCGCACGGAGCTTTTTCAGCACGCGATCTTGACGCGCGCAAGTTCCTCACCAGCTCGACTTAAAAAAAAGAAGGGCGGTCTCTCCCTTTGCAATGGCGGACTTAACGATGCCGGGCTTGTAGGGCACAAAATCCGCCCCGGCTTGCGCCGCCATCGGAACCGCTACAACAAACAACGCCAACGCAACAAGCCCTGACATAAACTTCTTCATGTTGTTTTCTCCTTTCGTTATTAACCCCTCTCTGATTTTAGATGGCCAATATTAGACCATGCCAAAGAAACCCTGCAAGCGTAGCGTTCCGAAGAAGCAAACGAATGAGACACATTAATGAGCGCGGCATCCAAATTGTTAAGAGCTTTGAGGGCATCTCCCTTAAACCTTACCTATGTCCTGCTAATGTGTGGACTGTGGGTTATGGTGCTACCCGTAGCAGCACTGGCGGACCTATTGATCTGGACATGGAACCAATTAGTGAGATTGAAGCGGAGGCTTTGCTCGTACGTGACTTGGAAAACTCCGAAGGGTGGATATCTAGGCTTATTAAAACGGCACTTACCGAAAATCAGTATTCCGCTCTAACGTCGTTCACTTTCAATGTAGGCGCTGGCGCACTCCAGCGCAGCACCCTAAGAATGAAACTGAACAGGTCAGAATATCAAGGTGCAGCTAATGAGTTCCCCAAGTGGCGTATAGCAGGAGGCAGAATATTAGCTGGATTGATTCGACGCAGAGCGGCTGAAAGATCCTTATTTTTGGCCTGAAAAACTCTGAAGCGGAGATGGATTCATAAACGTATCGGGAACACTTTTCGGTAAAAAGTGACAACCCTTCCGCAGAAAAAGTGACAACCTTTTTTTATATTCAATTAAATCAAAGTCTTACGAGGGAGGTGGCGGTCCCGGCAGGATTCGAACCTGCAACCCTCGGATTCGAAGTCCGATATTCTATCCAGTTGAACTACGGGACCGATTGTATTTCTGCTTTATTTACCAGTTATGAAGGATGTTCAATCATAAAATATATTGGATCCGATTGGTACCTAATAAGGAGGAGGGTTTTAATCGAACTATCAGAAAGGGTTTAGTTAGGATATTTTAAACGTGTGCTCATTTCTTGGTTTTGAGAACAGCCATTAAAATCAGCACTGAGGTTCCTATGGTTTGGGATGCTGGCTATATCAGCAATGACATCGCACATTGTATCAAATCATTAACTATAATTCTTATTTTGATGTTTATTAGTCATCAAATAAAATTTGATGACTATAGGATGAAAGCCTATCCCACATCTATTTATTCGGCCTTTCATAGACCTGTAACCAGGATTCTCAGTCGATGTATTTGGAAAAGGAACGAAAGGTATAGCAATTTTGGCTGGCTCATTTGGATTGGGTCGCTATTGCTTGGAATTTGCTAAGCGGTGAGGGGAAAAACAGACGGGCTTGCGCGTGTTAATGTTATCTCTGTTTTAATGGCAACGTTATTCCTATTAGGTTTTGCTGTGACCAATATTTTTAGTTTGCGAAGATAAGCGTATTTGGGGTTGGTATGTCTATCATTGCTTCCGCCGTTGCCAACCAGAGCCTCATACAAAACACGGTTAATCCTGATAAACGTGGTTGGGTAATTAGCCTAAGCACAGTCCTGGCAGTTGGTTTGCCAGCAATAGGTTCCCTAACCCTTGGTGCTTTGGGTGAAAAATTTAGTCTTCAAGCACCCGTTATAGTTTGCATGTTGATTGGGATTATTTATTACTCGTTTGCCGCTCGGGGTGTTATGTCCCAAGCACCTGCATTGGAGAATATCCAAGATCAATTTAATCAGTAAAAATCTTTTTCACTGTAGATTAAATTATTAATATTCATACCACTTTTGGTTGAGATGTTCTTTTAATTTGTGCTTGCTGGTTTCTGCCTGGTTAAGATCATGTCCAACCTTGTCCTGTTCGAAGACCTTCTGGGATATAATTGAAGGGTGAAATCTGCGGATTACTTTACGAAACAACTAGTATATAGAAATTGCGACAAAACCGGAAATTGACTTTCACGAAAAGTTGCCAAGAAAGAATATAAAACTAGATAAACACCTTCAGTATTCGAAAATATTTTTAGTAGTTTTGAGAGTTTTGATTAAGATAGAATTAGAAAATTATGATCAATAGGTACATTCAAAAGGATTAGAAGTTGGATAGTGATAAGGCCATTCCATTGCAGAGTTTTCAAAATTAATTGATGTCTGACTCCTCCAAATCAACTCCAATATTATCAAACTGGGTATGGGGATTTTTATGGGCAGCTCTGGTTGGAAGCGCCCTCTTCTTGAGACCTATATTACCCATAGACGAAACACGTTATATGAGCGTTGCATGGGAAATGTGGCTGCGAGGCGACTACCTGGTTCCGCATTTAAATGGAACTGCATATAGCCATAAACCACCACTTCTGTTTTGGTTGATTAATGCTGGGTGGGCAATATTTGGTGTCAACGATTTCTGGCCTCGGATCATTGCACCTCTATTCGGACTTGGGTGTTTAGCCATGACGTCTCTTCTTGGGAGGCGGCTCTATCCAAAATCTTCGGCCTATTTTCTAGCGCCTTTACTATTAGTCGGAAGCTACTATTGGGGACTCTATACGACCCTCACCATGTTCGACTTGATACTAGCGTTTTGGTCGTTGGTGGGAATTTATGGCCTGATATTGGTTTGGAAGGGAACAAGGTGGCTTGGTTGGACGATATTTGGGTGCTCTATTGGGTTGGGAGTTCTCAGCAAAGGTCCGGTAATTCTTATTTTCCTTTTACCCAGTGCGATATTTGGGCCTTATTGGGCGACAACTGACGGCACCTATTCTTGGCATAAATGGTATATCGGTTTGCTGGGAGGAGTGTTATTGGGCGCAATCATATCTTTATCATGGGCTATTCCGGCTGGAGAGGCGGGTGGGCCGAGTTATAGAGATGCCATTCTCTGGGAGCAATCGGCAGGAAGAGTGGCCCAATCATTTGCGCATAAAAAACCATTTTGGTGGTATTTTACTATACTTCCAGTCCTTATCCTTCCCTGGATCATCTGGCCAACACTTCTCAGAAAGATTTGGAAGTCAATTATTGAGTTTCGTTCAAATCAAAATAGGAGAACTGACCCTAACATACGCCACCTGCTAGTTTGGCTGCTATCACCATTGCTAGTATTATCGCTAATTAGTGGCAAACAGCCGCATTATTTGTTGCCATTATTCCCGGCACTTGCTTTGGGTGCTTCAGCTATGGTTTCTAAGCTTACCGATATTGAAATCGTTCGGGGAAGGTGGGATGTAGCACCAATTGCTATTATTGTTATTCTTTGTGGTGTGATCATTTTATTTAGCCCTGCGATAACAGCAGAGCTTGGGAAGCCCGAGTACAGCGAAGCTGTATCTCAGTTATGGTCAATACCTCTAATCGTTTCAGGATTATTTTTATTTCTTAAACCACCAGTAAATGTAATTAATCGTGTTATATCAATTAGTGCCATTAGCTTCATATCTATTTTAACCGCCCACGGACTTGCTCAGCCACGCCTTAACACCGCCTATGATTTGAAGCCACTGGCCAAAATGCTAAGAAAAGCTCAGATCGAAGGCTACACAGTTGCTAACATGGATAAGTACCACGGGCAGTATAATTTTCTCGGAAGATTGACCAAACCTATAGTCTTTACTGATTCCAAGCTACTACCGGGATGGCTTAGGGATAATCCAAAGTCAAAAGTTGTCTCTTACCATTATAGTTCTCCAGAAAAAAATCACCCTGAATACTTCCAAACTTTCCGGGGGCGTTACATTGCAATCTGGAGTGGCGCAAGTTTGCGTAAAAATCCGAAAATCGCTTTTCGATAAAACTGACCGCTTCCAAAAGGTGTTAACGTTTCATGTCAGGTAGTGGCCAACTTGCCACAACCGTCCAGGTGTTTTTGCTTCGCTTTAGCAAATAGCTTTCGGTATTTTTCAATTCTGCAGTGAATGCACTCTTGATGATTGGCGTAACTGAATACAGCATTAAATAAGTAAGATTTTTGTCAGAACGAACCGATTCCAAAACCCGTGAGTCTATTGAATGGTAAGCGGCCAAATAACGATGCGGCTTTGCCCAATCCTTCATTTCGTAAGTTGTAATATTATAGGATTCACCTGAGCCTTTTGGATCTAAAACCTTATAGCCGGTATTTGCCATAATAAGTCCAGGGAGCTCCCTACCGACGCTTCTATAGTGTTGGATCATAGGATCAAGATCAAAACGTAACTTCTTGGCAAATATAAAAGGCGCGATAATTAGTAAGATAATTGGAACCCAAGATACCTTAATCCACTTCTGATTTGTGAAAACAAACCGGCGCCAAAGTGTGACCAGCCAAATTCCCGATGCTGCTACTATAACTGCTCCCATATGCATGTTGTAACGCCAGTAGGATGCAACGCGAAGAGCATCGGCTTCGCTGAATGATGAGACATATATGAAAAACAGAAACGAATTATAGCCCAGAATTAGGAACCCCGAGAGCAGGAACAGCCGATCAGCAGGTTGTTCACACTTCCAAAAGGCTCGCATCGAAAGTGCGACGAGGATTAGAACAAGCAAAAAGTAATATCCCTTTTTCAAGAGCGTAACGAGCATCTGCAACAATATTGAGGGGATATGCTGAATGTACCAGCTGGCAAAAGGTCGTAAGACTGCCTCTCCACTGGCTAACTCACTGGAGACATAATGACGCCAGGCAATATATATACAAAGGGCTGGAATAATTGCTACTAAGATTACTTTTGATGCCGCAACAAAGGCAATTGATCGGTCACGATAAGCTGTTAGCAGAAAACCAAGAATGATCAAACCGAAAATAGCAAATGTAGCCTGCTTCAAATTGACCAGAATGACCAGGGACATACTTAGTTGGAAAGCATAATTCCGCGTTCCCTTTCTATTTCCTTCAGACAAACCTTCCAGCGTGAACCAAGCCAGAACAACTGCGAATCCAGTTACTACTGCAGTGGAGGTATCAGCATATGAAGTCAAAACAATCTTTTGTGCAAACGTAGGGTTAAAAAGGGTAGTAGCTAGGCCTACTAACGCAATTATTGACCAACTTTCCCTCTTAAGCCGATAGTCTCCACCAAAGATGTGATCGACGACTTTTAAAATCCCCAACGAAAATGAAAATAGCAATAGAATATTAAACAATGGTCCCACGTTTTCGAGAAACTTTCCGGCAATGTGAGAAGCTAGATAGTTGACGAAGTGCCAATTATACGGATATGCAATCATGTTTGCTGCCGAGTAGGAATTTTTAGCACTTGGAAGGTGGTCGCTAGCATACAAATACCTTGGTATAAGTAACCAATCGGAAAATTCATCCCATTGCGAACCTTGAATGGCTGAAGCTATTAAGAGTAATGGTGTAGCCAATAACATGAGCTTAAAAAACGGGATTGTTAGCCACAGGCCTTCTCGCTTGGCAACAAATATAAACGACAAAATTACAATTATAGCGCAGATATAATAAAATACTGTAAGAGACAGATCAGAAAAGATCCCGCCAAAAGTTAATATGATACTCATCAATGCCCAGCCAGTGACGATATCAGCGGCGACTACTCTTTCTTTACCGGAAATCCATGCGCCTACACTTGTCATGGATAACCAAAGGATAGCTACTGCAAGAAGGGCGAGTGCCTGATTACTGCCTTGTGTGAAATACTCAAGGTATTTAAGCATCTTGCCTGCAACTATATAACCTTAGGTTCAAAAAGAGGATGATGTTAGCGATCCGGGGACCCAAACACTTGGTGAGATACGACTATAGTTGCAAAATTTAAAGACAACAGTATTAATTACTTATATCTGCCTTATAAATTGATAAAACTTGTTATAAGCATCCATCATCTAGGATATCATGTGAATGTGTGGAATATTTGGCTTTGTAGCCAATTGGCTAATCAGGATAATCAATATGATATGGATACACTTAAAGAATTTATAGGGCAGGTAGGTTTAAACCTTGAGGAAGTGCTTACTCGCATAGGGGATATTCCCAAACTATATTAAACTGAATAATGGCTATTAATCCTCTCGCCACCGATCGCAAATTTTTTCAAGATGCAATCTGGAATTATTCAGCCTTTGCCATCATGGCGTTGACCGGCGTAATTCTTAATTTTTTTATTGCATGGAAAATGGGGCTCGAAGCCCTCGGAATTTTTAATCAAATATATGCAATTTACGTGGTTTTAGGCCAGTTGGCTGCTTTTGGGGTGCATGATTCTGCGCAGAAGCACATAGCGGAGTATACAGATGATAAATATACTTCTGACCTTGTGGGGCAAACTGCTTTCTGGATCGCGCTTGGAACAGGTATTTTGATAGGGGGCCTTATATTCACCTTCAGCGGTGTTATTGAGATCATAACCAATAGCGTACGAGTTGGCAAAGGTGTCGCTATTGTAGCACCTGCAATCTGTCTATTTTCTGTTAATAAGATCTTGATGGGTATACTCAATGGTGCCCGGCGTATGAAGGCTTTTGCAATAGTTCAATCTATTCGTGTGGTTGTAATCTTATGTGTCTGTTTTGGAATTGCTTTATTTACGCATGCGGCCTACCTGTTGGCTTTAGGATTTTTATGCGCAGAAATTGCCATTACACCAGTTCTACTAATCCTCACCCGAGCATGGTCCTGGCCCTTCGGACTTACCCAAGCGAAGAGGTGGGCAATAACTCATATAAAATTTGGGGTTAAAGCTTTGTCAGGCGGATTTCTTTCTGAGTCCTATATTCGCATTGATATCCTAATGCTGTCCATCTTTGTAAGTGATTTAAATGTTGGCATTTATAGTTTTGCCGCTCTTTTCGTGGAGGGTTTGTTCCAAGTCCCGGTCGTGATCCGAACCATATCTAATCCGGTACTGGTCAAAATTCTTTTAGTTGAAAATCCGGTTTCAATAGTGAAATTTGTACGAAAGGTGTCACCCATAAGCGCTGGTATATATATTCTTATCGCGACAGTGGTACTAATAGGATTTCCATTACTCTCTAATATTTACCCGACAGACTTAATAATTTCCGCTCACGAACTACTTTTTGTTCTCCTCGCCGGTTTACTCGTATATGCCATTTTTATTCCATTTGACTACGTATTGCTCCAATCGGGAATGCCAGGGCGTCAAAGTCTGCTATTTACTATCAATGTAGTTACAAACATTTTACTTAATCTGATTTTTATTCCTAATTTGGGTATTTGGGGAGCTGCACTCGCCACCGCTATATCATTCGCATTGTCAGCAGTCTTTCTGAATATAGCCGCCAAAATATGGCTTGGTTGCCGAAACGGACTCATGTTCATGCCATAGAAATTTGATAATAGAGTTGGATTAGGCAAATCACGGTCTACAGCTTCATGAGCTTAATCTTTGCAAACAAAATTTTATCTTATTAGCATTTATTTGTGACAGCACCGGTTTAGACAAAGCCCTTGGATTGTAGAGAAAGTACTTGCAGGCTTATTATAGAACTACGAAGCGCCTAACCTGCGTACCAATATTCCTAGTTGCCATGGCACAACCATTGTTAGCTCAAAAGCTCAAAGCGGAAGGCTAAACAATCGCTAACATGGATAAGTAGCACGGGCAATACATTGCAATTTGGAACGGTATATTTCTGCTAAAAAATCGAGGATCGCTTATAGAGGAAATTAACCATCAGAATTGGTCGCCAAAAGTAGGCAAATGTAGGATCATTTGAAGCAATAGTTACTTCCCCTCAATACCGATAGCTTCAAAAAATTATCCTTAGGCCGTGACTTCAAAAAAGCGTACACCTGGACCCCGATCAATCATCTCCTTCAGTTTTTTTCCTTCTTTCCGCAACTTCTCGCGCAAGATATTTGTTGCTTATTTATTATTTTCCCTTTACGCTGACGTAGCGGTGTTCGCCGAGCTTTTCGATACCCATTGTTACTAGGTCACCGACCTTTAGATAAATTGGTTTCGGCTTTTGCCCGAGGCCCACACCTTGAGGAGTGCCGGTAAAGATTATGTCACCAGGGTACAGAGTTATCATTTTGCTCATAAATGATATTAGGGTGGCACAGTCATAAATCATATCTGAAGTATAATTATCCTGGAAACGTTTGCCATTGACTTCTAGCCACATGTGTAGCTTTTGAGGGTTACCTAATTCGTCAGGGGTCACAAGCCAAGGACCTATGGGACCAAATGTATCTGGGCTTTTACCGGTTATCCATTGAGTAAAAGGACCGCGTTCCAAGAGCCATTCTCGCTCAGAAATGTCGTTACCTGCAAAGTAGCCTGCTACGTATTTCAGAGCGTCTTTTTTGCTTACATGACTCGCTTTACAACCCATAACCAGACAAAGTTCGATTTCCCAGTCTGTCTTCTTGGAACCCTTAGGTATAATAATATTATCACGGTGCCCAGTCAGAGGGCATTCCTTTGTAAAGACCAACGGTTCTGGAGGGATTGGTCTTTTCGCTTCTTCTGCATGCTGGCGGTAGTTAAGAGCTATTGCAAATGTGCGTCTTTCGACAACTGGTGGGCCAAGTCGCGGTCGACCCTTTACTAAGGGAAGGCGTTTGGGGTCACGCTTTTTAATTGCTGCAATTCCTTTAGGTGAAATCGCCTCAGCATTTATATCATGTACGACCTTTGAAAGATCTCGTATATTTCCATTTAGGTCTATTAGACCAGGTTTTTCTTTACCGCGGGGGCCATACCGTACGAGCTTCATTTTTGTTCTCCCAAAGGGTTTAAATATAGACTATTGGATAAACTCCAAAATTCAATGAGCTAGGACTATGTTGTATTCTGAGGAGTTCACTCTATTTTAAATTAGCAGATAATATTAAATAAAGTCTTCCCTGCAGCCTCAAGTAATATGTTCATTAGCTTTCCGCATTCGAAGGTAGTTTAAAATTTCCCAAAACAATTTTTTTTCCTGCCGTCGGGAAGTAAAGTGAAAAATACGAGCGTCTGGAAATGTTTCTGGGCTAGAGTTTTCCATCCATATAAAATTGTACTGATCACAGGAAAGAAAACGCACCTTGACTTCAACATTGTTGAACTTCAGCAGTGCGGAACTATTAACCCTAAACATCTCGCGGGACTCTTTCTCAAGCAAACGCACTAAAGAAGCTTGTTCTCTCAACCATTCATTGGTTTCTAGCGCCTGGAGCCACCAGGCATCTAAAAAAGCGTTACGTGCCGCCGAATTAGCGCCAAAAAATATTACACCGGCATTGATAATAATGTTACTCATAGTTCCCCAAGTTGGAAGATCATCTATGAGAGTTACATTTACATCAGCTCCCGCTTCAAAAACATCGTCGATTGTTTCAAATAAGATTGCATCCGCATCTAGATAAACGAGACGTTCACCCCCGCATAATTGGGATGCATGCTGTATGCACTTGATTTTTTGAAGTAGAAGATTTTCAAATCGTAGAGCTTTCAATTCAATTTTTTTTGAAAAGCTACTTTTCGGAAAGCGTTTCAAAATAAATTTTCGAAATCTTTTTATAAATCCCG
>Ga0209501_10004854_pt1 | contig 12669 bp, 10 predicted proteins | sample ArcticOcean_MG_C_4_FD_187434 | JGI IMG/M metagenome (GOLD analysis project Ga0209501, IMG submission 187434) | Marine microbial communities from western Arctic Ocean - ArcticOcean_MG_CB4_134 (SPAdes) (version 2) | ecosystem: Environmental > Aquatic > Marine > Oceanic | place: Arctic Ocean...
GGCTGGCCTACCCGCTGGCGGAGTTGGACGATTACCTGCGTTTGTATCCGGACCAGCGAGACGCCGTGATCCAGAGCACTGCAGACCTGGACCCGCTCAACACGGCCAGCCATATAATCGCTCCGGTACTGCTCAGTGTGGGCATCAACGACACTGGCTCTTGCCCGCTGGCTTTTGGCGAAGAGCTGGCGTCGCTGATCCACCATTGTGACCTCCGAGTTTACCACGGTGCGGCAGAGGGCGGAGGTCACGAGCACGCCCAGATCCAGCTATCTTGGCTGTCGGACAAGCTGGGATTGGGCTAGGCGAATAGGTCAATAAACGAGGGCCACGGCTAGGGTTCAGGGAACTCTGGCTGATATAATTAATTCAGTAGAGAGCCTGGAAATTTGGCCCTTTACCTGACGTACCAACGACGAACTAAATTGGAGAAAACATTGGCCATGGAGCAATTGAAACAACACCTGTCGACCCTCGATCAAAAGATTGCGTCGTTGGTGGAGCGTCTTTGACCTGGCCAATAAAGAAGACGCCATAAGCGTCATGGAGCGCGAGGCAGGCGAGCCTGGTTACTGGGACGACCACCAATCCGCGCAGATGAAAATGCAACAACTGGGCCGCCTGAAGGATACCGTGAACCTTTGGCGCGGTCTGGAATCCAGCTCTAAAAACCTGGTTGAGCTCACCTCAATGGCCCTGGAAGAGAACGATGCTTCTCTACAGGAGCAGTTGGAGGTTGAGTCTGCGGACTTGTCCCAACGTCTGGCTAGAGAAGAGATCAACCTAACCCTGTCCGGCCCTTACGATGACCGCCCGGCCATTGTGAGCATCCACGCCGGCGCTGGCGGTACCGACGCCCAAGACTGGGCCGAGATGCTGCTGCAGATGTACTGCCAATGGGCTGAGAACGGGAAGCGCCCACTGGATGTGATGGACCTCTCCTACGGTGAAGAAGCGGGACTCCGTGGCGCGACATTGGAGATTGGCGGAGCCCACGCCTTTGGCTATCTACTGGCAGAGCAAGGCGTCCACCGGCTGGTGCGACTCTCTCCGTTTGACCCCAACAACCTGCGTCAGACGTCGTTCGCTCAAGTGGAGATTCTGCCCACGTCCGAGGACGACCCTGAGGTGGAAGTACGCTCGGAAGACATCAAGATGGATACATTCCGGTCTAGTGGCCCCGGCGGACAAAATGTACAAAAAGTGGCCTCCGCAGTTCGGCTGACCCACGTCCCCTCCGGCATAGTTGTTACCTGCCAGAACGAGCGTTCGCAGCACCAGAACCGGGAGTTTGCCATTCGCATTCTCAAGGCCAAGCTGTTAGCGCGACAGGCCGAGGAAAAGGCCAAACAGGTGGCCAACATGCGGGGCGAACGGTCAGCCAATGAATGGGGCAACCAGATACGAAGCTACGTGCTCCACCCGTACAAGTCGGTGAAAGACCACCGGACCAACTTGCAGAGCACCAACCCTGACGCGGTATTGGGCGGCGACATTGATAAGTTCATTGAAGCCTACCTGATGTCCAAAGTTGGCGAATAAGCCAGCGGACCTATTCCGTGATTCGTATGGCTGGCCGGACCCAACGTACTTCAAAGTTGGTGGCGCAGTTGATTCCTGCCTTGGCAGGAATGACGGTGGGGGCTGGTTAGACTACGAGGCAATCACAACTGTAGGGGCGGGTTTGTAACCCGCCTTGGCTGAGGCAGAACCCGTTTTACCACGTAAACCATCACATGGTTTGGTCGCGATGATGACTTCATCTGCCACAAGAACCGGCAGGTTAAAAACCAGCGACTAGAAGGCCGGAATCCACACGGTGAGTTCTGGAGCACCCTCTTTGCCATACGGCTACCTGTAGGGGAAAGTTAGAAACTCGCAGCTACGAGATAGGTCGATGCGGTTCTGGAAAACAGTCCGAGGGAATAAAAAAAGCCCGTCCTTCCGAGGAAGGACGGGCTTTTTGGCTTGCAGTGATTGGGTGGTTAGCAGTTGCCTAGAATGTGTCCCATGCGGGCTTTCTTGGTCGTCATGTAGGTTCGGTTCTCGTCGGTTACTTCAGCTTCCAACGGGATGCGGTCAACGATCTCCAGTTCGAACCCGGAAAGTCCGACAACCTTCTTGGGGTTGTTGGTCAGCAGGTTTAGCTTGCGCACACCCAGATCTCGGAGAATCTGTGCCCCGACACCGTAGTGCCGTAGGTCAGGCTCAAAGCCCAAGGTCTCGTTGGCTTCCACTGTGTCCAGACCTTGGTCCTGTAAGGAGTAGGCTTTGATCTTGTTGTGCAGACCAATGCCACGGCCTTCTTGACGCATGTAGAGGAAGATACCGTTGCCTTCTTCTGCAATTTGTTTCAGCGCAAGGTCAATCTGCTCGCCGCAGTCACAACGCATACTGCCAAACACGTCACCGGTCAGGCACTCACTATGGATGCGTACCATGACAGGCTCATCTTCAGTCCATTCGCCAATGGTGAGGGCAATGTGCTCCCCGGTATCAACATGGCTCTTGTAGGCAAGAGCCGTGAACTTTCCGTAGCGAGTTGGTAGGCGGGCCTCGGCCACGCGCTCAATCAAACGCTCCGTGCGGCGGCGTTCGGCTATTATCTGGGCAATGCTGAGAATCTTTAGTCCGTGTTCTTCAGCAAATTCTTCCAATTGGGGCAGCCGAGACATGGTGCCGTCTTCAGCCATAACCTCGCAGATCACACCGGCGGGGTACATACCCACCATCTCGCAGAGATCTACTGCGGCTTCAGTGTGGCCCGCGCGGGCCAATACTCCGCCGGGATGATACCGCAGCGGGAATATATGTCCAGGGCGGGTGAACTCATCTGGTTTGGTCGCAGGATCGAGCATGGCTAGGATGGTTGCTGACCGGTCTCCAGCGGAGATACCGGTGGTGGTGTCCACGTTGTAGTCAATTGAGACGGTGAACGCGGTTTGGTTCTTTTCTGAGCCGTTGGCCATGACCATCAGAGGAATCTGAAGTTCATCCAATCGCTCACCGATAACCGGCATACAGAGCAGACCACGGGCGTGAGTAACGCAAAAATTTACGGCCTCGGGGGTTATCATTTCGGCGGCCATGACCAGGTCGCCTTCGTTCTCACGGTTCTCATCATCAACAACGATGAGGAACCTGCCCGCTTTTAACTCTTCGAGTCCTTCTTCAAGACTGCACAGAGGCATAATTCTGTCCTTAAGACTGTTTGTCTCCGGTACCGTATTTCCGGTCCAGAAGACTCTCTACATACTTGGCTAGGATGTCTGCTTCTAGGTTCACCCGGTCTCCAACAGATACTGAAGCCAAATTAGTATTCTTCAGCGTGTATGGTATCACAGCCAATGTGAACGACGAGGCACCTCTTTTTACCACGGTCAAACTTATACCGTCAACCGCGACGAACCCCTTTTCAACTATATAGGGATTAAGTCGTTTTGGGACTCTAATGCGAAATAATATTGAGTCACCATCTACCCTACGAGACATAACGCGGCCGGTACCATCCACATGGCCTTGAACAATATGCCCGCCCATACGGTCGGTGGCTAGGAGCGCGCGTTCCAGGTTCACTGGGCTCCCCACTGATAATTGGCCCAGTGAGGTCCGTCTCATGGTCTCCGGCGACAGATCAACGGAGAACTCGGTTCGGCTAAAATTGACGGCCGTGAGGCAGGTTCCATTGACTGAGATGCTGTCCCCAAGCTTCAGGTCTTCTGTGACCTTTGAAGCTTGGACGGTCATGGCGTTATCGCTGATTTTAACGACTACGCCCAGTTCTTCTACGATTCCGGTAAACATGTTTCTTAACCCGCGAGTTTATTCCGGGATGGTTATTGGGTCTCAGGACTTGCTAGTTCATCTTCGAGGTCGTCGTCATAATCGCCGTCTAGGTCAGCGTGGGTTTGTTCCTGAGATTTTTTCTGTGGGTAACCTATTATGAGACAATCCGGGCCAATTTGCTCAGTGCGCGTCTCGGCCAATTGCCAGGCGTCGGCCATGACGCTTACTCCGGAGCCTTCCACCGGAGACAGAGACGATTCTCCACCGACGATCATCGGCGCGACGAAGGCATAAACCTTATCCACCAACCCTGCGTCGAAGAACGCCCCATGAACAGATCCCCCGCCCTCAATCAGAAGATTCAAGACGCCCCTGGCACCTAGATAGTCTAAGAGTGATGGTAGATTGACACGCTGGTCCACTCCTGACGGTAGCACCACAACCTCAGCACCCGCCTGCTCCAACGCCACCACGCGAATATCCGGTGCCGCTTGGGTAGTGGCAATGACTGTGGAGCCTGGCTGTCTGAACATCATGGCACCAACCGGAGTGTGGCAGACGCTGTCTATCACCACCCGCAACGGCTGGCGATCTATGGGGTTGCCAGCGTCGTCCCGTGAGGTCAGGTAGGGGTCGTCGGTCAGAGCGGTATTTACTCCAACCAGAATGGCATCGCAGGTGCGGCGCATCTGCTGGACGTAGCCTCTGGCCTCTGGCCCCGTCACCCATTTGGAATCGCCGGTGTGGGTGGCTATTTTGCCGTCCAGGGTCATGGCGTATTTCACAGTGACGAACGGCGTGCCAGTGGCAATGTGCTTGGCAAAGGCCTCGTAGAGTTCACGGGTGCCTTCAACCGCTTCTATAACGACCTTGATGCCGGCGGCTTTCAGTTCTTTTTGACCGTTACCAGAGACATCAGGGTTGGGATCAATGGCTCCGATATGGACCTCGGTGATACCCGCTGCAATGACGGCCTTGGTGCAGGGCGGAGTCCGGCCCCAGGTGCAACAGGGCTCTAGGGTGGTGTATAGCGTGGCACCCTTAGCGTTTTCCGACGCCTGTTTCAGGGCGACGATCTCAGCGTGGTCTTGGCCCGGTGGCTGGGTGGCCCCGGCACCAATTACGACTCCATCTTTAACAAGTACCGCGCCCACAGATGGGTTTGGGCTGGTGGCCCCAACTACCTCTTGGGCCAGTTGGACGGCCCTTTGCATGTGGCTCATTTTCCTGGCTTGGTCTCAAAGTCTTGGCTGAACCGGCTGGCAGTGGGAACGGTCTGCCCCTGGTACTTGCTGCCCAGAGACGCTGACCCGTAGAGTCGGTCTGCCGGAGTCGAGAGCTCCAGGTAGGATATCTGCCCAATCTTCATGCCGCGGTAAAGGGTGATCGGCAGCCGCGCCAGATTGCTTAGTTCCAGCGTTAGATGTCCTTTCCAACCGGGGTCCACGAATCCGGCAGTGGAGTGGATCACCAGGCCAATGCGCCCCAAGCTGCTCTTGCCTTCAAGTCTGGCCACCAAGTCGTCAGGCAGCTCAATGTTCTCCAATGTGCTGCCGAGGACGAACTCACCGGGGTGGAGGATGAACGGGGTTTCTTCTTGAATCTCAACCATCTGTGTCAGATCTTCGAGGGTCTCTTTGACGTCGATATAGGGACGGCGGGAGTTGGCAAAAACCAGGATACTGCCGTCCAGATGGAGGTCCACGCTGGCCGGTTGGATGTCATCGGGATCCAAGGGTTCAATCACGATTCGTCCCTTGGCCAGTTGTTCTTTGATAGTACGGTCGCTTAAGACCATGATTCTCCCGCAAAAATTATCAGCTTAAATTTTATTTGGTGCCTATTTAATAGAGGCAGCTAGACATCAGGATTCTAACAACCCTAGAATTGCCAAGCAAGTCAAAACACCTCTGTCCGAGCACCGGTTACAAGACATAACAAAGGCGGGGTCTGCGAAGACCCCGCCTTTTTGACGATGATGGATTTCTATTTCCGTTCGCCTTAGTCTGCGATGCCGAAGACTGCCTGCACGTTCACGCTCACATCCAACTCCCCGGCCGGGATGCTGGTGGACGTATCTGCGCCAAAGCCGAAGGCCCCGGCTGATTCAATTCTGGCGAAAGACTGGGGCACTCCGCCGCCGGACTCTGTGAGGTAAACCAGTTTACCGAGTTCCACTCCGGCCAGTTCGGCCATGGTGGCGGCCTTGGCTAGGAGGTTGGCGATTGCCTCTTCTCGAGCCTCATTTTGCAGGGGCTTGGTGTCCTCGATGGTGAAACTCACGCGGTTGACCCGAATCAGGTTACCAGCGGCCTCACTGGCTCCGTCAATAATGTTGCCCATGTTGTCTAGGTCGCGCACTTTGATCGTTAGGGTGTTGGTCACCTGGTAGCCGATCAGCACCCGCTCAAACTCCATACGGCACTCACTGCCCTCTTTTTCCTGTATGACTAGCATCTCAACCACATCCGGAGAACCGGGTTCGAGCATGCCCAGGGATGGGCTGGCGACAGGTTCTACTTCTCTAGATGCGCCGGAGCACCGGGTCACTTCTTGGGAGGTGTAACGCGGGCTGATGCTGAATTGGCTGGTCTGCATGTCGCGGTCTTCAATGTTGTTGCTCTTTAGGACCACAACGGTCTGATCGATGGCTACGGCGGCCATTCCGCGCGCTTCTGATGCCGTGTCAGCCAGCGCTTCCACTCCGAGGCTAATGATACCCAGATCCGGGTTTCCGGTGGCCTTGCCGGAGCCACTGACCCAGAGGCCGGTGTTGGCGCCGGAACCGGAACGCAGCAAATGAGCGGCTGCCTCTGAACCGCCAGCGGCGGCCAGGAAATCGGATATGTTTGCTCCGGTCACTCCGTCATCACTATCGGAGCTGCAGGCAACTGCCAATAGCAGCACCAAGGTGGCTCCCAGAATGATTAGCATTTTCTTTCTGTGTATTACTGCTTGGACCATGGTGTTCATCTCTCCTAGATATTACGCCTCTTGGCGTTGCTTACACTGCAGAGTGAGCTTTCAGTGCGCTTTCAATAATTAAGACGGAGAGGCTGTTCAAAAAGTTCCCGGCCAGAGAAATCCGCTAAAATCTGCTATTGGGACGGAGTGGCGTTGGCCTGGCTGAGTGGTCTCTAAACTAGGTCGCGGCGTGTTGTGCGCCACCGGAGCAGCAATCCAACCAAGAAGACTGCGGCCATAGCGCCGACCGCGACTTCCAACACCCGCAGCCACACTGGTGTGTCGCTGCCACTTTCTGCGCCATCACCAAACGGCGTTGATTCAGCTTGTTCTGTGATCGGACCATTTGTTTGTTCTGGTACTTCTGCCAGGGCTTCTGTCAGAGCTTCAACCGGTACTTCAGGTTGAACTTCAGGCTGTGTTGCAGATGTGCCGCCGTCAGCTTCATCGACAGCCTGAGATTTGGTTGCGACCTGATTCTGGGTGGCGGACGCATCACCGTCGGCCACGGCAGACACGGGGTCAGGCACTGCTTCGCCCGCTGCGGCCATGGTTACTGGACCGTCTTGAGACGTGTTCTCAGCACCGAACGCGGCGACCCCGGCCTCTGCAGGTTCGCTTTCCGCAGACGCATCAGATGGCGGTGCAACTGGAGCTGCAGCGGACATCGCGGTTTGCGGCATTTCCGGTTCACCAGTTGTTGCAGTGTCTTCTGACCGGGCGGTGGATTCCATTTCCAGGCCGCCGCCAGTTCCCGTGGCAGCCCCGTCCGCCGTGCTGAGTTGTTCCGATTCAAAAGCAGGGGCAGAAGCCATGGGCATGGAATTGTTGCTGAACGAGTTTGAATCCAACCCGCCGCTTGCGTCCAGAGAAATCGTTACCACCAAAGCCAGTGCGGCGAACGATGCGGCACCCGCGTAGACCCAGCTTGGTGCCCGCAGTAAGATGCTTGGTCGGGACCGCGCAGAGGATAGTATATCCAATGGAGGGGCGCTCATAACAAAGCTGCGCCTTGGCTCAACTATGGGCAGTTGTTGCATCATGGCAACGACCGACTGCAGGTCTATCAGCTCTTGGCGGCAGGCGTGACTTTGTTCCAACTGCTGTTCGACCTTTTCTAGAGGTCGACCCTGCAGTCGTCCGTCCAGGTACTCGCTAAGCGTGTCCTGGGAAATATGCTTATGTGTGTTCTTAAATATCCACATAGCTCGCCTACGCTTCTTGACGAAAACGGGACGCCAAAAGTTCCCCGGACTGTTTCAAACAGTCCCGCAGCCCGCCCCGGCCCCGGCTGACCCGAGACTTTACCGTTCCCAAAGAGCAATCCATGGATACTGCGGCTTCCTCGTAACTTAGGCCGTTGACATCGACCAGCAAAATAGCCAAGCGCCGGTCTTCTTGAAGGTCGTCGATACAATCTTGAATTGCCGACTTGAGCTCGGATTGCTCCGCTCGGTCCTCGGGAGACGCGTCATCGGAGGGCAGGTCCACGGCGCTGGTGCCCTGGGGTTCATCGCCATCTGCCGTGGGCACCGGGTCCAGAGACAGGGTGGGCCTGGATTTTTGGGCACGGAGCATGTCGCGGCAACTGTTGGAGACAATCCGGAGCACCCAGGCCTTGAGGTTTTCGCCTCGGAACCGGTTGAACGCCCGATACGCCGAGACAAAGCTCTCTTGCACCGCATCTTCTGCCAGTGCCCAGTCGCTGAGCATCCGACGCGCCAGGTTATATGCCTGGGTCTGGTGGTTCTCAATGACACAGTTGAAGCACGCCAAATTACCCGCTTGGTCCGTGACCTGCAGGTTGGCGTGGGGTGATGTGTGGGTGATTGTCGCCATCAAAGAATTAAGGGAAGAACGATCGCCTGAAAAATATGGTCTGAAAAACTATCGGCCGAAACAAGAATGGGGCAGGGCGATTCAATCGCCCTGCCCCAAAATTCTACCGTCTTCGGGAGCTGGAAGGTCTGTATTTGGCGGGCAGAATTACCCGTGAATCGTCTCTCCCACTACCGGCCCCCTGGGCTACCCCTGGAAGTTAACCCTGCCGTCCAACAGGCCACGGGCCATGACGAACTTGTGTATCTCGGAGGTGCCGCCGCCGATGCGGGCGTGGCGCAGGATGTGGTACCAGTGGGCGATGGGTAGGTCTAGGGTCTCACCGGTGCCGCCGAATACCTGCATGATCTTGTCGATGCTCCGCCAGCCCCATTCGCCGGCGCAGTACTTAATCATGGAAGCCTCCACGCGAACGTCTTCCCCGGCGTCGGCGCGAGCTGCCGTCTCTCTGGTGAAAGAGCGCAGGGCCATGATGTCCGTGTAAACGTCGGTCAGCATATATTGGATGGCCTGCCGGTCGGCGATGGGCCGCCCGTAAGTGACCCTTTCTTTGGCCCACTCAATGGCCATCTCCAATGCCCGACTCAAAATGCCGGTGGCCATAGAACCGCGGAGCATGCGGTCGTGGTGGACCAGCCATTTCTGTCCCAGTGTGAAGCCCTCACCAATGTTGCCGAGTACCTTGGTCTGAGGAACTCTAACGTTGTCCAGGTTTACCGTGAATTGCTGGGCCTTGCCGGGGTTAACCCAGAGTCTGATGGGGTCAAAGGTCAGCCCCGGCGAAGGGTTGTCGATGATGAACATGGTGATCCCGCCACGCTGGCGTTTGTCCGGGTCAGTCACCGCCTGCAGCAGAATGTAGTCGGCGGAAGTGGCACCTGAGATAAATGTCTTGGTGCCATTGATTATCCAGTCGTCACCGTCCAGCACGGCCCTGGTCTGCATCATGCCGCCTGGATCGGAGCCGGCGTTGGGTTCTGTCTGGCCAAAGGCGTAGTGCAGCTTGCCGTCCACGGATGGCAGCAGGTATTCCTGCTCCTGTTCCGGGGTGGCTGAGCCGATCATCATCATGGGCACCGGGGAGGTCGGCAGTTGTACGATGCTCTTGTGGACTTCTTCATCCAAGATGACGTGCCCCAGTGCTCCCATGCCGCCGCCGCCGTACTCTTCCGGGACGAACGATGTGTAGATGCCGGTGTCCTTGGATACTTTGTTCAGCCGGTCCCAGGCTGATTCCGGTAGCACGCCCAGCAGACCGGAGAGCGCCTCAGCGATGCCTCTGGGTGCGCCCGGTTCGTCTACACCATCTTGGGACGGGTTGGCCAGGAATTCCGCCTCCAGGGGATAGCATTCATCTTTCACTATCTGGCGGATGGTATTTTTTAGGGCATCGAGTTCTGGGGGAAGGCCTGCTGGCATGATTGATCTCTCCAAGTGCCTGGGATTAATACCTGGGATTAATAATGAATTAACAAGAAGAACATTAGGCGCAGAGCGACACAAGGTCAACAGGGCAAAGGGATTTACAAGGAATTTAGAGGCGGGGCAGGAGGAAAAGCCTGGTTGTCGGAGACGTTAGGCGGGGCTTTAGGTCAACAGGCTTCAGATTAACGGGCTTTAATTTAACGGGCTTTAATTTAATGGAAGGGACAGACGAACCTGAAGGCAGTGGTGGCGCCGTTATCGTCGGCTTTAGTTTCGCCGAAATGGTTGGTGTAGCTGCCCAAGGCGACGCTGGATGCGCCTGGCTGTTCAGCCACGGCCTGGCTGATGGCGGCCACAGCAGTACCCACGATTGATAGGGTCAGAAGCCCAATGACGAAGATGGCAGCTAGTTTTGGTCTCATTGCTGTAACACCACGAACGGCGAGGGGATTAGAATGATTTTATACTAGTGGTTCGGGATATGCTAGGTTTGAGTCTAATTTTCCCGTCTCACATGCTAGAATAAATCCCGTCTACGAACCAATACGCAGCCCACCAAATATCGGGTTTTATTATCGGATTTCCAGATGCAATTTCGTAACTTACCCAGCGTTGATAGTGTCCTTGCCAAACAGGACGTTGCCACCGCTGCTCAATCATTTGACCGTGACTGGGTTGTGAATCTGGTCCGCGAGGCGTTGGATTCAGCAAGAGACCACGTTCGGAGGGGCGGCGATTCGCCCAACGCCGATGATGTTGCCCGGTCAGTATGCCAGAGTATTGAAGACACCATGCGGGCGGAGCCCAGGCATGTGATTAACGCCACCGGGGTGGTGCTTCACACCAACTTGGGCCGCGCTCCTCTGAGCAAAGCGGCTATTGAAGCAGCCAGCCAGGCTGCGCAGGGATACTCCAATCTGGAACTGGACCTGGCCACCGGAAGGCGCGGCTCTAGACAGGCACAATTGCAGTCTCTGCTGTCCCAGATTACCGGTGCGGAGGCTGCTCTGGCGGTGAACAATAACGCCTCCGCAATGCTCCTGGGCCTTTCAGCCCTGGCCTCGGGTAGAGAAGTGGTGGTGTCCCGGTCAGAGGCAGTTGAAATTGGCGGTGGGTTCCGGGTCCCGGACGTATTGCGACAGAGTGGCAGCACCCTGGTTGACGTTGGCACCACGAACCGGACCTACGTCCGCGATTATGACGACGCGGTCACCGAAAATACGGCGGCTTTTTTGAAGGTCCATTCCAGCAACTTCCGAGTGGAGGGTTTCACTGCTGAGGTGGCCACCGCAGACCTGGTGGAGGTTGGCCGGGTCCGTGGCGTTGCGGTGCTTCACGACGTGGGCAGCGGCAGCTTTGTGCTAACCGAGAAGTACGGAATGGCCCACGAGCCGACCCCTCAGGAGAGCATCAAGGACGGTGCGGGTCTGGTGTTCTTTTCCGGAGACAAGCTACTTGGCGGGCCGCAGGCCGGGATCATAATCGGCAAGAAAGTACTAGTGGACCAACTGGCCAGGCACCCGTTGGCGCGGGCCGTACGTATAGATAAATTAAGTCTGGCCAGCCTGACGGCCACTCTGGTCCATTACCTCAAAGACGAGGTCGAGCAAGAGATACCAATCTGGCGGATGATTTCCACTCCGGAACCCGCTTTGAAGAAACGAGCCAAGGCCTGGCAATCGGGCCTGGAATTCCCTTCAACCATCGATAAAAGCCGTTCCGCAGTTGGCGGCGGCAGCCTGCCCGGAGAGACCCTCCCGTCTTGGGTGTTGTCCCTAGACTGCAGGGAAACCGGCCCGGTGGAAGTCATGCGGCGGCTGCGGGAAAGCAGCACTCCGGTGATTGCCAGGGTAGAAGAAGACCGGGTTCTGCTAGACCCACGCACCGTCTTGCCGGAAGAGGACGGACAGTTGTTGGACGCTCTGCGCTCCGCCGTAAATAAGTAAATTTTAAAAGATCAAAGAGAATAATAGGAATACTGGATGACCGACTATCTATTGGTTCATGGTGCAGGCCAGGGTGCCTGGAGTTGGGGCGCTGTTTGGGGCTATTTGACCGCTCCGGAGGAACACCCGCCGACGCTACACAAACCCCGCCGCGCCAACCGCGTGCATCCCCTTGATCTGCCGGGCCACGGCGCGGACGCTGGTGGTGACACTGGGGCGGTCAGGCTGGAAGAGTGCGTCCAAGCCATTACCAGGGCTGTGGAGCGGGAGAACCTGAAGGACTTGGTCTTAGTTGGCCACGGGTTCTCGGGAAGTCTGGTGGTTCAAGCTGCCTGCGAAATGGCTGTGCCGCCCAAGCGGGTGGTGCTGGTGGCCGGTATAGTACCGGCGCCCCAACGTCCGCTGCTGAGCGCCTGCTCGTCGCGGACCCGCGCTGCGTTCCGGATGCTCTCCCTGCTCAGTTCAATGTCGCGTCAGGATGTCAGGCTGCCCTCCTACGCAATCAACGAATATCTATGCAATGGCATCGACTCCATGGAAGTGGTGCAGATGATGGGGTTCTTTGGCCCGTTGCCCACCAGAGTGCTGAAATCAAAGCTACCCATGGAGACTTCAGAGTTGCCGTGTCCGGTTACCTACGTGGTGCTGACGCAAGACAAAATGATTGCGCCCGACGCTCAGGCCCGCATTGCAGAGCGGTTTGATGGCG
>Ga0209501_10004855_pt1 | contig 12666 bp, 13 predicted proteins | sample ArcticOcean_MG_C_4_FD_187434 | JGI IMG/M metagenome (GOLD analysis project Ga0209501, IMG submission 187434) | Marine microbial communities from western Arctic Ocean - ArcticOcean_MG_CB4_134 (SPAdes) (version 2) | ecosystem: Environmental > Aquatic > Marine > Oceanic | place: Arctic Ocean...
GGGCAGTTGCTGGTGCAACTCTCCAGCCTTCCCGTGACCTTGGCTCTGCCCAGCATGGCCCGTAGTTTTGGCACTAGTCTGGAAGAAGCTTCTTGGATTGTTATTCTGAACCTGCTGGTGCTGGGTAGCACAGTTCTTCTTGGTGCTCGGATGGGCGATAAATTTGGCCATCCCAAAATATTTTTCTTCGGCGCGATTATCATCACTGTCGGAGCAGTGGCCATCGCCTCATCCCAGACCCTGATGTGGGTCATTGTCTTTAGGGGTGTGCAGGGGCTGGGTGCCGGGCTGATTCACGGCAACGGTAACGCGATGCTGGCCTTTGCCTTTCCTGCAGAAGAGCGTGGCCGAGCCTACGCATTCCCAATCTCAGGTTCCAGAGTGGGAACCCTGATTGGGATTGCGATTTTTGGCATCTTCTTGGAGTTCATTAGTTGGCGGCTGGTGTTCCTGACCATGCTTCCCATTGGATTGTTGGTCATGTGGACCAGCATGCCGGTGTTCCGTCGCAACGTCGAGGCCCTGCCCAAGATACCGATTTCAATTGACTTCATCGGCGCAGGTCTACTCATTGCGACTGCGGTGGTCTTCCTGTTGTCCGGGATGCACGTTCACGGCGGAGATGAAACATTCACTTCTTCTGACGCTCTGAGCTACCACGTTCCGATGCACGTCCTGTTTGTGGTTCTGCTGTTGGTGTTCGTCTTTGTCGAGCGGCGAATTCCTCAGCCATTTGTAGATTTCAGGCACTTCAGACACAAGTATTTCACGCTGTCTCTAGTGTCGAACGTCGCCTTCCATCTGTCGATGCTGGCCACTATGACCCTGATACCGATCATGATTGAAGAAGGTCTGGGGAAGTCGCCCATCTTTGTGACCGCGATTCTGATACCGCACCAGTCGTTTGGCATCTGGTTGCCGGCCATTGCGGGCAGTATCCATGACAAGTACAGCCCCAAGTTGCTGCGCACGTTCTGCATGATTTCCATTGCAGTTGGGTTCGTGCTACTGGCTCTGTTTGCAGGCAAGGTCAACTTCTGGATGTTGCCGTTGTTGTTGCTGCCAATATCATTTGGGACCAACGTCTTTAACACCGTGAACAATGCCACCGTAATGAGCGGACTGCCCACCGAGAACCGTGGGTTCGCCTCCGGGATGCTGGAGACAACCAGGGACTTGGGGCACGCCACCGGTGCCACTCTTTCAACGATCATCTTGGCGATGGTTCTGCCAGCAGGGATTGCCTTCATGGTCGCCAGCGAATCGCAGGGCTTCTACATGAAGGGATTCCAGACCGCTTCACTCACAGTGGTTGGGATCATGATTTTAGGCGCAATCATAGCGGCGTTCCATCGTCCGTATGAACCGTCTAAGGACCGGTCTGTAGAGCAGGCCAGCCCTGCCGCTGCCGACGATTAGACCTTCAGCGATGAATAATAAAAAAGCCCCGGCGAATTCGCCGGGGCTTTTTTATTGCCTGATCTTAGAGTGCCAGAGCCGCTAGCCTCTGACGTTTAGCGGTTCGAATGCGCCGGTGTGTGGTACGTAGTAATGGAGTTCACCGGAACTGATCTTGGTGGCGATCAGGGTGTAGTCCAGTTTGTACTCGTCTATGTGGCGGTAGATACGGGCGTCCCGCCATTCTTCAGTCGCCAGAGATGCTCGAACTTTTTTTAGTTCAATCACCTCTGGTTCCGTGGATCCCCAATCTTTTTCTTCTGGCATCTGGTTTAGTCCTCGCCCATCACGCCCAATTGTTGCATCATGGTCATGCCATCACCCACACCCCAGTGCTCCACCATCTTTCCGTTGGCGATGCGCATCATGTGCAGCTCGGTGATGGAAATCTTCATGCCAGATTTTGGTATGCCCATGAAGTCGCCGTCTTGGGTGCCCTCCGTAGTGACAGCGCCCGCCACGGTGTCCTCATCGGCAACCAACCGGTTGACGGTTACGTGCAGGTCCGGGAACGCCGTGAAAAACATCTGCATCAGGTCTTTAATTCCCTGAAGGCCTGGAGCCTGCCCGGGTGCCGGGTCGTGATCCACAAAATCAAGGTCAACCAGCCGGTCAACAAAGGAAACGTCTTTGTTGTTCATCCCATTGACGAATTCCTGAAACAATGCTCGGTTCTCTGCGGACATAGTTTTCCTCCGTGAAATCTAAATCACCGGTGACCTGGTAGGCCCAATGGCCAATCGCCAGAGGGATTAGCTCTGGCGAACGTATTTGTCGATGCCGTCTGGCACTCCGCCCAGATAGATATCACCGTGAGAATCGATCCAGCTACCGTGGCCGGAGCCGCGGGTCTCAAACCTGGAGAGCACGCCGCCCTTTTTGTCTAGGATACTGATGCGGGCGGAACCGCCGTCTTTCTGGCCTTCTGAGACCATGAAGTTGCCGTCGGAGTCCATGGAGATGTCCATGGGGCGGTTGATGTCGTCCCATATCTCTTTGAACTCGCCGTCCAGACCAAAGATCTGAATTCGGTGGTTCTCTCGGTCGCAGACAATCACGTTGTCGCCGTCAATTATCAGGCTGTGGGGAAGGTGGAACTCGTTGGGCGCATCTTTACCGGGGACACCCCAAGACTTCTTGAGTTCGCCTTCTGCGGAAAATCGGTGCACGCGCGAGTTGCGATACCCGTCGGCTACGTAGAGGTCACCGGACGGCGAGGGCACGATTTCTGCGGGATAGTTGAAGGGGCCTGCAGCCCTCGGGACCAGGTCTCCGGGGTTCTCGCAGCCGGTGTCCGAGTGGACGCCGTGGCGGCCAAGCATTTGGATGGGTTTGCCGTCCAGTGTGTACATGATGCAGACGGAGGTGTTTCGGTCTGTCACATAGACAATATCGTTGGCGATGTGGATACCGTGGGCGAACTCAAAGGAACCGTTGCCCCAAGTTTCCAGCAGATTGCCTTCCCGGTCAAAAATGAGCATGGGCGGCTCTTTGCGCTGAAAGGCAAAGATGCGGTTTTGTGAGTCGGCGGACAGAGCGCTGACCATGCCAAAGGTGTCGCCAGCGGGCAGGGTGCCCCAATTTTGAATCAGTTCGTAAGTGTATTTACCGGAGCCTACTGTAGCCATGTCAGGTAATCTCCTAAATCGTGTTAGTCAGTGATTGGGCTATTAGCAGATGCCTAGAGACGGCCTGCGTCCCGTTTGTTGAACAATTGTTGCAGGGGTGACATACCGCCCAGGGCGTCTAGGCTGATGCTGTCGATGGTGGGGCAGCCGCAGATGCCCATGGTGGCTTCCAGTTCGGTCCGGAGCATCTCCAGCATAGATGTGACTCCAGCTTCTCCGTTTACCGCCAGTCCCCAGAAGAGAGGACGGCCCAGCAGTACGGAGTCTGCTCCCAGGGCCAGGGCTTTGAAGATGTCAGACCCACGGCGTATGCCGCCGTCCAGGTAGACCTCAGCCTTGCCGGCAACATGCTCTACAACCTCAGGGAGCACTTCAATAGTAGTGAACGTCGTGTCCAAATATCGGGTACCGTGGTTGGAGACGATCATTGCCTTTGCGCCGGATTCGGCGGCCAACCGGCCGTCTTCGCCAGTCATGATTCCCTTGACGATGATGGGCAACTTGGTCTTACCAGCCAACCACTCCAGGTCACTCCAAACCGTGGCTTGGTCTCGGATGTCCGAGGGGCCTGCGGGGGCGTCGGCGGCGAACTGCCAAGAGTGGGTGCCCAGTTCCAGGTGGGCGTAGTTGGGGGAAACCGGCCCCACGTAGTCGTTACGCATGTTGCGCTCCCGTTTGGGAACGATCTTGGCGTCCAGGGTCATACACAGGGCGGAATACCCGGCCTCTTCAGCCCGGGCGGCCATGCTCAGTGTGAGTTCAGGGTCTTTGAAGAAATACTGCTGGAACCACATGGGTCCGGTGGCGGCCTCGGCTACATCTTCCAATGTCTTGGCCGAGTGGGAACTGAGGATCATAACCGTGTCGGCCTTTCCGGCGGCCCTAGCGGTGGCTAGTTCGGCGTCCGGGTGGGCAGCGCCGTGGTTTCCGGCGGGGCAGAGCATCACCGGGAAGCTGATCTTCTCACCTAGCACGGTGGTGCTCAGGTCACGTTGGCTCACGTCTACCATCATCCGGGGTTTCATGACGATGGAGTCTAATATCTCACGGGTGCGACGCAGGGTAATCTCGTCGGTGGCGGCACCAGCGATGAAATCGTAATGTCCTTTTTCGAGTCGCTCTTTAGCGATCGCTTCGTATTCATAGATATTTACCGGGTCGTGGCGCATTGGGAATTCCTCCATAGAATGATCGACGACGAACGTCTGGCGATTAGAATTGCATAAGATTGTGCCGGGGATTGCGAGGCAAGTCTAAAAGCTGGGCTGGGCGTAGTCAATCGGGCTGATGCCGCGTTTTTGGGGTGACGTCTGTCGAAGGCAGCGGGAAACACGTGGTATTCTTTCTCACGATGATATGAGGGTGAATCAAGGGTGGATCAAATGGCAGATATAGAGATTTTTGAGGCGGGAGACCTGGCTTTGCAGTCGGGCGAGACCCTGACCGGGGCTAAGCTGGCCTACAAAACTTACGGCCAACTGAACGCCAACAAAGACAATGTGGTGGTGTTTCCCACATTTTTTGGCGGCCAACATACCCACAATGAAGGAATAATTGGTGAAGGGCACGCGCTAGATCCCAGCAAGTACTTCATCATTGTCCCCAACATGTTTGGCAACAGCGTTTCCTCCTCGCCCAGCAACGGTTCTCCCCCGGACAATGCTGCGGGGTTTCCGAAAACCAGTCTCTACGACAATGTGGCCTGCCAGCACCGTTTGGTGACGGAGGTCTTTGGCATTGAGAAAATTGCATTGGTTGTGGGCTGGTCAATGGGTGCTCAACAGACTTTCCAGTGGGGCAGTCTTTATCCGGAGATGGTGGAACGAATCGCCCCTATTTGCGGCTCGGCGAAGACATCACGACACAACTTTGTCTTTTTGGAAGGGGTCAAAGCAGCCATCACCGCGGACGCTGCTTGGGCTGGCGGTTCTTACACGGAACCGCCGCTGCGAGGCCTACGTGCCATGGGCCGGGTTTACGCTGGCTGGGCGGTGTCTCAGGCCTTCTACCGGGAAGAGGTCTACCTGACGCTGGGTTACGAGTCGCTGGAAGACTACCTAGTGCGGTTCTGGGAGGCCCGTAGGACCAGCGCCGACGCCAATGACCTGCTGGCCATGGTCTGGACTTGGCAGAACGCCGATATCAGCAACAACCAGAAGTACGGCGGTGATTTTGGGAAGGCGTTGGCGGGCATCAAGGCCAAGGCGATTGTCATGCCGGGGCGGACCGATCTGTATTTTCCACCGGAAGATAATGAACTGGAGGTAGCCCAGATGCCCAATGCTGAGCTACGGCCCATTGAATCTATCTGGGGCCACCTGGCCGGTGGGCCTGGCTTCAACCTGCCCGATGCTAAATTCGTCGACGATGCGATCAGAGAGATTCTAGCCAGCTAGCGCCAGGCTTATACAACACTATTTTGGAGAATTGATATGCCGGACCTGCGGTACGAACGACATCCCGAAGGCAATTACGCCATCTTTACCATGGACCGGCCAGACCGGCTGAACGCCCAGGGTCTAGGCATGCGGCAGGAACTGCGGGAGGCGCTGGACGAGTTCGCCGCCGATTCTGAGATGCGGGTTGGCATTCTCACTGGGGCAGGACGGGCATTTTCAGCGGGGGCCGACCTGAAGGAAATGTCTGCCAATACTGGGAAGACATCGGCGTTGTCCGATGAACAGAGGATAGAAGGCTACCGGGGCAACCAGCCGTTTGGCAGACATCCCAAGCCGTTCATTGCCGCGGTCAATGGCTTGGCCCTCGGTGCCGGAATGGAGCGGGCCTGCGACTGTGATATTCGTATCGCCTCAACCGAGGCATATTTTGGTCTGTTTGAAGTGAAACGGGGCATCATGGCCAACTATGCCATCAATAACTTGTCCCGGTTGATACCCTACGGCGAGGCAATGTACCTGATGTTGACTGGAGACACGCTGAGCGCGGCAGAAGCCCAACGGATTGGGTTTCTGCACCAGGTCTTGGAACCGGATGCTCTGCTGCCCAGGGCGGTTGAGATTGCGGAGATGATTGGGGCCAATGCGCCGTTGGCAGTACAGGGCACCAAGTCTGTGGCCCAGTTCTGGCGTCGGTACGGATTGGAAGAATCCATGGAATATCTCGCCCGGGTGGGCAATTTAGTGTTGGGGTCTGAGGACGCTGCAGAAGGCCCCAAGGCATTCTCGGAAAAGAGACCGGCGGTGTGGCATGGCAAGTAACTTGGAATAGTTTTCCCAACTGGCAGGAAAAGCAAAAGTCCCCGGCCACGGCCGGGGGCTTTTGCTTCTAACTTTACTAGATTAGCTGATTGATAGAGGGATTATTGCCGGATGATCTGAGTATCTAGTTCGTCTGACTAGAGGTCTATTACGAACAGGCAGTTGAACCCCATTAGACCATCATCTGCGAGTCTACTCATGTCGACCAATCCAGATAGCCGAGCCCTTCCTGAACCTGCGGCGTCGGCAAATTCCCCGGTACCGCTCAGGACGTTGCTCTCGCCAATGGGAGGGGCGGGCGCTCAGGTGGCGTGGGTGAATCCGTTGGCCCCGTGGAGCAACGGCTGAGCAGTGGTTTCACCACGAGTGACCAACTGTCCCTGTGGGAAGTTGAAAGTGGTGGTGCCGATGACCCGCAGGCCATCCCCGTCTGGAGTGATGTTCGAGAGACAGTCTGTTGCGTCGCCGATAATCTCGTTCGAATCCAGGTCAATCAGGTCGATGGTGAAGCAGGTTGCTTCGTCGGCTACGCCGTCGCCGTCGCCGTCGATGTCTGGGACAGTCGACGAGAAAGCTTCACCGGTGCCGACCAATGCGACGGCAATCCTTGAGCCAATTTCGTCGTCCGAGTCATCGTATGGATTTGCAAATATAAAGAACGCTGCCACTGCAATGGCAAACACCACGATTAACGCGATGGGCAGCACCATGGAATTCTGTGTCATTCGGTTCCCCCTGATAATTTATTTGGTTTCGGCGGATATGGGATATTCCCCTCTATCTGATCCATGGTTCCGTCGTGACTTTCTCATTGGTTGAGAAGACTCATATTTAGATGAGGCAAATTTAGATAGGATTCATAATTGGCGGAAATCTATAATCCTGGGGTAATCCAAACAACGCTTCGATTATCCTGTGGTATTTAGAACAAGGCTTAGATTGAGGCTAAAGAGGCTGAACCTAAGGGAATCAGCTACCGAATCTGAGATCGCAAAAGGTTCCGAAATAGATACCAGAAAAGAGGATACTGACGCTGGCGGCAGGTAATTGCCACATAGGGTATTATCATAGATGCGAATATTAATCGCGGAATTTCATCGAGATAGCCGCTTGAAGATAGGTCTATGTTAAATAGGGCGCCCCTGCCTAATAAGGTCAAGAATGCCTACTATGGATGGTGGGTATTGGCCGCGACTTTCATGCTCGGGACGTTGTCCGGCGGCATATTTTCCAACAGTAGCGGCATCTTTTTTGGTCCGATAAAGCGCGATATGGGCCTGAATAGTGCCCAAACTGCTTTGATATTTAGCCTGGTGCGGGCTGAGGGTAGCATCGCCGGGCCCATCGTTGGCCGGTTCGTGGACAAGTTCGGCTCACGCCCGATGATCATCTTTGGCGGGCTGCTGGCCAGTTTCGGGTTCATCGCCCTCCATTGGGTCCACAATTACGTACTTTTCATCATCATATTTGTAGGTGTTGTAGGCGTAGGCAAGAGCGCCGGGTTGGGCCAGGTATTGATCAGTGCAGTCAACCGATGGTTCATTCGACGTCGATCTCTGGCAATGTCCATCTGCATCACCGGGTTCTCCTCTGGTGGAGCGGCCATCCTGCCGTTAATTACCCTGGGCGTCAGCACAATTGGCTGGCGTGACGTGATGCTCTATTCCGGCATTTTCATGGGCCTGATTGTCATACCGCTAGCGTCGATGGTGAAGCATTCACCAGAGCGGGAGGGCATAGGCCCAGATCTGCCTTTTCCCGTGGAAGGTGAAGAGGAAGCACGGGCTGTCCTGGTCGACTTTACCGTACGTCAGGCGCTGCGGACCAAGTCGTATTGGATACTATTTGCTGGGTCAGTATTGCGGATAAGTCTCTGGGGCACTGTTTCAGTCCACGCGGTGGAGATGTTTGTGTGGAAGGGTATGTCCCATGAGTTGGCCGGGCTGATGTTCTCCGTGATGTTCTTGCTGTCGATCCCGCTGCGGTTGATAGTGGGGGTCCTGGGAGACAAGTGGCCGCTACAGCCGATGATGGGCACTGGGATGGTCGCCGCAGCCCTGGCGACGTTGGCATTGTTGGTTGTTGATGGGAATCTTGCGGTCTATTTGTTTGTGGCCTTGATGGCCCTTGAACAGGGAACCAGTTCGCTCAACTGGGTTTCTCTGGGCAACTTCTTCGGGCGGACCAGTTTTGCTACTCTGATGGGTCTCATCAGCGTGGCTTTCAACATTGGCATGTTAATCACGCCAATCTATGCCGGAGTGGTGTTTGACCGAACAGATAGCTACGCCATTGTGCTGGTCTCGTTCCTGCCGATCTACCTGGCTGCGGGAGTTTTCTTCCTGTTTACCCGAAAGCCAGCGGCGCCAGTCTCGGCCCGAGAGATGGCCTACGGGCGTTAGCAACTGGCCAATTTGTCGACCAGACCTGGTTTTTACGGGTGGTTTTTCTGCAGGCGAACTTTTAGACTGGCCTGCTTCGAATAGACCGAGGTGCTTCGATTAGACTGGGATGTTTCGATAAGGGGAGTCAGCTAGATACGATGCTGGCACCAGCAGAATCCTACTGAACAGACGCTTGGTGCTGTCTTCGCTCTCTCTCCAATTCTCGTGTAGCCAAAAGAAGACCTTGCCTGCCGTGGTCTCTCGCCAAAGCCAGTCGGCCAGCATCTTTCCAGTGGCAGCGGCATGTCCAGGCTGAGCAGCCATCGCCTCGTAGTAGTAGGCTTTTAGGTCCTCGATCACAAGTTTCAACAGCGTGAACGACGGCATATCATCGCGGGGGCTTGCCGGTATTTTGTCGCCCAGGAACGCACCAAGAAATTTCCCAATTGCCTCTGGTTCCAGGCCACTGACGCCCACCGTGGTCCGACCGTTCTTGGTCACGGCCATGTTGTACCAAGAACGTAACTCGCTCACTTCTCGTTGTAACGTGGTGTTGAGTTGCTCCATGTCATTCAGGTCAGTAACTGGAGCGGGAAAGGAAACCGGGCAGGCGAGGACTGCAGGTTCGTCTGATACCGGGGCGTCATCCGGAAAATCGACCAGCACCGGCCCCTCAGGGGCTTCGATAAGTTCCAAGGCGGATTGCAGCACCCGCGTTTGCCAGGCAGCGTCGTTGGGCACACCCAGCGGGCGTCCCAGTTCAAACGGCACCCACAGCGCCCTTGGTGGTTTTATTTTCTCGGTATGTTCTCGAATCAGACTAATCTGAGTTGTCGCCAACCCCTCTTCTTCCAGGTAGTGTCCCAGCCCGCCAACGGCGCGCGTGCAAGCCGGTCAAACAGGCACCAACATGACCAGGTCCACGTCGTCTGCCTTGAGTATTGGAGCCAGTTTACGGGCGGACGGCTCCATCCGCTGGGGGGTGACGGCACCCATGAAAGAGTAATGGTAATCCGCCAGACTTCCAATCACGTTTGATTGGGCTAGCTCCCGCAGTCGATCCAGCGGGAAGACCACGTTCCAGTCCTGCTGGAAGCCGGTGCGGTCAAAGTTGGTTGAGACGTGGCTCATGACCAAATCTTCGGCTTGGCTGTCGCTTGGAATCACCCGGTAATCAGCGGGCCAATCCCCGGCCGAGTCCGTCTGAACCAAGAAGGGAGTGTCTTCCCGACGGTGCAGCCCTGCTGTGGAGATCAACGCTACTCGGCGCTGATTCAGTGGCGGGCCGTTGACCCAGGGTCGAGTGTCGTACTCAGAGCATTCAATTGCCCGGAGGTGCGACGCGAAGGTTTCGTCGAGCGATACAAGTCGAACCATTGTTATCTTCTCTCAGCGAATGATGGATGCCGTCCCAGGTCTAATACTTAAGTGTTAACCCAGGTTTCGGAGCAGGCTGCCAAATCCCTGAATCGGCTCGGTCCAGCCAATCCTCCGTAGAGCCAACCAGATGGTGGCTTGGTTTACTGAGATCACGGTCTTGCCCAGCTTTTGTTCCAGGGGTTCCACTGCGTCCAATCCCCGCCACGCTGTACCCGGCAAGAAAATGGTATCCGCTTCGTCTTTGACCACCGTGGGCACAAAGTCGATGATCGTTTGTACGGTCTCTTCTTCAATCTCCAGTGGGTTCATGGAGTCTTGCATCCACGGTTCACCGTCGGCGCTCAGAACTTCAAACCCGGCTTCTTCCAGCAATGGCTTTAGGCGGTTGCGTAGGTGGAAGTGGCGATAGGGCCCGGCGATGCTCAGCTTCTTGGCTCCCATGTGTTTAAACGCCTCAATGCATGAACCAACGGCAGTGATGGACTCCACACCGCTGGCCAACTGCATTTCCTGGGACATCTCTTGGTCAAACTGGATGTAGCCCTTGTGGTAGGTGCCGGAGGTGCAGGCGTAGACCAAGATGTCTGGTTTGATGTTGGCCAGGGATCGAGCGCCCCGGCTGACATCCTCGTTCATCTTGTCGGCGTCAAAGCCAAAGAGGGCGGTGTCCACCGTTGCTGCCTCCTCACTGGAGATGGCTATCTGGTGGCCAGTGTCCTCCACCTGCTTGGGTTGGGTTCCCCAATCGCCGTTGAACATCCGCTCAAAGTGAACGGTTATCTCCGGCGGTAATACTCGGTAAAAATCTGGCTCCACCACGGGGTTGGTGGCGGGCACCAACGCCCCAATACGTTTAGTTGCAGGCATAAATTACAGTACTCCGACCGGATTGGTTTAATAGGCTGGTTAAATAGAGTCGGCCAAGCGGGATTTAATCTGCGGCGCCGGCGGTCTTGGCCGGGGCTGCTTCTGTCAGTTCATAGAGGGTGCTGCGGGCGCGAATTTGCTCATCCCAGCCCCTGAATCGCAGGTCAATCATCAGCCCGTCCGGACCCTGGTACTTGCGGTTCGCCTTGCTGCTACTGTCACATTCGGTGCCGCCATTGCTTTCCACAGTGGCAACTGCCTCGTCGAGGTCGTCCACGTAAAAGCCGATGTGGTGGACACCTTTAACGGTGGATGAACCCTCGCCCAAGTTAGGGGCGTCTTCGGAGCCCATCTTGAGAATGGCGAAATAGATGTAGCCGTCTGTAAGCCAGACCCCTTCTGATCCGGTGTCGGCGGGGGAGCGGCGTAGCTCGTCCAACCCGAATACTGTCTTGTACCACTCGGCCGTCTCTGCCGGGTTGTCGGTTTGTAGGGCTATGTGCTTGATCCGGTTGGCCATGGTTCCTCCGTCTTCTTTTTAATATTAAATCGGTTGATATTGAACCGGTTGATATTGAACATGTGGATTTAGAACTTTTGTATTTTGAATCGGAAAAGGTGAATCAAAACGGGCGGAAACACCAGACAAATGGTCTTTCCGCCCGCCAATTGTACATCGTGACCTAACTTTGGGCCATTTGGCCTGCCGGCTAGTTCTTGAGCTAATTTTCTGGTTAGTTTTCTATTGGAGATTTCATGACTGTCTTAATCACCCCAAGAGAATAACCAACGCCAAAACTGACGCCGCCGCCGGCTATCACACCCCAAACAGCGCTGGCCAGGGATAGGGGTTCGATTCCAGCTTGCTGCATCACAACTGCGATGCCTAGACCGGTTAGAGCACCCACAATGGTGCTGAAAATAGAACGCTTCCAGGCTGGTATTGGTACCAATTTGCGCCAGCCTTGGGCTCTTCTTCGGGCAACCTGAACCTTGGCATCCATCTTGGCGTTCAGTCCGTTGGCGGCCAGGGGAGCGCTGGCCAGAGCACCAACGCCGGCCACGGCTGCGACTCCGGTTGCCGCCAGTGCCGTGGTGCCGCCAAACCCTGACACAGTCAGTTCAAACGGCATTGTGCAGAGTTCAATGGGGCCGCTGAAGAGAGCCCCTTTAACCACGTAAATACCCCGTGCGTGGTCTGAGAAATCAGCAACGTTGATGGTGGTCACGCCGTTGGCTATCTGAATGTCTTTACCGGCGAGTTCTGCGCCCAGTCCTTGAACCCCCCAGTGCAGGCGAGCATCCACAGGCAGGTTGACACCGCGAACGGTGAGTACGGCATCCGGCTCAACCTCGAACTTTTGATCACCCTGGATTGGGAGGATGTACGGAGAGGGGTTGCCGCCTTGAATCACTATTTCCGGCCCGCCGCAGCCGTGGGGGCCTTCATGGGCGAAGGTCGGCGGGGCGAGGAGCCAGACTACTGCCAACAATAAAACAAATGCCACTAGAAATTGAGCGCCAGCCTTTTGTGGCTTGCGGGCGCGCTCAGTGTTGAATTTAGGTCTTAGAATGGAGACTCCGTCAGATAATCCTGCCGGTTATTCTATACGAAAGTTTCCAATTCAGTGTCGATAGACGGTCGCAGACAATGGGGAAATAGCGAGTGGGAGCCGGGGGTAAAACTACTTATTGGTTCTTTACTAGTTGGCTCTTTCCTAGTCTTCTGCG
>Ga0209501_10004860_pt1 | contig 12656 bp, 14 predicted proteins | sample ArcticOcean_MG_C_4_FD_187434 | JGI IMG/M metagenome (GOLD analysis project Ga0209501, IMG submission 187434) | Marine microbial communities from western Arctic Ocean - ArcticOcean_MG_CB4_134 (SPAdes) (version 2) | ecosystem: Environmental > Aquatic > Marine > Oceanic | place: Arctic Ocean...
ATGTTAAATAAGCATTGGGAATAAACAAAGAGCGCCCTTAGCTCAGTTGGATAGAGCATCGGTTTTCTAAACCGAGGGTCGGTGGTTCGAATCCACCAGGGCGCGCCAATAAATCCAGTCTCTTACCTAGTTTGAAGGATAAGTAAGCGAGTCTTTAAAATATTTTAGCCTATCATTGTATAAGCTTGAACTTTTAAAATTCTATTAATTGATTTTCAAAGATTTTTAACAAAAATATGATTAAATAAACCAGACCATATTTTTTTATAATTTTTTATTTTTAAAAAATTATATATATCAGATTTTTCTATATTAATGTTTTGAAAATCCATATTTTCAGGCAATATCTCAACACAAATAAGCTTTGGTGAGTATCTAAAAAAATCTAAAGATTTTAATACATCCAAATCTGCCCCCTCAACATCTATGTCTAAGAAATCTATTTGTTTGTCTTTGTATTTTGAGTCATCTAATACTTTTGTAAGCGTTTGACATGATATTTTTTTCTTATTTATTTTCCCTTGAAAAGCAAAATTCGTTTGAGATTTTTTAATTGTAGATAATAAAGAAAGTTTTTTTTGATAATAAAAATCTATTTCATCATTTTTATCTGAAACAGCCAAATTTAAGTTTAAGTCATCAGGTCGGCAAAAATTAAAAAGTTTTATTGAAAATTCATTTATGTCAATATTTATACCTCTCCAACCTTTTTGATATAAAAGAATAGTATTATTATATTGAATAGGATGATAACAACCCAAATCTACGTAAAAGCCATTATCTATCCCTTTAAAATATTTTTCTAGTACCAAATCCTCACCATGCATTGAGTAAGTTTTTTTCTTTATAAAAATTTTATTTTTTAAATAAATATTTTGTAAAATATGAATTTTTTCAGCAAAATTTAAAAAATAATTTTTCATTTATATCCAACATAATAAAATTTATAATTAAATTCAACATAAGTACTGTTGTGGGTCTCGATATTTAAATTAGCACAATTTGATTACAACCATTTTGGAAATGGTAATTTTTTAGATATTAAAAAATCTTTATTGAACAATTTACTTTTATATTTGTCTGATGTATCACACAATATCGTAACTATTGTGTGGTTAGGTCCTAATTCTTTTCCTAATTTTATTGCACCAGCTACATTTATACCTGAGCTAGTTCCGAGACTTAAACCTTCTTTTTCAATCAATTTAAACAAAACATCAAGAGCCTCAGTATCATTTATAGAATAAGCATTATCAATTATAGCTTTGCCAAAATTTTTTGTAATCCTGCTTGATCCAATTCCTTCAGTAATAGAGCCTCCTTCTGATTTTAGCTCTCCGTTTTTAATATAATTATAAAGAGACGAACCTTTTGGATCAGATAAAACTATTTTAATATTTTTATTTTTTTCTTTTAGCGCATTACTTACACCGGCAATTGTACCTCCAGTTCCAGACGAACAAATAAAAGCATCTATCTTACCTTCTGTTTGTTCCCAAATTTCAGGTCCTGTTGTTTCGTAATGACCTTTAAAATTTGCAATATTGTCAAATTGATTTGCCCAAACAACTCCATTATCATTTTGATTTTTTAATTCATCAGCTAATCTTCCTGAATATTTTACATAATTATTAGGATCTTTATATGGTTTAGCAGGAACTAACCGTAAATCTGCGCCAATTGATTTAAGCATATCTTTTTTCTCTTGTGTTTGAGTTTCTGGCATAACAATTATCGACTTATAACCTAACGAATTTCCAATTAATGTTAAACCAATGCCAGTATTTCCAGCAGTTCCCTCAACAATAAAACCTCCCTTTTTGATTAGTTTTTTTTCTTCGGCATCTTTTATTAAAGCCAAGGCAGCTCTATCTTTAACTGACCCTCCTGGGTTAAGAAATTCAGCTTTCCCGTAAATATTACAACCAGTTTTTTCAGAAGCTTCTCTCAATTTTATTAAAGGTGTATTTCCTATTGATGAAATAAAATCTTTATAGGTATTTTTCATAATATAATTTTTATTAATCTAACTTTTCTATTCCATAAGGTTTAAATGAAATATCTTTCATAATTTTTGTATTAATATTTTTTGCTGGGATACCAACCATAATTGCGTTTTTTGGAACATTATGAGTAACAACAGCATTTGCACCAACACTAGCGTTTTCTTCAACAACAATAGGACCTAATATTTGTGCACCCGAACCTATAACAACATTATCTTTTAATGTTGGGTGCCTCTTCAATCCACGTTGATCATCTGAATTTACGCTAGGAGATATACCTCCTAGAGTTACCGAATGATACAAAGTTACATTATCACCAATTATGGAAGTTTCACCGATTACAACTGCCATTCCATGATCTATAAAAAAATTTTTTCCAATCGTAGCACCAGGATGTATTTCAATACCAGTTAAGAATCTAGAAAACTGAGAAATTATTCTAGCAAGTAGATGAAATTTTCCCTTCCAAAAAAAGTTTGCAATTCTATGAAAAAATAGAGATTTGACTCCAGGGTATGTTAGCAATATTGCTAAAAAAGATTTAGCAGCAGGGTCTCTTTTTTTAATAGATTCTAGATATTTTGATATCATTGATAAATAAATGTGGTTTTTATAAGCATATTTAGTTTTTTACATTACCACGAAATGAGAGGCAATTTAACACTTGTTTTTTAATAAAATATTTAAGATAGTAAATTATATGGATTTAAGTATTTTTATTTTAGGAAAATACAGTTATTTTGTCTGGCCAGCATTTATTTTTGCTTTTTTAAGCTGTTTTTATTTGTACGTAAAAACAAAAAAAAAACTTAAAAAATATGATAAATTGTATTTAGCTGAAAATTATCAGCAAAAACTAGGTGAAGAATCTAATTCAAGGTCAAGCTCTCACCCAAAAAAAGAAATACTTGGCGCATCAATTATATAACTTTTTTTAAATTTTAATTAAAATTATATGTTCAGCAGTAAAGTTAGATCAAGGATATATATATTAATAGTATTTTTTATATTAGCAGTTACAGTTATTTATTTTTTACTTAAATCATTAGAAGAAAATCTAGTTTATTTTTTTTCCCCTTCAGAAATATATAGCAAGCCAAATATCTCAAAAACAGAAACAATTCGAATTGGTGGGTTGGTTAAAGAAGGTTCATTTTTTAAGGAGAACAATACTATAAAATTTATAATAACTGATTTAAAAAATGAGATTATAGTTACATATACTGGTATTACGCCAAACTTGTTTTCAGAAGGAAAAGGAGTTGTTGCTGAGGGCAAATTAAAAGATAAAAAGTATTTTGTAGCAGACAAAATTTTAGCAAAACATGATGAAAATTATATGCCACCTCAGGTTAGCAAATCTTTAGATAAATCTAAATGAAATTCCGTTTATAACTAAGCTTTAATTATATAAATATAAATGTAATATATTTAAATGTTTAAAAAATTATACCCAAGTAAAATATTATCTATAAGTAACAAATTTTTTTATAATCTCAGTATTGGAATGGTAATTATTTTATTTGTGGGTGTAATATACGCATTATTTATATCTCCACCTGATTACATTCAAGGTGATTCCGTTAGAATTATGTATATACATGTTCCTTCATCATTTATAGCTCTTGGCAGTTTTGCGTTTATAGGAATGTCTTCAATTTTTAATTTACTTTTCAATATTAAGTTTGTTTCTTTTATATCTAAAAGTTTAGCACCTATTGGCTGTTTATTTTCAATAATTTCAATTGTGACAGGTTCGCTGTGGGGCAAACCAACTTGGGGAGTTTGGTGGGTTTGGGACGCAAGATTAACATCTATGTTAATTTTATTATTTTTCTACCTAGCGTATATTTTTACTTGGAAATTTATAAAAAACTTTGAAAAAGCAAACAAAATATCATCAATTATTTCTATAGTTGGTTTGTTAAATCTTCCAGTCATTAAATATTCAGTTGATTGGTGGAACACTCTTCATCAAACTTCTAGCATAACACTATCTTCTGCCCCATCAATTCATTATACGATGCTTATTCCATTGATTATTATGTTTTGTGGTTTAGTTTTATATTCTGTAACTATTCTTTTGATGAAATACAAAACTGAAATGATTAAGTTTAAATTAAATAAAAAAAAATGAATAAATAAATTAGTTTTTATTTTTAAATTTTTTACTATGATCAAAAACTATGAATAAACCTATTATTAAAAAAATAAGAGGCATAAACCATAAGAATATAGTATTTATTTTAAATGAAGGTTTTAAAAGAATAAAATCACCATATCTGTCAGTAAAAAATTTATATATTTCTTTGTCACTTTTACCTTCTAATATTTTTTTTCTAATTAATATTCTTAAATCTTTAGCAAGCGGAGAGACAGAGTCATCAATCGACTGATTTTGGCACACCATACATCTTATATTTTTTGAAATTTTTCTAGCTCTTTCTTCATACTTGTAATTTCCTAAAATTTCATCTGGTTCAACTGTGTATGCGTAATTTAATAAAAAATTTGATAAAAACATGGATATTAAAAAAAAAAATACTTTATTAAATATATTATTTTTAGTTATAATCATTTATTTTCTTTGATAATTAAATTTATTTTTTTATAAATTTTTTTATTAATTGGCCCAACATGACGGTAGATGATTATTCCTTCAGCATTTATGATAAAAGTCTCAGGTATTCCATATACACCCCAATCTATTCCTATAGCTCCATTCTTATCTTCTATTGCATCATAGTAAGGATTACCTAATTTTTTTAACCATTTAATAGTTTTTTTTGAATCATCTTTATAATTTATACCTATTATTTTCATTTTATTTTCTTTAGAAATAAGATCAATAAATGGATGTTCGTCTTTACATGGTTTGCACCATGTGGCAAAAAAATTAACTATCATCATTTCATTTTTTGCTAATTCTTTAGATGAAACAAAGGTTTTATTAGTCAATAAAGATATTGACTCAAATTCTGGGGCCTTTTTACTTATCAATGCAGAAGGAATGCTAGATGGATTTCTATCAATTGTTAGTAAATATAAGAACATAATTAGTATTGAAAAAAATATAGTTGGTCCAATTATTAAAATTTTTTTTCTCATAATTGTAAAATTTTTATTTTTTTAATGTTATTCAGCATTGAGATAATTCCACCTAAAAATATAAACAAAGTTCCAATCCATATCCAAATGACTAGAGGGTTGTGGTAAAATCTCACTACCCAACCTTCATTTTTATTTCCTTCTCCTATCACTATATATAAATCTCTAAGTAAATTAGTATGTATTGATGCTTCTGTTGTAAAAATATTTGTAATTGGATAAAATCTATTTTCCGGTCTTAAAATTACGACCATATTTTTTTTATTATCATATACTTCAAATACCCCTTGTATAGCTAAATAATTTGGTCCTCTTACTTCAGTAACTTTTTTAAAAATAATATTGTATTGATTTAGCTGAACTTCATTATTAATACTCATCTTTAATATTTTTTCTGTTTGCCAGATACTTGAGGATGTTATTCCTAGTATCAAAAAACCAACACCAAGATGTGCTAAAACCATACTATAAGAATGTGTAATTCTTTTATTATAAAAAATTGAAAGATTATTATAAATTAACCAAAATGATAATATTATCCCAAACATTCCAGTTAAATTAAAAGATTTATAAAATAGAAAAAATAATATAGTCAAGGTCATAACAACTAAAATATTTGGAAATATTTTTTTAAAAAACTTTTGTTTATCTATTTTAATCCATGAAATAAATGGAGCAAAGCCCATAACTAAAATTGCTGGTATTGTAATAGGTATTACTGTTGAGTTGTAGTATGGCTCTCCAACAGAAATTTTATCTGTTGTTAAAGCTTCTATTAGAAGCGGGTAAATTGTGCCTAAAAATACCGTAGAACAAATTATTACCATAAAAATATTATTTATAAGAATTGAACCCTCTCTACTAAAAAGTGTAAAATAATTATTATCTAAAAATTTTCTTGATTTTAAACCAAATAAAACTAATGAATAGGCACCTAAAATAGCAATAAAAGTTAAAATATATATTCCTCTAGAAGGATCTAATGCAAAAGTATGAACGCTAGTTAATATACCAGAGCGCACTAAAAAAGTTCCAATAATACTTAATAAAAAAGTCATTATTGATAAGAATAATACCCAACTTTGTAACGATTTCCTTTTCTCAACTATAATAAGAGAATGTAGTAAAGCTGTACCAAGTAACCAGGGCATAAATGAAGCGTTCTCCACAGGATCCCAGAACCACCATCCTCCCCAGCCTAATTCATAGTATGCCCATATAGAACCAAGGGCTATTCCTAAAGTTAAAAAAGACCAAGCGGCCATAACAAAAGGCTTCATGTATGTGTACCATGGAATTGTATCAGTAGATTTTAATGTACTTAAGGTAGCTACACTCATAGAAAAAGCAGCAGAAAAACCAACATAACCAATATATAAAAGAGGAGGATGTATTGCTAAAGCTGGATCTTGTAAAATTGGATTAAAACCTAAACCATCCTCTTGTGGTAAGACAATTTTTTCAAAAGGATTGGAAGTTAGTATAGTAAAGAGAATGAAACCAGATGTAATAATTCCTTGAGTTTGTAAAGTTTTTAAAACGAATATAGAATTTTTTTTATTATATATTTTGTATATAAAATAATTGAATACTGTTAAGACAAGAATCCATAATAATAATGATCCTTCGTGATTGCCCCACACACCTGAAATTTTGTAAATTAAAGGTTTTGTTGTATGAGAGTTTTGAAAAACATTAAGAATGCTAAAATCTGAAATTATGTGGAGGTAAATTAAGAAAAAAAAAGATAATAAAGATGAAATTAACAATCCATTAATAATATAATTAAGTTTTTTTAATTTTATTATTGCATTTTTGCTTGAAACAAATATTTGCGCTACTGAAAAAAATAAGGATAAATAAAGTAAAAAAATTCCCACATTAGACATCATAGTGATAGGTCTATACAGGGCTCAAAATAAAGCAATCTAACATTGTGACTTTAATATTGGTTGTAATCCACTCTATATTGTTGCTATAGCATATATTATACTAAATATAGCAGTTATAATATTAAAGTTAGGGTTTGATCAAACCCAATTAATAAATCATATTCATACTACTTTAAGTTAAAAAATATTAAATTTTTTAACTTATTATTGTTAACAATAAAGGAAAATAATAATGACAAAAATGTTTAAACATTTATTTTCTTTGTTAGCCGTTTTTGCTCTTCTGTTCTCTTTAGGAACAGAGGCAATGGCTGCGAAGAAATCAAAAACACTTAAAAACACTCAGAAAAAAGGTTTTGTAAGATGTGGTGTTTCTCAAGGTTTACCAGGATTTTCTAATGCAGATGCATCAGGAAATTGGGCGGGTATTGACGTTGATGTATGTAGAGCTGTAGCTGCTGCTGTTCTTGGTGATGCTGGATTAGTTAAATTTACTCCACTAAGCGCAAAAGAAAGATTTACTGCTTTAACTTCTGGTGAGATTGATATCTTATCAAGAAATACTACTTGGACTTTATCTAGAGACGCAGACATAGGTCTTACTTTCGTTGGAGTAAATTTCTACGATGGTCAAGGATTTATGGTTAGAAAAGACTCAGGCATTAACTCTGTAAATGATTTCAAAGATGGAATCTCAGCTTGTACAAATATTGGTACAACTACAGAATTAAATATGAGAGACTTTTTTACTTCTAGAGCAATTAGTTACGAACCAGTTGCTTTCGAAAAAGCTGACGAAGTTGTTGCAGCTTACGATGCAGGTAGATGTGATACTTACACTACTGATAAATCTGGTCTAGCGGCTCAAAGAACTAAAATGAAAGATCCTTCTGCACACATAGTTTTACCTGAAACGATTTCAAAAGAACCATTAGGTCCTGTTGTTCGTCAAGGTGATTCTGTTTGGGAAGACTTAGTTCGTTGGTCACTAAACGTAATGATCGAAGCTGAAGAATACGGCATTACTTCTTCAAACGCTGATTCTATGAAAACTTCTGATAACCCTCAAATCAAAAGACTTGTTGGTTCAGAAGGTGAATTAGGAGCTGCTTTTGGATTAGATAATGAGTGGAGCCTAAGAATTATCAAACAAGTTGGTAATTATGGCGAAAGCTACAAACGTAATATCGCAGATACTGGTATATTACCTGACAGAGGTCCAAACGAATTGTGGACTAAAGGTGGTATTCTTTACGTTCCACCAGCAAGATAATATTACTTAAATTTTAACAAAAAAGGGCTGGATTTATCCGGCCCTTTTTTTATACTGCATCATTATAAAATATGAAGAGAAATAGAATCTTACCTCAAGCAATCACATTATTATTCATAATATTGATTTTTGGTTTTTTTACCATGAATGCTCAAGTTAACATGGAAAACAGAGGTATTGAGTTTGGTTTTGGTTTTTTAAAACAAGAAGCTTCTTTTGATATACAGTTCTCTTTAATTGAATACGATGGCTCACATTCTTATGCTAGGGCTTATTTAGTAGGTCTTTTAAATACACTCTTAGTTGCTTTCATTGGCATTATCCTTTCAACAATATTAGGTATTGTGGTAGGTGTCGCCCGTTTATCTCCTAATTATTTAATTAAAAAAACTGCAGCTTTTTATGTAGAATTTTTTAGAAATATTCCACTACTACTTCAAATTTTCTTTTGGTATTTTGCTGCATTAAGAGCATTACCAATGCCTGAAGATGCTAACTTATTATTAGGATCTTCATTTATGACTATCAAAGGCTTTTATACACCAGCTCCTGTTTGGGAAAATTTTGATATATTTTTCATTACTTTAATTCTAGCTTTCATATTAATTTTCTTTGTAAACAGATATGCAAAAAAGAAACAAGAGCAAGACGGTAAACAACTTCCAATGTTTCTTATTTCGTTAAGTATTTTTATAGGATTACCTTTACTAACTTTTTTATCTGGAGGTTTTGACTTATCATTTAGCTTTCCTGAATTAAAACAATTAGCTAAAACTTCATATACTTTTGAAGGTGGAGTAGGAATACCTCCAGAATTAATAGCATTAGCACTTGCATTAACACTTTATACCGCAACATTCATAGCTGAAAACGTTAGGGCAGGAATACAAGGTATCGGAATAGGTCAAAAAGATGCTGCTGCTTCTATAGGATTGACACCAGCGCAAGTTTTGAAACTAGTAATTATGCCTCAAGCTTTAAGAATTATAATTCCACCCACAACAAATCAATACTTAAATTTAACAAAAAATTCATCACTAGCTGCTGCAATAGCCTATCCAGATTTAGTTTTAGTATTTGCCGGTACTGCAATGATGCAAACAGGTAGGGCTATAGAAATTGTTGCAATTACAATGGCCACTTATTTGAGTATTAGTTTAGCAATTTCATTACTTATGAATTGGTACAATAAACGAATAGAAATAAAAGAAAAATAAGAAAAATGAAAAAAATTAATTTTTTAAAACCTGATAATAATAATTTACCTTTCTTTATTTGTTTAGGATCAGTATTTTTTATTTTAAGTATTATTGACTTTTCTTTAAATAATTTTTTAAATAAAAATATTACTTTCTTTTTACCAAGATATATTAATTTTTTTACACCATTAATTTTTGGTATAATAGGACTTCACTTTATTAGAATTGAATTTTCAGGAATTAAAAAATTAGATATTCTTAATAAAAACATTAATACAAGCAATTTTAATGCAGCCTTAAGTTTAATTATAATTTTTCTTTTAATATTTTGCATTCCGCCATTATTAAATTGGTTTATTTTTGATGCCAATATATCAGGTAATACCAAAGAAGCTTGCACGGGTAGCGGGGCATGTTGGGTTTATATAAAAGTATGGTTTAACCGTTTTATGTATGGAATGTACCCAAATGCTGAACAATGGAGAATTAATATATCATTTGCTATCGTTTTGGTTTTTGCTGGCTTTGGTTTTTTTATGCCTACAAAATACAAAAAATATCTAACTCTTTACTACACGATCTTTTTGCCAATTATTTCATTTTTTTTAATATATTATTTAATTTCTGGTGGATCGTTTGGTTTAGTGTGGGTAGAAACAGGTGCTTGGGGAGGCTTATCTCTAACCTTTATAGTTTCATTCTTTTGTTTAATATTTTGTTTTCCAATAGGAATGATGTTGGCTTTAGGAAGAAGATCAGATTTACCTACAATTAAATATTCATCACTAGGATTTATTGAGTTTTGGCGTGGAGTTCCTCTAATTACAGTTTTATTTATGTCAGCTGTAATGTTTCCAATGTTTTTACCTGACGGAACCTACATGGATAAGCTAATTAGAGTTATTATAGCGATTACTTTATTTGAAGCAGCTTACGTTGCCGAAGTTATTAGAGGAGGCTTGCAAGCCCTTCCAAGAGGTCAATACGATGCTGCTAAATCATTGGGAATGGGCTATTGGAGATTGCATTTACTGGTAATACTCCCACAAGCATTAAAATTAGTAATACCAGGAATTGCAAACACTTTTCTTGCCTTAGTAAAAGATACGCCTCTTATTTTTGTTGTTGGACTTTTAGAATTAGCTGGAATGTTAGGTTTGGCAAAAACTAATCCTGAATGGCTAGGCTTTTCAATGGAAGGTTATGTTTTTGCAGCTATAATATTCTGGATTATTTGTTACAGTATGAGTAGATATAGTCAAAATTTAGAATTAAAATATAAAACAGATAGATAAAATTATGTCAGAAAATATTATTCAAATGCAAAATGTCAACAAATGGTTTGATGATTTTCACGTTCTAAAGGATATAAATTTAGAAGTAAAATCTAAACAAAAAATTGTTGTATGTGGTCCTTCAGGTTCGGGTAAATCTACCTTAATCAGATGTATAAATAGGCTAGAGGAACATCAAAAAGGAAGTATTAGAGTAGATAATATTGAGCTTTCCGAAGATACAAAAAATATAGAAAAAATCCGCGCAGAAGTAGGAATGGTATTTCAGCAATTTAATTTATTTCCGCATTTGTCAATATTAGATAATTGCACTTTAGCGCCTATATGGGTAAAAAAAATGCCGAAAGTAAAAGCTGAAGAAATGGCCTTAATTCAACTTGAAAAAGTTCAAATATCAGATCAGGTCAAAAAATTTCCTGGACAGCTATCTGGTGGACAGCAACAGAGAGCAGCTATCGCTAGAGCATTATGCATGGAACCAAAAATAATGTTATTTGATGAACCTACCTCTGCACTGGACCCTGAAATGATTAAAGAAGTTCTTGATGCCATGGTAAATCTAGCAAAAGCTGGAATGACGATGATAGTTGTAACGCATGAAATGGGGTTTGCTAAAGAAGTTGCTGATGAAGTAATTTTTATGGATGAAGGCAGGATTATAGAAAAAGCCGCAACAAAAGAATTTTTTGCTAATCCAAAAAGTGATAGAACAAAATTATTTTTAAGCCAAATTTTATAATCTAAAATTTAACAATGTTTAAAAATCTAAAAATTCTTTCTTTTTTATTAATAATAATCTTACCAACGTCAGTAAATTCTCACGTAAATCACTATAAAGATCTTAATAGCATTGAGTTTGAAATTTATAGAAATTCTAAAAAGATTGGAAAGCATATTTTTTCGTTTGAAAGAAATAGTGATGAATTATCTGTATCCAGTGAAATTAATTTTGAGATTAAAAAGCTTGGGGTTGTGTTTTATAAATATATAGTAAAAGGAAAAGAAATATATAAAGACGGCATTTTGACAAAATTTAACTCTAAAACTAATCAAAACGGAAAAACTAAGTTTGTTAATATGGATTTAATAGATGGACACTATTTAATTGATGGATCGTCGTACAAAGGCAAGGCTCCAAAAGATTATTTAATTGGCACTTGGTGGAATCATAGCTTAGTTAAAGCAGAAGCTCAAATTAGTGCAGTTTCGGGACGTATTATTAAGCAAAAAGTGACTTTTTTAGGTAAAGAAACAATTAATATTAATGGCAAAAATTTCAAAACTTTACATTTTAACTTTTCTTCTACTGATAAAAAATTAGGAAAAAAGAAAAAATTAAACACCGATGTTTGGTATGATGAAGAAACTTTAAATTGGGTTAAAGCTTCATTTAGCAAACAAGGAAAGTGGGAATATAAGCTTATATCGATAAATTAGTTTATAATTATTCTAAGTTGAATATTACAAAATAAAAAAATAAACATTACTTTAAAATCTTTGTCAAGAATATTTTTTTAAATTTTAATTAAATTTAATTTAATTCAGCTTCTAAATTTGGCGTAAAATAGCTAAATTCTATATTAAAATAATTAATTTTATAGTTGATTACACAATGAATTTAATGTTTTATTTAAAAATATTTAATCTTTAAGGGGGATTCAAATGGAAGCAAATTTTAACCGTCATCTCGGCTCAAAATTACGAATACGAAGATTAGCATTAGGTTTAACACAAACTAAGGTTGCGCAAGCAATACATGTAACATTTCAACAGATTCAAAAGTATGAAAAGGGAACAAATGGAATAAGTTCATTAAGAATAATGCAATTGTCCTCTTTTTTAAAAGTTCCTGTTGTGTATTTTTTTGAAGATTATCCAGCATA
>Ga0209501_10004863_pt1 | contig 12655 bp, 16 predicted proteins | sample ArcticOcean_MG_C_4_FD_187434 | JGI IMG/M metagenome (GOLD analysis project Ga0209501, IMG submission 187434) | Marine microbial communities from western Arctic Ocean - ArcticOcean_MG_CB4_134 (SPAdes) (version 2) | ecosystem: Environmental > Aquatic > Marine > Oceanic | place: Arctic Ocean...
CTGTCTCACCGCGAGCACGTCGCTCGGGAGCGTGCAGCGGTTGCGCAAATTTATCACCGGCGTCTATGGTGACGCGAAGCGGCCGCTTGTGGCGGCGCGGCGAAAGCTCGACGCGCAGCAGCGCGGGTTGCTTGACCCACTTGAGAAAGTGGAGCGATCCCTCACGGCTGCGATTCTCGGATTTCAGTCCTCTCGCCAGGCCGAGCTGTCGGCGTCGGACACACCTGTGGCGATCCAGGCGCCGGCGTTGGCCATCGGGATGTCGGCACGCACCACCGTCCGGGCCGAGGTCGATGACGTGCAGCAGCTCGTGCTGTCCGTGGCAGCGCAGATGATGTTAGAGGGCGCCAAGGGCGTTGACGGAACGACCTGCCTCCCCCTCACCGCCTCCACGCGCCGCTGGCTTCAGGCGTTTCAGCCGACGCCGCAAGCGACACTCAGCCTCCTCCGCCCCGACCCCGCCGTGGTGAACGCGCTTGCACGGGCCCTCCGCGACGATCTCGCGCTCCCAGGCGTGCGGGTCGTCGCTGCCACGACCTTGGTCGATCGACGTTGACGTTTTCGGAGGTGACGAGTCGCCTGTCCGGCGTGAAGGCACGCGGCGGGGATCAGGCGGTGGCGCGCTGCCCCGTCCACGACGATCGCACGGCGAGCTTAAGCGTCGGGCGTGGCGACGACGGGCGGGTGCTGCTCCATTGCCACGCCGGGTGCGCCACGGACGACGTGCTCGCCGCGCTGGGGCTGATCGCGTCCGATCTGTTCCTCGAGACCGTTGCGCCTCTCCCGCCGCCCGTCTCCGTGCGCCTCCCCACGCGGCCACGGCCGGAATCACCAGGGGCGACCTACGACTACACGGACCTCGAGGGGGTCCTGCTCCACCAGGTCGTGCGAGGGACCGACAAGAGCTTTCGCCAACGTCGACCGAATGGGAAGGGGGGCTGGACGTGGAGGGCATCCGGGCACCACGTCCCGTACCGCTGGCCAGAGCTCTCGGGCCAGTCCGCCGTGTGGATTGTTGAGGGCGAGAAAGACTGCAACGCACTCTGGGCGCAATCGATCCCGGCGACCACGAACGCCGGCGGCGCTGGCAAGTTCGGGCCGTCCGAGGCGGCGGGCCTGGTCGAGGCCGGCGTGACGTCCGTGTTCGTCGTGCCCGATCACGATGTGCCAGGGCGTCACCATGCCGATCAGGTGATCACGGCGTGCCGGGCCGTCGGCCTGACGGCCACCCTCGTCGTGCTCGATGGGCTCGAGCCGCACGGGGATGTCTCAGACTGGCTGGCCGATCCCGGCCACACCCCGGCGCTCCTGCTCGCGCGTGGCACTGCGGCAGCCGCGGACCCCTCCCCGCGCACCGCCAGCGCCCTCTCCGATGTGGCCCCCGTGCTGGATTTCCTCTCGGCACCTGTCACGTTCGAGGAAACCAGCGAGGGGCGGTACCGTCTCTCCTTTGCGACTTTAGGGGTGACGTTCGAAGTCGCGCACTTGCGGCGCGAGCGCCAGCGCGATCTGCACGGCGAGCTCAAGGTGCGGACCACGATGCTCGGCGCGCGGTGCGTGGGGGACCTGCTCAGCAGCGCCAATCTCAATTTCTCGAGCCAACAGGCGCGGCAGAAGCTCTCCACGTTCCTGGCGGGGCGGTCTGGGGCGCCACAACTCGACTGGCTCGGCGCGATCGAGATCGTGTGTGCGCGCGTGACCGATGCGGAGGAATCCGGTGCGCCCATTCTCCCACTCAGCAGCTACGAGCTCCCACGTCCGACGGAAAGCTGGCTGGCCGGCGGGATGCCGATCCTCCAACAGCACCCAATGATTCTTTTTGGCGACGGCGGGGCCGCGAAAAGTTACATCGCGTTACATGTCGCTGTGACCCTCGCGCACCGCGGCATCCGCGTGCTGTATGCCGACTGGGAATTTTCTGGAGAAGATCACCGCGAGCGGCTCGGCCGGCTCGCCGGGGCGGATGTGCCTGAAAACATTTTCTATACCCGCCTGGCGGCGCCGCTGGTGCAGGAATCTCCACGCCTGGCCGCGTTCATACACGCCGAGTCGATCGACTACATCATCTGTGATTCTGTGGGATTTGGCGTGCCGGGGCGACCTGAGGATGCGGAGCACGCGACGGCGTATTTCCGAGCGCTTCGGTCGCTGAAGATTGGGAGTTTCTTGATCGCCCACACGACCAAAAACGCGGAGACTAACCAGCAAGCGCCGTTCGGGTCGGCGTTTTGGAGCAATGGCGCGCGGTCGATCTGGCACGCGAAGCGGGGGACGGGGCCAGCGCCTGACCCGCGCTGTGTTGACGTCGCACTGACGCACAAGAAGGCGTCAACTGGGGCGCTGCTGCCGGCGCGCGGCCTCCGCTTCATGTTCGGCGCGGCGGATACGCGCGTCTCGACGTTTGACGTAGCCACGAACCCCGACCTCGCCGGCTCGCTCCCGATCTGGCAGCGGCTCCGATCGCTGGTCGCCTCTGGCGGGGGCCGCACGATCAAAGAGCTCGCGCTCGAGCTCGATGAAAAGCCGGAGTCTGTCGCGCGCACGGTGCTGCGGATGAATATCTTTGAGCGGGATGGGGAGGACCGGATACACCTAGCAGGGGCGCGCGACGCCGTGGTGCTCTAAAAGGTCGGGCGGCCGGTCTTGCACCGGCATTTTCTAAGGCTCGCCACGCCCGGCCAACCTGTCGCTGGCGCCCACCCGACCTGCCTCGTCGTGCTTAGTAGTCCCGATCGCGTTCGTAGTCGGGCATTTCGACGTCGAACAAATCGGCCAGCGCGGCCTTGACCTGTTTCGACCCCTCGTAGCCGACGAATTCCAAGAACCGCACGGTGCGCTTCCACTCGCGGATCGGTAGCTCGCGCTCGAACGACAGCACGCGCTCGTGGCCTCCGAAGTAGCTGTTGGCCAGGCATCGAGCGTTATCCGTCCCGCCCATGTCGCGCACAGCCACGCATGTATTGCGGCCTTTGTCGGGATTATAGAAGCGCGCGTAGTGGTAGCAGTTGCCGTTGAGGTCCCGTCTGCTCGAGGTGGTTTCCACAATGGCTCTAATGGGTATATCCATGATTCCCTTCGTTATGGCGCGTCGTTGCGTGGGGTGCCGCCGCGGAGGCGCCCCAGGTGTGACCGCAGGAGCTCGAGGTACAGACACTCATCACTGCCGCCCTCGGCCAAGTCCGACCACGTACGCACGCACGCATTCGGGGCGTCTGCCTGCGTACTCGTCGCGACTCCTCCCGTAGTGCGCATCAGCGCGTCCAGGGCATACAGCAGGTCGTCGGCCAGGAGCGCGATGGCTTGGAGCTCCCACAACTGCTCGCGCTCGACCAAGACCCGACCAGGGCCGCGTTGGACCGTCGGCCAGGTGTCCGCGTGGGGCTGAATGTACGTGCCGGGGCTGTAGGACTGACTCGCGCTGGCGTACGCCTCTGCCCATGTGTCACGGTCGCTCATAGCGGCTCCCCGGCACCGTGCGAAACGGCGAGCACGTAGGCGTTAGTGCCTGTCGGCTTGTGTGTCGTGGCATACCTGGGCGTGAGTGTGCCGAGCTCCTCGACCATCCCGGCGACGAAGAGCGCGCGCGCCGTCCACGAGCGGAAGGTGAAGACCTCACAGGCGCCGCCGAGCGATTGAATGTGCAGGGTGGTCTGCGTGGTCGGGTCCGCGTTATCCCTGTTCTGGTGTCTAGTGCTTACTCTCTCGCTGTTGTGCATACACGGCCTCCTCGATGAATGCGATCACTGGCTCGCTGATTTCCGGCCGCGCGGGAGACAGTATGCCCACACAGAAACAGTCAAATGGATGCTCGTTCTTGTACACAGTACGCCCGACATGGGAGACCAGGCTACACAGTCGCTGGATGGCTTCTTGCTGGTTCATGGGGTCCCCTTCAGATCGGTGCGGGATAGCTGACGCCGACGAGTACGGTGTGCATAGGCGTCATCTTCTTCAACGAGTTCCGCCCACGTAGGGTGTGCGTCGGAGAGCGCCGCCAGTTTTTCGCAGTAGATGTCCGAGCCGGCCTGTGTGAGCGAGTAGCTCATCATTGCGGCAAACGTGGCGCGGTAGAGATTCGCGAAGGCTTCGTAGGGCGTCGGCGTGGTGTCCACTCGTCCACCCTCGAGCGGAGCAGTGACCCCGTAGGCCGCGCTGAGGGCGTCGGCAAGGGCGGCGGCTGTGTTGCTGTGTGGCATGGTGTCCCTTCTGGATTGGTTACGTGGCGCTCACGACGGGCGCGACCAGGCGCATGAATGCGTCGTGCTCGACCACTTCATGTTCACGGCCGGCGATAAACCGGTTTGCGTGGCGCGACGTGGTGACTGAATACCTCCTGGCGTCCTTTACGAGCCCCGTGCCCCTAATCAACGCGGCCACGGGGACGCCGTAGCTCATCTGTATTTCATGGCCGCCGGCGAGCCGGATAATGTGTGCTGTCGCGGTTGTCATGCGCTCTCCCCTCGAGTATCGCTATATTGCGATTGGTGGACTGTACCAGAATCCCGCGGAGAGGTCAAACCCAGACCGATACAGGCTTCCGAGGGTGGGCCTATGGGTGGGGATTATGAACCCAGAGCGTTTTATGTTAAGGTGCCTACATCGCAATAGAGCGATGGGGGAACGACCATGACACAGACACAAGCACCGACCGACGCCGCCTGCCGCACGGCCCGCATCGCCGCCGACCGCGCGGCCCGCATCGCCGCCGACGCCGCCTACGACGCCGCCTACGACGCCGCCTACGAAGCCGCCTATCGTGCCGCCATGGCCGCCCGCGACGCCGCGCTCGCCGCCGCTGCCGCCTCCAGCCACGCCTCCACCCACGCCGCCGCTGTCGCCGGCCGCCCCTAACGGGGGCGATTTGACGGAACCCAGACCGCCATGCTAATCTTCGCGATATGCCTATATCGTTTACCACGACGCGACTGTCCCTCACGGAACGGGTCCGGGCGTATTTCCTCGCGCGGCCCTTCACTTACGTCCCCTCGACCGATCTGGCGCGGGTCGGCGGCCGGGACGCTTGGCGCACGCGGGTCAGCGAATGCCGACGCCAGCACGGGATGGTGATCGAGAACCGCTGCCGGCGAATCGTGCCAGAGCACAGGGAGCCGTACACGATATCAGAGTATCGCTGGCTGCCCGTCCAGGCCGGGGTGCAGGAATGAAGGCCTGGCTGATCGAGGCGCTCGTGCTGTTCGCGCTCGGCGTGCCGATCGTCTATGTCTTACTGGGCGCCGCTGGATTCTGGGCGCCGCTCCCATGACTGACAAAAACCCGCACGCGGTCGCGCTCGGCCGGCTCGGCGGCCTGGCCGGACGTGGCCAACGCGCATCGCCACGTAAAGCTCAAGCGGCCCGGCGCAACGGAAAGCTCGGCGGCCGACCCCGACAGCATGCCGACAACATGCCGACAACACGCGGGCGCCGGCCGCGCGTTTCTTGACGATTGCTGAAAATAGGCCTGAAAACGCCAAAAGATGATACCGACACGGGAGGCCGACGATCCGTCAGTATAGGTCGGACGTATCGTCGGCACGATCAGAAAACGGTCGTTTTTGGGCCTACTTTTGACTATTCGAACCCGGACACTATGACGGGCGGATACTGACCGACATACCCTCTCTCTATGTAATAGAGAGGGTGTCACGAGAAAAGACAAGAGGGTAACGAAGATGACCACCAAGCTCCCTGTCGTGGATGGCTACGTTGAGCTCTTCGGCGCACTGGTCCCAGTCGCGGCCCTGGCGCTACTTTTGGACCTCGAGCGCCGCGAGTGCTGCGTGCAGCTACACGCTACCGGTGGCATCACGGTCTGGCCGCCAGACTCGCTCACTAGTGACGAGCTCGCGCTGGGCCACTTATACCGGGCGCACCTGGCGCATCTGCTGCGCCACGCCGGGCCTTGCACCTGCCCACGCTGCCGGCTCGATGCTGGTGCTCAGGTGACAGCTGACGAGCGCGCGCGCCTGGCCGCGCGCCTGGCCGCTGCGGGCCTGGTCGAGGCCGGAGCTCCAGCCGAAGCTGCGCCCGGGGCCCAGGCCCCGGTCCCGGTCCCGGTCCCGGTCCCGGTCCCGGCCGTGGGCGATCTGGAGGCGCTGTGGGATGCGCCCGAAGCGGTTAAAGGGACTTAATCCGGTCCTGACGGCGGCGGCGGAGCCTACTCGTGGCCCTACTGGCCGCTTGGAGGCCACAGGAGGCGCACCAGGGGCCGGTTAGGTGGTGGCCCTGGTGGTTGCCGGGGGCAAGAAAAAAGGCCCGCACAGGCGGGCCTAGAAGGTTACAGCGTGCGGGCTCGGGCTATCCGCACATGATCAGACACTCCTCGGCGCCGTACACCTTCCGCGCGCCGCACTCCTCACATTCATAGCGGCGCGCGTCCGGCTCGACCCCGTAGGCCTGCTCGCCACAGGCCAGGCAGAAGCCGGAGTTGTCGTCGTCCTCGAGAGCCTCGAGGAGCTGTTCGGTGGTCGGCCCATTCGGGCTCGGTCTCTGGGTTGGGCTCATGCTTGGGTTCCTTTCGGGCTGACCTGGGTCGATGTAGATCGGCAAGCGGCCACTGCTTCGAATCCTGGGTCGGGCTCAGCTGCGTATCCGATCCGCGCCTTCTCTGCTTGCACGCGAACTCGAAGCGCGGCCGACATGCCGTGGTAATCTCGAGCTTTGATTAGGCCGGACGTCTCAGCGTCCAGATACCGCCGGCCGGCTTTCATCATCACGCCCGGTCCCTGGTGCCGGCTCATGCGTAGTCCAGTTTTCGCATACAGCGTGAGCCCGCTGGCGATGACGGCCATTGCGTAGACCGATACGGCCGCCGGGCCAATGAAGGCGCTGGCGTTGCCGTCGCTCCCATATACAATCCGATCTTGTTCCATGATTTACCTCTGCAGCTGTCGCAGTATTGCGATGTGGGATGCTACCACGAAAGCGGTGTAGGTTCCTAATCTTGGGGTGGGTGCTGCCGACCAGGTGAGCTCCGACCAGGTGAGCTCCGACCAGGTGAGCTCCGACCAGGTGAGCTCCGACCAGGTGAGCTCCGACCAGGTGAGCTCCGACCAGGTGAGCTCCGACCAGGTAAATCGAGATTCTCGGATTTTCCGGAGCCCTGAGATTTATCGAAAGGCCCAAGGGTTTACCAAATAAATAATAAACCCCCGTCTCTCCCGCGGAAAAAAAGTCAAGAGACGGCGAGTCCCTGAGAGGGCTGAAGTGCGCTATACTGTCGCGGCAACACGTGTCTAGTATTCTGACGAGTGCGGAAACGGCGCGCCTGGTCGCCTTACAGGCGGAGGCGGAGCGTCGAGCGAGTTCGAAGCTCGCCATCTATTTCCCTGACACGGGACCATTAGCGCGCGAGAAGTATCCGAAGCAATTGGACTTTTTCGCATTGGGAAAGACGGTATCCCAGCGGCTGTTTATGGCGGCGAATCGGGTCGGGAAGTCGGAAGCGGGCGCGTATGAAACGACGTTGCATCTCACGGGGCGGTATCCGAGCTGGTGGGAGGGCTATCGGTGCGAGGGGCCGATTGAGGCGTGGTGTGTGGGGACGAATTCACAGACGACGCGGGACATTGTGCAGCACAAGCTCTTAGGGTCGGTCTCGAAATTGGGGTCAGGCATGATTCCGGCGCATTTAATTGTGCGCACGATTCCGTCACGAGGATTACCGGGGGCGCTGGAGGGCGCGGTGGTCCGGCACATCAGTGGCGGCGAGAGTCTATTGGGGCTCAAAACCTACGAACAGGGGCGACAGAGTTTTGAGGGCACGGCGAAACACGTCATTTGGTGTGACGAGGAACCGCCAGCGGATTGCTATACGGAAATGCTGTATCGCACGCTCACCACGAAGGGGATCGTGTTCACGACCTTTACGCCGTTGCAGGGCATGTCGGAGGTGGTGAAGGGGTTTCTGGAGCCAGAGACAGACGAGGCGAAGGGGGTCAAGGGGTATATCCAGGCCGGCTGGCAAGATGTCCCACATTTAGACCCGTCGATGCAGGACGCGATGCGGGCCACGACGCCACCGTATCAGTTGGCCGCGAGGACCGCGGGAGAGCCGGCGCTGGGCTCTGGCGCGATTTATCCGATGGCGGAACGTGAGTGTCTGGTGCCGACGGCGCCTATTCCTGAGAATTGGCCACGGGTCTACGCGCTCGATGTGGGCTGGAACAAGACCGCAGTCATTTGGGGCGCGCAGAATCCTGGGAATGGACAAATTGTCCTGTACGATGAGCATTACATGGGCCACGGGGAGCCCGCGAGTCATGCGGCGGCCATTTTGGCGCGCGGGGCATGGGTGCGGGGCGTGATTGACCCCGCGTCGGCGGGCAGCAATCAAGTGGACGGGCGCGCATTGATTGATATTTACGGGCGTCTGGGCCTCCGGCTTGATCCGGCGATCAATGCCGTCGAAGCAGGCCTGATGGAGACGTGGAATCTCTTGGTGTCAGGTCGATTGAAGGTGCAGGAGCACTTACAGAACTGGCGCGCGGAATTTCGGCGGTATCATCGAGACGAACAGGGGAAAATCGTCAAACGCAGTGATCATTTGATGGACGCGACGCGCTATCTCGTCATGTCCGGTCGCGGGCTCATGCGCGTGGAACCGCGCGCGGCGCCTCCCCATCGCTTTCAGAGCGCATCGGATGCCGACTGGATGTCGGCGTAACGGAAACAGGAGATCGGATGCCCACAGACATGGAGCAAGCGCTCGATCGATTCCGACTCGGCGTGAGTGCGGACGGCGATCAACGAATGCGCGAAGAAGACGCCTTGCGCTTCCAAGTGCCAGAAATGGCGTGGCCGAAGGATGTCAAAGAGCAACGAAAGCCACAGATCGTGGGCGGAGTGGCCATTCCGCAGCGGCCGATGCTCTCAATTCCGACGCTCGATCAGCCGATCCAGATGACACTGAACGCCGAAAAGGCGGCCCATTTAGGCATCAAGATCCATCCGATTTCTGAGGAAGCCGACGACGAGACCGCTGAGATCATCCAGGGACTATATCGGCGGATTGAGGTGGAATCACGCGCAGGATTGGCGCGAAGTTGGGCCTTTGAGCGTGCAGTAAAGGCGGGCCGCGGGTTTTATCGTGTTCTGGCCGAGCCTGACCCTGACGGGGGGTCGCCATTTGACCAGAAAATTATGATCAAGCGCATCCTCCAGCAAGGGAGCGTGGTCTTGGACCCCTTTGCGCAGGAATCCGACTGGTCGGACGGACAGTGGGCCTTCTTGATTCAAGATATGCCTTGGGACACGTATATTCGGCGCTTTCCTAAGAGCAAAATGGCTGCGCTTAATGAAGACGAACAACTCGCCATTGTCGGCGTTGAGACCCCGCAGTGGATGAGCGGCGACCTGGAGTCGGCCGGTCGCGCCGTGCGCGTGGCGGAGTATTACCGCATCGAATATCAGCCACGAACCCGTGTTTTACTCGATGATGGCACCGATGCCTTTGATGACGAGATCCCCGAGGGGCGTGCGCCACGCGAAGGCGATGAAGGGCGTTCCGTAGAGGAGCAGGTCCCGACGCTCTGGTGGAGTGTGATCAACGCCATTGAGGAACTCGAGCCGGCCCAAGCGCAAGACGGTCGCTATATTCCTATTATTCCCGTGGTCGGGCGCGAATTGATTCCCTTTGAACAGCAACGACGGTGGGTAGGCATTATTGAGCCGAACAAGGATGCCGTCCGACTCCTGAACTACTCTGCGAGTTCAGCGGTCGAGCTGGCCGCGCTAGAAACCAAGGCACCCTACACAATGGTGGAAGGCCAGGAAGAGGGACACGAGCAGGAGTGGCAGCTCGCGAATATCCGCAATTTCCCCTATTTGCGCTATCGGAACGTGAGTCTGAATGGCACCCCGGCCCCGCCACCGCAGCGCACGCAGGTCGATACCTCCCGGCTGGGGCCGTCAATGGTGCTCTTGCAACAGGCGCGAGAATTTATCCATCAGGGCACGGGGGCGTATGAAAGCGCGCTCGGGGAGCAGTCATCGAGCGCCCGCAGTGGTAAAGCCGTCATGGCGCTCCAGCAGCAATATGACCAAGGAAGCAGCCATTTCCTTGATAATCTCGCGGAAATCAGTTTGACCTATGAGGCGAAGGTCATTCTTGACCTCATCCCGCATATCTACGATCGCCCCGGTCGTGTCGCGCGTATTCTTGACCTCGAAGATGAGTCACGCACGATTATGTTAAATACGCCCTTCGAAGAGGGTATCCAGGGAAGACGTCCGCGCCGTGTGTCATCCGGTGCGGCCCCTATGATGCCGATGCGAGCTCCTGGGGCAGCTCCACAGGCATTGACCATACCAGGGATGGGCCCCGGCATGGCTGGCGCGGGCGTCCCTCCACCACCACCACCGGGCGGTCCCATGCCAGGCGGTCCCATGCCAGGCGGTCCCATGCCAGGCGGTCCCATGCCAGGCGGTCCCATGCCAGGCGGTCCCATGCCAGGCGGTCCCATGCCGGGCGGTCCCATGCCAGGCGGCCCTGCGCCGCCGAAGGTCTTGAATTACAACTTAGCCAAGGGTCGATATGGGGTCGTCGTGACTGTCGGGCGTAGCTATAAGTCACGCACGCAAGAAGGGGCTGATGAAATGGGCCAGCTCTTTCAGTCAAATCCCTCCCTCTTTCCAATTTTGGGTGATCTGTATCTGAAATTCAGGGATTTCCCTGGGCACAATGAAGCCGCGGCTCGTATTAAGAAGCTCTTGCCTCCGCCATTGCAAGAGAACGATACGGAGCAGCAAGTAACGCAACTCCAGGGACAACTACAGGAGCAGGGTCAGGCGCTGGAGCAGCTCACGAAAGCGCTGGATGAGAAAACGCGGGAGATTGAGACCGATGCGGTGAAGCAACAGGCAATTACCGCGCGGGAACAGGCCAATGCCGCGATGCGCGTCGAGCTCGAGCGTATGAAGAATCAGACGGATCTGGAAATTGCGGCCATGAAGATCAAGGGCAGTGAAGCCAAGGCCGTATTCGAGGCTGAACGCAATGAGGACTTGGCCGTTGAGGATCAGGCGCATGATCGAGACATGAAAACACTCGATGCCGCGCTGACACAGGCGACAAAGGGACCAGATGCAGTCTAAGCAGGTGGGACGGTTGGGAGATATGCTGAATCCCCACATTCGGGCGGCCCGCAAACGCGCTGGTGGCTCGAATGTCGGGAAATATCCAGGAGTTACGTCCTTCGCTGGCCCCGATGGGGATTCGCCGGCTGGGAGTTACCCCATCAATACGCTCGCGCGTGGACGCAGCGCATTGCAATTGGCACATAATGCGCCAAATCCATCGGGGATTCGACAGGGCGTCTATCGTAAATATCCACAACTACGGCGCGGGGCCTCCACGGCGTAATTGCATGAGACGCGCTAATATGCGAAACTTCACACCGTCAGCGTGAGAACCCTTTATGCCATCAGCCAGTGCCGGCGACATTACGATTGACTCAAGCCACGAAACGTCTGAGCAGATCCAGTCGTCGTTAGACTTATCTAATATCGACTCGCCTGAGACCGAGACGAGTGATCCGGCACATGAGGCAGTCGATGCGCCAGTTCAGGCCGAGGCGTCCATCGAGACGCCAGATCTATTTGATCAGTCCGAGCCCGTAGAGGCCGAATCTAAGAAAACAACACAACAACGTCGGAGGAAAGATGCGACCTCTGCCGTACAGGTCGCCGTGGGCAAGCAGCGGGAAGCCGAACGTCGAGCAGTGGAGGCTGAGGACCGACTCGCAGAGATAAACGCACGGGCCCAGCCGGCCCCAGAGACCACTAAGGCTACGACAGATCCAGACTGGCTCCGGTACAAGACAATGCCTGGCGCCCCTAAGGTTCAGCAGTTCGAGGAATATGAAGATTACACGATGGCGCAAGCCGCTTTCGTGACGGACGTTCGTTCCAGGGAACATGCGACGTTCGCTGCCCATGAAGCCTCGCGTGCCGCTGAACAAGAAGCTGAACGTGTCCGAGAATCTGGATGGCAAGGACGACTGCAAGCAGCGCGTGAGGCTGACCCAACCTTTGACGATCGGCTCGATGCGAATACGCCGATGTCGATGCCGATGCAGCATCTAGCACGGGAAAGCCCTGTCGGCACTAAACTCTTGCAATATCTCTCAGACAATCAAGGCGAATCTCAGCGGCTGTCCACGCTGCACCCGGTTGAAGTGTACCGAGAAATGGGCAAACTCGAAGAACGATTGGGCGCGGCTTCTACCACACGCGGCTCCGCGCCAATTGTCAGTCATGCGAAACCCCCCATCAAGCCGCTGGGGAGTTCGCCTTATACGCCCGCGACCGACACCGTAAGCGATGATATGTCCTTTGATGAGCATTTTCGTCGCATGAATGCCTCGGATCGGAAGCATGGGCGTCTGTAGTCTCGGGAGAGACTGAAAAGGATCGGTTCATGGCAAATACTCTTGCTACTCCGTCCTGGACGACGAAAGAGGTTGCACGGGGCTTTCTAAACAAGCTCGTGTTTCTTGCGAACGTCAACCGGACCTACGACGATCAGTATGAAATTGCCGGTGCGAAAGTCGGCAATACGGTCAATGCGCGGCTCCCACAGCGGTTTACCGTGACGGACGGCCAAGCGTTGCAGCTCCAGAACCTCTACGACCAGACCGTCCCGATCTCGCTGACGA
>Ga0209501_10004866_pt1 | contig 12653 bp, 13 predicted proteins | sample ArcticOcean_MG_C_4_FD_187434 | JGI IMG/M metagenome (GOLD analysis project Ga0209501, IMG submission 187434) | Marine microbial communities from western Arctic Ocean - ArcticOcean_MG_CB4_134 (SPAdes) (version 2) | ecosystem: Environmental > Aquatic > Marine > Oceanic | place: Arctic Ocean...
TGAAGAGCGCACAAGGGGCTGGGGTTCAGGACCTCGCGGGGGAGCAGATCTACATGATGGCCCAGGTCGCTGCGGATCAAGATTTCCGGTGTGCGGCGGTAGATGCGTTGCAAGCGCTCGGACACAAGGACGAAGCGGCCGAGGTGAGGGATTGGGTGGCGGCAGAGGGTGCGCCCCACGATGGGGAGTCTCCAGAGGATTGGGCCGAGCAATGTTTGAGCCATGCCCTGGGGTCGAATGTTCGGAAGGTCACAGCTCAAGCGAATGGGGAAGAGACCAGCGAGGAGAGTCCGGAACAGGTGGGCGACGTTCTGACGAAGGGGGATCCGACGGCCGAGGATCTGCCCGAGGAATACCGGACGTAAGGTTCGAGAAGGCGGGCCGCTAAGCCGTCGGTGCCGCCTCGATCACGATGAGGATGTGGTTCGGATCGCCGTCCCAGTCTCTGATGAGGATGGACAGCGTACTCACGGTGCGGGTCGATCCGTCCTTCATACGAAGGTCGCGGCTCTCTTTCCGAATTGCGGAGCCGCCTGCCGAGAGTTGTCTGATTTCCTCCAACACTCCGGCTCGATCCCCTTCCTCGAAAAGTTCCGGATACTCCACCGAGGAAAGATCTTCCTCGTCGTAACCCGACAGCGCACGGAGGGCGGCATTGCCATCCTGAATTTCTCCCGAGCGGTCCAACGTGAGGATGCCGATGTGGTCGCACTCGTATAATGCCTTGTATCGTGTAGCCTCTCGGTTTGACGCGAGCAAGCTCCCCTCACGCGAGACGTCCTCGATGATTCCCTCGACGTAGCCGACGTTCCCATCCGCGTCCCGATGAATCCGCGCCGTGTTCCGAAGCCGGATCGTGCGGCCGTCCACGCCGCGTAGTTGTGTCTCGAAGCCCCGGACTATGCCGAATTCCTCCAGTCGTGCCTTGAAGATTTCTGCGTCCTCGTCACTGACGTAGAATGTCGACGCATATTGGCTATCGAGACTGGCCGGGTCAGGGTAGCCGAGGATCCTCACCAGGGCTGGGTTGGCATCCAGGAACTCACCCTCTGGAGTACACCGGTACACACCCAATGGAAGGTGGTCGAACATCGCTCGATGGCGCTCTTCGCTCGCCTTGAGGGCCCGTTGTGCCTCCATACGATCAAGAGCATATCGTATAGAGCGTTCGAGGTCTTCGGGCTCGATCTGGCCCTTGACGAGGTAGTCCGCGGCGCCCGCTTGCATCGCCTCGATGTCTACCTCATGACTGCCGCGGCCGGTTAACATGATCACTGGCGCCTGAAGTTGGTGCCGCGCGGCTTCCCGGAGTAAGTCGAGCCCCGTACGGTCTTCGAGGAAATAATCGACGAGGTAGACGTCGTATCCACCGTTGGCGATGGCATCGTGCCCCTCCTCGAACGTGGGGACCCAATCCAATTCGATCGTGGGGTGCGTGATCTGACTCAGGAGTCCCTTCGTGAAGACAAAGTCTCCTTGATCATCATCGATCAAAAGGGCGCGGATGGTCTCTCTCAATTAGGGCCTCTCGAAGCGGAGTCACAAGAACCGAGCCGGTGGCGTAGCACGCCTGTTGATGATAAGCCTGCTGTGTTAATCATAAGCCTCCTTCCTAATCATCGTCCAGCTTCGGTTTTAGACGTAGAATCTTCTTGGAGGAATGGCGTTGTTTCAGTGATAGACGCCGCTCCCGAGCGCGGCGGGAGGGGCGGGTTGGAATGCGCCTTTTTTTGCGCTTTCTCAGGGCAGCGAGTGTCTTGCGAAGCGTGACAAGAGCCTTCCGCTTATTGGCAAGCTGGCTACGGAAACGGCGGCTGACAACCACGGTCCCGGTTGAAAGATGTGTGAGGCGGACGCCGCTCTCCGTGACGTTCTGATGCTGGCCTCCCTTGCCACCGGAGCGAAACACGTCGACGCGGCACTGCCCGAGCAGTTCGGAGTCGGATTCAGGAATCGGAACCCCCGAATGCGACCGGTGTTCAGCCATCAGACGTCTTCCGCTGGTACGAGCCTTGCTGTGAAGTGTCCATGCCAGCGCTGGTCGACAAAAAAATGTTGTTGGGATTTGATCGCGATCATGACCCTTGGAGATGCGACACGCTAGATGATTCCCATTCAAGCCAACACCCCTGGAGCCCGTTTCCTTCTCATGGGGGCGTCTTTTGTCATCATCGTAGCGGGGTTGCGCGAGGCCCAGACCATCCTTCTGCCCTTCGCCTTGGCGCTGTTCCTGGCCGTAATGAGCATGCCGCTCATGTTCTGGCTCCAACTCCGGCGTGTGCCGGCACCTCTGGCGATCGCGCTCACGATGCTCGTGATGGGTGCGCTATTCGGAGCGCTCATCATGCTGGGTACCCAAGCCGTGGCCGATCTCCAAGATCAGATCCCCGGGTACACCACACGCATTCGGGCGCTCTACGCATCATCGGTGGCCGGCTTGAGCGCGCGGCTCGGGGTCCCGCTTGACCAATACTTGACCTTCGAATTGATCGATCCGGGTGCGGCGGTCGGCCTGTTCGCAACGACCGCTGCCACGGCGGTGGGGTTGCTGACCAACACGTTCTGGGTCCTGCTGATCATGGCGTTCGTTCTGGGTGAGGCCATGGTTTTCCCATTCAAATTCCGAGCGATCGTAGGGCCTCGCGTAGGCGAGCGACGGCTGGGTGCTACGAAGACGGTGACGAACGACCGTAGGCGTGTGACGAAGATCGTCAGGGAGGTCCAGGCGTATCTGGGTATCAAGACCCTGGTGAGCCTGGCCACCGGCTTGGCGATCGGTGTGCTGGCGTGGCTATTGGGGCTGGATTTTCCGATCCTGCTCGGACTCATTGGATTCGTCCTGAATTACATTCCCACCGTCGGGTCCATTCTGGCGGCGATTCCGGCCCTCTTTCTCAGCGTGGTTCAGTTCACCACGTTCGGCAGTTTCATGTTTGTGGTCATCGGATACGGGGCGATCAACATGGTGTTCGGGAATATGATCGAGCCAATCCTGATGGGCAGGCGGCTGGGTCTGTCGACCCTGGTGGTGATCCTCTCGTTGCTTTTCTGGTATTGGGTTTGGGGTCCGGTCGGAGCACTCCTTGCGGTTCCTCTTACGATGGTCGTCAAGATCATGTTGGAGAACACCGAAGATCTGAGGTGGGTGGCGATACTCTTGGATAAGTCTCCCCCACAGATGGCGACGAACTTCGACGTTGCACATCCTTCAGAGTCCACAACCCGTGGCGGCGCAGACGGCCGCGACATCGCCGCCGAACCTGTGGGGCCTGCGGGCGCTGCCACCGCGGGCGCTGCCGCGGACCCCACCGCAGCCGACCTGGAGGTCACCTGATGCCGATGGTTCCATTCGAGGCCCTGCCTGACGAATCACGCCTTTGGGTGTTTGCGGTCGAGCGCACACTTACGGAAGCCGACCAAGAGAGCTTTTTGAGCGCTGTGGATCTGTTTCTCGAGACCTGGGTGGCGCACGGCGTTCCTCTGACCTCCGGCCGCGATTTCCGATGGGGACGATTTCTCCTCGTGGCGGTCGATGAGGCCTCCGCACCTCCTTCAGGGTGTTCCATCGACGCCATGGTTGGCGTGCTGAAAGACCAGGAGCGCCGGTTGGGCCTGCGGATTCTCGACAACACGCCGGTTTGGTTCGTGGCGGATGGAGAGGTGCGGCGAATCTCCCGACCGGAGTTCAGCCGACTGGCGGAGGAGGGGGCAGTGGGTCCGGACACGGTGGTGTTCGATAATACGGTCACCCGCCTCAAGGATGCGCGCGCGGGCCGGTGGGAGGGTCCGGCCCGGGAGAGCTGGCACCAAAGGGTGTTCTTCAAACATTCGGGGGCACAAGCCGAAAATCCGCACCCGTAGTGTGCCACCGGGGATTGGCTCCCGTGTGACCTGAAGGCCACGAGCCTTCTAGGTGCCCTGGCGTTGGCTGGAGCGTTTTCAGCGGGCCTGGTTAGATCAGGCTCACCAGGACTGTGTTATCCGAGTCGGGTCACGTTTTCTGCAGCTGGTCCCTTTGGTCCCTCACCGACCTCGAACTGAACTCGATCCCCCTCGGCGAGGCTCTTAAAACCTTCCCCCTGGATTGCCGAGTAATGCACAAAGCAATCCTTCTCGCCCTCGTCCGGCGTGATGAAACCAAAACCCTTGCTGTCATTGAACCACTTTATGGTTCCCTCGGCCATGCAACTACTCCCCCATCAATCGGTGCGCGGTGCTCACGTTTTGCCAGCACCAGACTCCGTCCCTTCGGACGCCGCCACACTAGAGATTGCCGGTGTTCGGGTCAACCCGTCCATGGGCGATAGAGTTCGCGTCTGGGGTCGTAGCCGAGGCGCTCTGATGATGGTGGGCCAGGAAAGACGCACTTTGCTCCTCCACCCAAAACGCCGGATTCCAAGGCGGTCCACCCTCGAGAAAACCTACGTGGCCACCGCGATCGGTGAGGACCAAGGTCAAAAAAGGGTTGGCCTCAATCGCAGAAAGGGGGAGGGCCGCCGCAGGCAGAAAGGGATCGTCCCGTGATTGAAGGAGCAGTGTTGGGACCCGGACCGACTGAACGAAGCGGTTCGAGCTGGATTTCCGGTAGTAATCCTCGGAACCGGAGAATCCATGAAGCTTCACAGTGGCGGCGTCGTCGAAATCCCGGATCGTCGCGCTGGCCCAAACGGCCTCGAGATCGAGGATGTTCGCCAGGATTTCTTTCTTCGCGCGGACCTTGGCAACGAGAGAGCGAAGGAAGTAGCCGGTGTAAATCCTCGCCATGCCGCGCCGTTCGAGAGCGTCGGCTCCAGCCGAGAGGTCGTACGGAACCGAGACTGCCACAGCCGCTGAAAACGTGGCGGCGTGTTTCGCTCCCCGTTCCCCCAGGTACTTGAGGAGGATGTTCCCCCCAAGAGAAAATCCGATCGCCATGAGGGGGCGGGTCGGGAATCGCTCGCGGAGCAGACCGAAGACAAACCCTACGTCCTCGGTCTCGCCGGAGTGGTAGAAGCGGGGCTTCCGGTTTACCTCTCCGGAACAGCCACGGAAGTTCAGTCCCACGGCACGCATCCCACGGTCCGCCAGCGCCAGGTACGTCTGGACCATGTAGCCCTTCCTCGTGTGGCCTTCGAGGCCGTGAAGCACGAGCACCAGGGGAACCGTGGGATCGGTCTCGGGCATCCAGGTGATGTCCAAGAAATCTCCATCCGGCGTCTCGATCCGTTCGGTTGTGAGGATCCCATCTGGTGCTGGCCTTAGAAATTGTCCGGCCAGCGTTTGAGCATGGGCGCCTGTCAACCACCAGGGAGGTGCGTAGTGCCGGGCGGTCCACGTATGCTCGTACCCGCCGCTTGCAGCCCCACCCAGTATCGGCGAAGAGTCCATCATCGAGGGAAGGTAACAACCGCCGCCACCGATTGGGATGGCGACCGTCGGACCTATAATTTCGGAAGTGTCACCCCGACCTGATCTTGGTATTTACCCTGCCGGTCTTCGTACGCCACGCTCGGTTCTTGGTCACCCTCGAAGAAGAGCAGCTGAGCGATGCCCTCGCCGCCGTAGATTTTCGCCGGCAGGGGCGTCGTATTAGAAATTTCTAGGGTCAGGTATCCGGACCAGGTAGGCTCTAGGGGGGTCACGTTCACGATGATGCCACATCGGGCGTAGGTGCTCTTCCCGACGCACAGGACGAGGACGCCCCTCGGAATACGGAAGTGTTCCTCGGTTCTGGCGAGAGCGAAGGAGTTGGGCGGAATGATACATTCGGTCCCGTCTACGTCCACGAACGAACGCTCGTCGAATTTCTTGGGATCGACGATCACGTTGTGGACGTTGGTAAAGACCTTGAACTCGGCAGCCACCCGGATGTCATAGCCGTACGAAGACAGGCCGTACGATATGCTACCGTCCTTCACCTGTTTCGGCTCGAAGGGCACGATCATTTCGTGCTCTTCGCACATCCGCCGGATCCAATGATCGCTCTTGATCGGCATATTTCGGCGTCGTGTTGAGGGGAAACCCATCTTTTCGAAGCGCAGAATAAGCGCTTGAGGTGGACCAGCACACCCCCAGCGATGCCGCCCCCAAGCGCCGATCATGAGATGGCTCCAGCGGAGACCACAAATTGGAGGCTTCAAGGCTCAAAAGGAGGCCGAAATCGGGTTGACACTCGTTCGAGACTCGGAATACCTTACGGCAGTCAACAAGTGAACTATTTCACAAGCCAGGTCCAAAGGCTGCCATGTCGGGATCATACATCCCGCTTCTGATTCTGTTCGGTGTATCTGTCGTTAACGCGCTTGGAATGGCCATCGCCTCCCATATTCTGAGTCCTAGGCGGCCGACCTCGCAAAAATCGATGGCGTATGAGTCGGGGATGATCCCCCTCGGGGATACCCGCCTTCGTTTTTCAGTGAAATTTTATATGGTCGCGATCAGTTTCATCGTCTTCGATCTGGAAACGATCTTCCTGATCCCGTGGGCGGTCGAAATGAGGGAGTTGGGGTGGGGCCCGTTCGTGGCGGTCAGTATTTTCGTCGCCGTTTTGGCCTTGGGGCTGGTGTACGAGTGGAAAAAGGGGGGTCTCGAATGGGACTGACAGACGGTGAGAGCGGAGATCACCTGAGCCTCGCTGAGGTTGACGCGCTAGGCCAGGCGGAGGCGCGAGAGGGCGGACTTCTCGGGTTCGGAAGTCCCACATTCCTCACCACGAAGGTGGATTTCGTGGTCAACTGGGCTCGCCGAAATTCGCTCTGGCCGATGCCTTTCGGTACCGCGTGCTGCGCCATCGAGATGATGGCTTCGGCCGCCTCGAATTTCGATCTCGCCCGCTTCGGAATGGAGCGCATGGCGTTCAGCCCCCGCCAGGCCGACGTGCTGATTTGCGCAGGCCGGGTTCCCTACAAGCTCGCACCGGTATTACGTCGCATCTGGGACCAGATGATGCAGCCCAAATGGTGTGTCTCGATGGGTGCGTGTGCGAGTTCTGGCGGGGTATTCGATGTGTATTCCATGGTCCAGGGAATCGACACGATCATCCCCGTCGACGTCTACATCCCAGGTTGTCCGCCGCGTCCTGAAGGTCTCATCTACGGCCTGATGATGATCCAAGAAAAGATTCGCGGCGAGAGCCTGTCGGACCACTACGGTCTCCGGGCAGAAGATCCCGCCCTCGTGGGCCGCCCACGTGCTGGTACCGAGGAAGTCGAGGCCCTTGCGGGGCCATTTGGAAACTCGACCCAACAGGAGCGGCTCAGTTCTCTCGCTCAGACCACGCGCCCAGAGCGGTCGGAGGACTTGCTGCCCTAGGGGCCCGGCATGGTGGATGAGAGCGGCTCCGCGTTCGACGCGGTCGAGCAAGGCCCGAAGGCCTCGGGGGACCCTACAGGCACGCCTCGCGATAGCGACGGCGATCCCTCGGGACATCCCACGGTGACGGCCCTGCAAAGCTGGTTTGGCTCGACGGTCCTCCACCATGAAGTCCAGGCGGGCGATCAGCACGTAGTCTTCGTGGATGCTGCCCGCAACCGAGAGGTCTTGAAGTGGCTGAGGGATGACCCGGAGCAACGTTATGATCTACTCGCCGACGTGACAGCCGTCGACTACGGGGGCGGTAAGCCGATACAGATCGTGTACCAATTGTGGTCCGTGGGGCACAAGCGGGCGCTGCGAGTCAAATGTGAACTGCCTCTCGATGGCCTCACCATCGACAGCGTGGTTCAGCTTTGGAGCACAGCGAACTGGCTTGAGCGGGAGGTCTATGACCTGTTTGGTGTCGAGTTCACGGGTCACCCGGATCTTCGCCGGATTCTTATGCCGCAGAACTACGCGGAGGGCCATCCCCTCCGGAAAGACTTCCCTTTGCGAGGGCGCTTTTCCAGGGCGGAACAGACGCGACGTGCCCTGTCGCAGGACTATCACGACGACTATACGCCGGAGTCGTTGGAAGTGGGCGGTGCCCCGGGGCTCGCGCCTCCGGAGCCGAACCGTTCGACGGAGACGGCGGAGGATAAACCGTGACCGAGAAGATCCTGGAATTTCCGGAGCCGGCCATTCGTTCGGAGCCAATGCTACTCAACCTCGGGCCGCAACACCCCGCCACGCATGGCGTTCTGCGGCTGATTTGTGAACTCGATGGCGAGACTGTCCTCAAGGTCACACCCGACATCGGCTTCCTCCATTCCTCCTTCGAGAAGCTCGGCGAGTACCGGACCTGGAATCAGATCGTTCCGCTCACGGACCGCATGGACTACTTGGCGCCCCTGATTTACAACTGTGTTTACGTCATGGCGGTCGAGAAACTCATGGGACTCGAGGTGACGGAGCGGTGTAAGGTCGCCCGCGTGCTCTGCATGGAGATGGACCGAATTTTCAGCCATCTGCTCTGGCTCGGGACTACCGCTATCGACGTGGGAGCCTTCACCCCCTTCCTGTACGCATTTCAGGAACGGGAGCGCATCTACGACCTGCATGAGGCGTATACCGGAGCACGCATCACCACCTCGGCCACCCGGGTCGGCGGAATGATGGCCGACTTCCCCGACGGCTGGACCGACTCGCTCCGGGACTTCGTGAAGACTCTCCCAAAAACACTGGACGAGATCGAGTCTCTTCTCACCACGAACGGAATCCACCTCGGACGGACCCTCGACATCGGAGTGATCTCTGGAGAAGACGCGATCAACTGCGGTTTCACGGGCCCAAACCTCAGAGCCTCTGGCGTGGACTACGATCTCCGCAAGGACAACCCCTATTACGACTACGAGACGTACGATTTCGACGTCCCGATCGGAGAAAATGGAGACTGCTACGACCGGTATTTGGTGCGTATGGAGGAGATGCGGCAAAGTTTGCGCATCCTCGACCAAGCGCTCGACCGCCTTCCGGACGGGCCCATCAACGTTGCGGATCCACGGGTTTCCTTGCCGAGCAAGACCGATTGCATGAACGACATGGAGTCGATGATCCATCACTTCAAGTTGATCACGGAGGGCATCTTAGTCCCGGCGGGTGACTGTTACTTCGCCGTGGAGGGTTCAAAGGGAGAGCTCGGGATGTACGTGGTGAGTGACGGTGGAGAGAAGCCCGTTCGGTGGAGGATTCGCCCGCCGTCGTTTGTGAATCTGTCGGTGATCGCCAAGCTGGCCGAAGGCCATCTGGTTTCTGACCTGATCATGATCAACGCCTCTCTGGACATTGTGCTGGGCGAGATAGATCGATGAGTCAGGCCCCCTTCAAGAACCCCGGCTGGGCGGGGAATGTCGGCGAGTACGATCTGACCGAAGAGCAGGTTCGGGGGATCGACTTCGTGGGGATCCGTCCGCTGGAGGGCGGGCACGCTGCGGCCTCGGCCAGCTATCCGTTCATGTTGGAGCAGAAGGATCCGGAGGCGCCCCTCTTCGAGGGGCCGTATGAAGCGCGTTTCAAGAAAATCCTGACCCGGTATCCGACTAAGCAGGCAGCGGTGGTGCCGACTCTCAACTTGGCACAGGAAGTACGGGGGCACGTCTCCCCTCAGACCATGGATCGGGTGGGGGAGCTCCTCGAACTTTCATCCGCCTACGTTCGCGGGGTGGCGACCTTCTACACGATGTATAACAAGCGGCCGGTAGGACGGCACCTCGTCCAGGTATGTACCAACATCAGCTGCAACCTTTGTGGCGCCCAAGATGTGCTCGAGGCCTTTCTGAAGCACACTAATACGGAGATGGGCGAGACCTCGCTCGACCGTGCGTTCACAGTGAATGAGGTGGAGTGCCTGGCAGGTTGTGGCTTTCCGACGTGCGTCCAGATCAACTCACGGTACTACGAGAACGTCACCGCCGAGGAGGTTCCGCGAATCGTCGCGCACTTGAGAGAGAAAGACGATCGCGTGGCTTCGCCGGAGGGCGAGGAATAGCCGTGGGGTACCCTTACAGCCACGAAAAGGAAGTTCCCATCCTTTCCAAGCACTTCGGCGATCCAGAGGCCCGGACGCTGAAGGGTTGGAAGGCGCGGGGCGGTTATAAGGCGCTGAAGAAGGCCTTGGACATGAGTCCCGATGATGTGGTGGAAATCGTCAAGGCGTCTGGGTTGCGGGGCCGGGGCGGAGCCGGTTTCCCGACTGGGCTCAAGTGGAGTTTCATGCCCAAGGACAAGGCCAAGCCCCACTACCTGCTCTGTAACGCCGACGAGTCGGAGCCCGGAACATTCAAGGACCGTGAGCTTCTGCGCTGGGTGCCCCATCTCCTCATCGAGGGGTGTCTCATCGGCGCTTATGCGATGGGCGCCGAGCATGTGTACATCTACTGCCGAGGTGAGTTCTTCGAAGCCACGCAGGTGTTGGCGAAGGCGGTCGAGGACGCGTACGAAGACGGGATTCTAGGCGACGACGTTCTGGGCTCCGGACAGAAGATCGATGTGACCGTCTTTGCGGGTGCGGGTGCGTACATCTGCGGCGAAGAAACCGGCCTCATGAGCTCCCTCGAGGGGCGTCGGGGCGAGCCACGGGTGAAGCCGCCCTTTCCGGCGGCCGTGGGGGTCTTCGGCATGCCGACCACGATCAACAACGCCGAGACTCTGGCGGCGATCCCACCCATCCTTAAGAACGGAGGAGAGTGGTACCGTCAGTGGGGCACGGAAGAGAGTCCGGGCACGAAGCTGTTCTGCGTGAGCGGCCATGTGAAACGCCCGGGCAACTACGAGCTTCCGCTCGGCTTCCCGCTCAAGGATCTCATCTACGACGTGTGTGGCGGCATGATCGAGGATCGGGCATTGAAGGCCGTCATCCCGGGTGGCAGCTCCGTTGCTCTCTTGTCTGCCATCGAAGCCGAGAACTGCGCTCTCTCCTATGAAGGGGTTATCGAAGCCGGATCGATGCTGGGGTGTGCATCCGTGATCGTCATGGACGAGACCACCGACATCGTGCACCAGGTCACGCGTATGGCGTCGTTCTACGCGCACGAGTCGTGCGGCCAGTGCACGCCGTGCCGGGAGGGCACGGCATGGGTCACGACGATCCTCAAGCGCATCGAGGACGGACGCGGCACAGAGGAGGACCTCGACACGCTTGTCGAAGTGACCGACCAGATGGTCGGTACGACCATCTGCGTGCTTTCGGACTCGGTGGCCCCTCCGGTGCAGTCCTCCATCGAGAAATTCCGAGACGAATACCTCGCGTTGATCCGCCGTGGCGAACGGGTGGGGGCAGCGTAGAGCGATGGCCAAGAAGACTACCAAGGTCGGCGGTGCCAAGGCCAAGAAGACTACCAAGGTCGGCGGTGCCAAGGCCAAGAAGACAACCAAGGTCGGCGTTGCCAAGGCTAAGAAGACAACCAAGGTCGGCGGCGTCAACACGGAGAAGGTCGACGGCGCGAAGGTCGAGGGCGTAACCCTCACGATCGACGGGCAGAAGCTCACGGTGCCCGGGGGGATGACGCTGCTCCAGGCGGCTCAGAGCGCCGGCACGGAGGTGCCGCACTACTGTTATCACCCGGGTCTTTCATCCCCGGCCATGTGTCGGCTCTGTCTCGTCGAGGTGGAGGGCGCGCCCAAGCTGCTTCCGTCGTGCACGACCACAGTGGCGGACGGGCAGGTGGTCCTCACCCAAAGCGACAACGCCACACGGATGCGGCGCGGTGTGTTGGAGTTTTACTTGTTGAACCACCCTCTCGACTGCCCCATCTGTGACCAATCCGGGGAGTGCGATCTTCAGGACTACGTGTTCGCCGAGGGTCGGGAGCACGGTCGTGGGCGTGAGGCCAAGCGTGTCCTGGGGCGCGACGATTTCGGAGGGGACATCCTCTTCTACGGGGACCGTTGTGTGATGTGCACCCGGTGTGTGCGCTTCATGGAGGAGATCGAGGAGAAACCGCTGCTCACGGTGGTCGAGCGCGGTAACCGTGCGGTGATCGACACCTTCTTCGACGAGGGGTTGGAGCAGTCCGATTGGGCCGGGAATGTGGTGGATATCTGCCCCGTGGGCGCCCTGGTTTCGAAAGACTTTCTTCACAAGGCTCGAGCGTGGGACCTCGAGCACACGTCCTCGATCTGTCCGAATTGCAGCCAGGGGTGCAACATCGAGTTGCACACCCGGGACAACCTGGTACACCGCATGAAGCCCCGAACCAACTTGGAGGTGAACGGGCACTGGATCTGCGACTACGGACGTGGCCAGTACGAGTGGCTCAACCGGGGCGACCGGCTGGAGGCGCCTCTTGTGCGCGGCGAAGATCGCAACGTGGCGATGGGGTGGACGACAGCGCTCGAGGCCCTGAAAGAGCGGATCGAGGCGCTGGGCAAGAGCTCTGTGAAAGCAGTCGTGTCGCCCTTTTGGTCGAACGAGGATCTCGGAGCGGTGTCGCGCCTGGTCAAAACTCTTGGTGGTGGCTCAGTCGTCTTCCGCTCTCCGCAGGCTGAGGAAGAAATCGCGCTGCTGGGATACGAGGGGTTGGCCCGCCGGAAGGCTTTGTCGCCCAATGTGCCGGGTGCGGAAATGCTCGGATGTACTCGGGTCGGCGACGACGCGGGGCAGGGAGGGCTGGAGGATTTTGTGGACCACGACGGAGTAGTCCTGGTCCTCGGGGACGCACTCGAAGATCAGCCCGAGGGTTTTGCCTCCAACGCGGCGCTGGTGGTTTATTTGGGGGCATACACGTCCTCGGCTCTCGCCTCGGCAGACTTCCAATTCCCGA
>Ga0209501_10004867_pt1 | contig 12651 bp, 6 predicted proteins | sample ArcticOcean_MG_C_4_FD_187434 | JGI IMG/M metagenome (GOLD analysis project Ga0209501, IMG submission 187434) | Marine microbial communities from western Arctic Ocean - ArcticOcean_MG_CB4_134 (SPAdes) (version 2) | ecosystem: Environmental > Aquatic > Marine > Oceanic | place: Arctic Ocean...
AGAAGTCGGTAATGCGCATTCAGAGATTCCATCGTCTCGACCTCGGAAATCCCCCATGATCCCGAGATCGATTCCACACGTCAAATCAAGCAGCACCCACTAAAATGCGCGAAGAACCCATAATCCCAACATGATGCGCACGGTAGTCACCGGCGTTACCCTGCTGAGGTGTAGCCGGCAGGGCGGAGAAATCATTGGCCATCCGCGTGGTGGGATTCGACTTATCCCAGGCACAACCGCCGCCGCTTGGCTTTTGCACATACAGGAAAGAGAACTCACCCTGTCCCCAGACATCGCGCCAGCCCCCAATCAGCGCTCCCATCGTCGTGAATTGGTCGAGGCCCTTGATGGCCGTACCTGATTCACCTTGATCCCACAACACGCCGCGGATGCCGTATGGCGTCACGGGCAGAATGTGCTGCTTGTAAAGGTCACCTCCGTTGGCCGCTTTGTATGCCTTGGTCTGCTCGTTACTCGTAAGCATCTCATCGGTTAGCCAGCGGCCCGACGGCGTTCCGCCCACCGCGCCAAGAATGAGCCCGACCGGCACGTCGAGGTCCTTTTGCAACCGCTGACCAAACGCGAACAAGATTGCCGAAAATCCAGCGTTCGTTTGCGGGTTGGACTCCTGCCAGACGCCTCCCTTGCCACGGCAGAACCGTAACTGTGGATAGGTTCCGGGTGCGAGTTCGGCGAGCACTTTGTCGTTCTTGGCGTATCCACGGACACCGCCGGCCATGTTCGATTGGCCCGAGCCGATCCAAACGTCACCCACCAGCACGTCCTTCAACTCGATCGTGTTCGCTCCTTTGATGCTGAGCACGTGCGGCCCACCCGCCTTGAGCGGTTTGAGTTTTACACTCCAATCGCCTTTGGCATCCGCCTTGGCACCATGTGACTGTCCCGCAATGGAAACCACGACTTCTTCACCTGCCTCGGCCGTCCCCCACACTGGCGCAGCCATGTCGCGTTGCAGCACCATGTGGTCGCTGAATACGGGCGGCACTTTGACATCGGCCAGGACAACAGATGTTACAGTCGTAACAACAATCAGTAAGGCCGCAGGTAAAAAATGGCAACGACGCATGGTTGGGTTCTCACCTTTGGAGCACAATGGGGCGAATGACAAGCTGACATTATAGCCAGCCATACCTTTGACCGCACGGGTATTCCTCGAACGTCAGCCAACCTCGCGCTGTTGATCGAGGGACTCCCAATTGGATTGCGTGATCGATGTCGCCGGTCGATCGGATAAGCTCGCGCAGGCGATGGTCGTAATTGTTCTGGCTGCGCGTAGTGGAAGTCATACTTCCATCATCACAACTGCTGTCTACAGCTTCCCAGTAGAATCTCGAACGGAAACTCGCCGAATCTCAAATTCCCGCACGGGGAAAATGGCGAGTTCTCGCGCGAAAAGTCCAGAATGTGCTGACGCGCAGCACGGCTGGTATGCAGGTGCTACCGTCGATGCCGGTAGGCCCACATGCGGTTGGAAGAACGCCCCTGCACGACGAAGGCATTATGCTGCGGGTCGTAGTAGCCCATGTAGCCACCGTACTTGATTTCGGGCACTTCCGGGCCGCTGGGCTCGATGAGATTCCAACGGTTTGTCGCCAGTGAGAACGCGGCCAGTTGCAGTCGCTTTCCGCGCCCCTCCGGTGGGAAGGCGAGCAGGAAGGTGTCGGACTTCTCGTCGTAGGCGAATACCGAACGCGCGTCATGGCCGTAGATGCGTTCGTCGGTGGCGACCTTCGACCACACATTCGCAGCCAGGTCGTAAACGAACGTGTCGTGCTTGAGCACGGCGACGAGTTTCTTGTGCTTGGGGCTGTAGGCCGTTTGCTGCTCGGACATCGGCGCGACTTTGTCCTTGGTCGCCAGCGTGGAGATCGATTTGCCGCCATTGGGTTTCAGTTCGGTCCACTTGTCGGCGACCGCATCGAACAGCCACATCTCAAACGCCGCCGGTGAGACGTTCTGCGCCGCCACATACCAGAGGCTCTTTCCCACGTCAGGCAACCAGACCATTGTGGCCCCCATGCCGCGTAATGCGGCACGTTTGGCAGACGTGCGGTAATGACTCCAGCGTTTCGTTTTGGAATCGAACATCCACATCGGCGAGTACGTTGCGTCGGCTTGCTTTTCCAGCTGTGACATCGGCCTGCCGGTGAAATACGCGTGCGTACTCAGTTGGGCCGCCGGACTGGCTCCCATGCCCCAGATCAGTTTTCCCGCGCGTTCGTCGTAGCAGAATGCATCCCAGGTGTGTGCGGGCATGATCGGCCCGCCTCGGTTTGTTGTCAGGTGACCGTCCCTGAACACGACGTTCTCGGTCCACCATTGACGGTACGCGGCGATCTGCTGCTGCTCTTTCTCGCTCAGTGTCTTGTTCGGGTCGCGCACCAGCGCTCGTGACGTGAGGAAGTAGGCCGCTTTGTGCTTACTCGGGTTCCCGCCGTCCGGCGCGTACAACAGATGCCACGTGTTGGACCCCAGGTGGTACTCCCAGACGTCGTTCATGCGGTGCGGCACCTGGTGATTACCTCCGGCGTACAACGCGGATTCCCGGCCCGGCGCGTAGGCCATCTTGTTGCAGTAGTCTCGTTGCCCTGGCCCGAGTCTTTCCACGCCGTACATTTTCAAGTCGCCAGCGTCCACCTTGACGGCAGGCAGCACGACACTGGAGTGGTCATCGAGTTCGGCCAACAGACGAATGACGGCCGGAACGTTCTTGTAGGGCGGCTCTGAGGCCGTTGCTGTCGTCGTTATGGCCAGCGATAGAATGTAAGAAAGACACAACCAGAACTGGGGATTCAGCATCATCGCACTTTCTAAACCGGGCGTTTGTTTCCATCGCACCATGTTCCCGATGGTACTCGCAGTTGTACGCCAAAGCGAACAGTTGCAGCCTTGCTGTCTGTCACAACATTCTGGAGTTTTCTGCGCGAGTTCTTGGCCTTATTCCCTTCGGTTGATCCACTCGTATTGCGAGAGCTCACGTGCTGCCGTGACTGGATCTATTAGAGGTTACTGTGAATCACGCTGAACAACTTCATGAGGCAGCAGTAATTCGCTGGCTGAACGGGCCAGATAGGGTGGGACGGTCAGCAGCCTGATGGCGCCGGCTGCTTGATGCACCTTCCACATTTTGCCGTCGGTGCCGGCGGCGACTGGAATGCTATAAAAGCCTGCCTTGCGGTCGTCGAACGAAAACACCTTCTTGCCGGCAGGATCGAGAATGGTGCCGGGTGATCCGCCGCCATACAGACCGACGACCCTGGTGCCGCGCGGCACATAGAAATAGAGCGACCAACGGCCGTTGGTCTTGATCGGCTCGTCGATGCTCGACTTGTAACAAATCGGCAGATCGGCGGGCCATTCCACACTGGTCAGGTCGCCGCCATCGGATATGTTGAGCTTGTGCAGCCCGGTTGTCTTGACGGCGAGAGTGACCCAACGTGTCTTGCCGTCGGGCGGCACGCTGCTATCGCTGGCAACCAGTGTTTCGCGTTCGCCAGTCTGGCTTTCACCGCCGATTTTCGAGAGTGCGATCCGCACGTTTCCGCGATCGCGGTAATGGGCGATCAATCCGCCGGTAATCTTCAGCGACAGCTTCGCCGGTGCTTTCGCAATGTAAGTGTAAAACGTCCGGCTGCCGCGGCCGCGCGTGGCAACACCGGGAGCAGCCGTTGTCAGCTTCAGTGACGTTCCCGGGACGAGGTCTTCGCTGTACGCGATCGGCTCGAAGTCCAACTTCAGCAGTTGATGCTGTTCAATTCCTTCGCGCAGAAATGTATTCAATTCCTGTGCACTGAAGGGGGTACTCGTTTTCCAGGGATTCTTCGATTCAGCCACCGACCACGTGGCATCAATAGGAATCGAGACCTTCTTGTCGCGGGCGACGACGTCGCGGTACACCGCTTTCGCGTGGACGAGCATGGTTTGCCGCATGCGGTACGCGTGGCGAATCATCGCTTCGAACGCCGCTTGCCGTGCCAAGCCCTCGGCGCGCTGGTAGCGGTCAAAGAGGTCGACATAGCGGGCATACAGGATCAAGTCGTTCAATCGTGCTTCAATGCGTTCTGGTGGTTCGCCGGAAGCGGCAGTTTTGCCGCTGGCCAGCAGTTGCTTTGCCGAGCCGATCGCGCGGAACATTCTTCCGAGTTGATCGTCGAACACCAGGTGCGGCTTTGATCCATCGACCTGCTGATAGAAGTCGCGCATCGGTTCTTTCGCTGGGCCGAAGCAGCCGGTGAGAAAGTCTTCGGTCAAGTCATCGACCTGTTTGGCTTCATCGACGTCCCACAACATGCGCGCTGCGAGATAATAGCCGAGACCATTCGGCCCCCAGTTATCGCTCGATTCGGCCGACATGAACCGCGCACCACTGGCGTGAAAACTGGGAATTGTTTCGCGCAGGTAATCGATACGGCCACCACGGGCGCGGGCCGGCAGATCGCGGTCCCAGGTATGCACGCTGTAATATTCACGAATGCCAAGGATTGCACCCTGTCGCGACCAGCCCGATATCAAGTCTTCGAGGCGGTTTCCCCCTTTGATGAACGCAGTGGCGACGCTGATGACGACTTGGGAATGCACGCGGATGGTGGGCGGCGGTGAATGAAAATTATAAGCGTACATGCCGACGAATCGCGTTCGGCCATCGGGGTTGTTGTCTTTGCGATTGATTGCGGCCGCTGCCTCGTTCGCCAACAGGAGCGCACGAGTGCTGACGCTGCCGAGACTGGCACATGCTTCGCATTCGCACCAGCCGCCGCCGTCGCTGGGGTCGAGCGAAATGCTGTCATCGTCCGGATTCTGCTGAAAATGCCGGACGGCATGTGCCGTGACCAGCGAGCGGAGACTCTCGTTGGAGATACAGAACTTGCCTTGCGGATGCACTCGTCGCTGCCCATCGACCAGAGCGAAGTACTCCGGATGTTTGTCAAACTCCGACTTGTTCACGCGAATGATGCCGCCGTACGCATGGCCGGTGTGCAGAGCGATCCCCATCACCGCGCGGTTCCGCGCACACCATTGTCGGTACGGTTCTACGGCGTAGTCCCACGGACCATAGCCGTACCAGATTCTCCGTCCGTGGTAGTCGGGCGATTGCAGGGTATCGACGGCAATCATCAGCGTGCGGTGCTTGGGCACGATCTCCCAGTGTTCGCCCGGAAAGTACTGGCGATAGCCGAGGCGGTGAAGCAGGTCCCACACCGCGTGCTCGACTGCCAGATTGGTCGCGCCGAGTAACCAGACTCCGTCAGTGTGAGTCTTCAGCAGATAATCTTCTCGTTCGGTCGCAGCGACCTCGCTCCATTTGTTAGCCGTCGGAAGTTCAGGAAAGTGTCGCGGGAGCCCGACGGCTATGCCGCGTGTGCCGTCTCCTGCCTGAACGCGGAATTTTGCGTCAGTGATTCTCTGCAGAGAGTCGGCGAGATTCTCTGCCACCGCACGAATCCGCTTTCCTGCTTTGGCTGCAACGACAATTGAAAACGACGAGCGGCCACCATCGGCCAGTTTCACAGAAACCGCGTCCTGCTGCGCCGCATCGAGTCCGGATGGGGCGTTTGCGACGGCCAATATGAGAATGCTGAGCGAGAGTTTCATGAATTGCCTACTTCCGGCCAGATGACCGGGTTGATATTGGTGTTATCGCACGGATTCGAGACGCCGCCGATCCCCCGAGAGCCTCGATCACTCGCTTGTTGGGCGCGGTACCTGCATCACTTGTGTAGGGGCGTTCCGATCAGATTGCAGGCTCACTGCTTCTTCAGTTCGCTTGCCTTCAGTTCGTGGCGGTAGAGGACTTTGCCGTCAATTGTTACGCATTCGAAGGTGACTTTCGGGGTGTCGGCGGCGGTGTCGAAGCGCATCAGGCCGAAGGAGCAGGTCTTGTTGTAGCCCCAGATGAGGCCGTCGGTCTTCACCACGCCGTGCGTGTGGCGGTTGGTGAGTTTGGAACTCTCAAATTCGAGCAGATCGTAGCCGGCAGATTTTCCGGTTCTGCGGAGATCGGTGCGGTGGCGGTCGGCGGCGACGAGAAAGACGCCGTCGATGTTGTTCTCTTCGAGGAAGGAGAAGATCTCGTCGCGTTCCTGGGGATAGCCGTCCCAGGGGTCTTTGCTACCCGGCTTGATGCCCGGTGTCCAGGGGACCGGCGACGTGAGGACCTTGAATGTTCCTTTTGATTTTTTGAGCGTCTGCAGCAGCCATTTCTTCTGCACGGGGCCGAGCATGGTGCCGCCTTTGCGGTCGCGGTAGTAGCGGCCGTCGAGGAGGATGAAGTGGACGTCGGCGATGTAGAAATCGAACCAGCAGCCTGGCTGCTTTGTTCCGCCTCCGTATGCCGGGTTGACCCAGTTGTTGCGGAAGCGATTCCAGACGGTGCGCTTCCAGGTCGGTTTCTCAATGTCGGGTCCGGGGACGCAGTCGTTAGTGCCGAAGTCGTGGTCGTCGTAGATGGAAAACATGGCTGTTGAGGCCGTGAGGCGGCGCCATTCGGGGCGGGCCTGTCGGCGGTAGTAGCAGTAGTCCTGGCAGAGTGAGTGCTGGGGCTGGTCGATGTAGACGTTGTCGCCCAGCATGAGCATGGCGTCGGGCTGGAAGCCGCGAATGGTGTCCCACATGTATTCCCACTTCGGCACATAACCGGCGCCGCCGCCGAAGGCGACCGAGAATTTCGCCGGTTTGCCCTGCGCAGGGAACGTGCGGAACCGAGTGTTTTCGGCGGTGGCCGATTTTCCGTCGATGAGCAGGGTGTAGTCGTAGCGGGTGGCGGGTTTCAAACCGTCGAGTTTTGCGACGGCTGTGAAGTCCGTTTCCTCACTCGTTTTGACGACGCGTGACGTGCGGTCGCCGATCTTCACCTGCACCTCGGCGGGGCCAACGGTGCGAACCCAGAAGGATGCGGAGGAATCGGTTACGGCTCCGACCATCGGCCCGTGCAAGAGTTGTGGGACTCCGAACTTTTTCGCCCACGCGCGGTACGCATCGGTATTGTGCAGCGACTGGAACAATTCGCGAGGGCCGGCGACGAGGCGGTTGAAGGGGAGGCCGGCGTTCAAGGCGGCTTGGGCCGTTATTGTGGCGGCGGCGGTGTCGCTCCGTTTGAGGTGGAGCATGGTTTGGACGAAGAGCGTTTCCGGATCATCCGCATCCGCCTTGGCCAGTGAGGCCTCGGCCTTCTTGAAGTTGGCCGTGGCAATGGCCTGGGTCGCGTTTCGTTGGGCGTCGTGTTGTGCGGAGGCTGTAGTGGTGAGCGTGCAGAGAGTGAGGGTGAGAAGGAAGGTTGGTCGCATTTGCGGGGCCTTTGGAGTTATGGATGGTTTTGGGCGTCCGGTTGTTTCAGTTTACGGTGATGTGGGGACGAGTGCTAATGGGGTGGTCGAGCGTAGACCTGTCTGCGACCCCTGCCGGGGTCGGGAGTCCAAGGGCCGTAGGACGGTGTTCATGAAGTCTCCAGAAGTCTGATCAAAGAGGAATCAACAGGCTCTGGAGAAAATGACGTGAAATCAAGCGGCTGAGATACGTGATGCCGGCACGGCGCAAGTCGGAGAATGGCCAGTGGATAGAGGTCGGCGGAGTTTTTTCACGCTACGGGTTCCACCGTCGCCGTCCTCGAAGAAACCAACGTTCGCAGAGAACCTTGTGACGGGGCACACAGTTACTAACATTCTGCTTGACACCGTCGACGTAGTTGCGGTCCAATGTGAATCTCGCCAGGCAACCTGCTCTCCAGCACATAAGTACCAGCCTATCGTGCGATTAATTCAACCCATTTCGTCAGAGCATTCTTGCCGGTGTCGATTTGCCACTGCTGTTCGTCGCGACTGTCCGCAGTGAAGGAATGTCCCGCCGTCTTTTCCACACCGTTGTTCTCTGTCCAGCAGAATGTCGCCATGACTGACGACGGTGTCTGCGTTTCGTAGACCAAATGTGCCTCGACCCGTCGATACGAACGCCGCCCGCTGTTGCGGAAACGGACGAGGAATTTGTTCGCTGTGGCATCGAATTCGGCGTGGCCGTAGGTGAACGATTGGCTCCAGAAATCGGGTGGTTCCGGTTTGCGACGCGGAATGTTCCAGTTCTTCACAACCGAATTCCAGCTCTTGCCGTTGTCGATCGAGAACTCGATTTGAAAGTTCACGTTCGGATCGGGCGGATTGCCGGATGCGTTCCAACTGTTGGCGTGGATGGCGACCGCCGATTCACCTCGCGGTGTTTTCAATTCTAGCGTGATGTCACCACGTTTTAGTGAGCCAGCAACGCGATGTTGCATCGCTTGATCAAGATTGGGTCCGGCGCTGACCATCGCCAGCCCTGATGCCTGAAAGGTAATCTTCGTGCCGCCGTCTTTTAGCCGCGGTAGAACAGATGGATTGGCTTGACAGATCGTGCGAATCGTAACGTCTTTGTTGACGAATTGCGTCGCGTTAACATCGAATCGAAGCCAGTACTGTTGGTGCCCTTTAACATGGTCGGTTAAGTCGAGTGGGGACGTTCTGGAAGCCGGTAATTTTGCTTCGTGCCACGTCCGACCGCGATCGGTCGAGACGTTGACCTTGCAAGCTATCTGGCCGCTTATCGTCAAGCCGTTGGTACAGCCATCATCGTAAATTCCCCATGGTTTGTCGTTGGGTGGTGTGGCAGCAATGACATAGGGTGTCCGAAATTCGAGCGTAAACTGTTCGGCCGTTTCGCTAATCACCGCTTGTCGGTAGGACCCGTCCGCGAAACTAGGTCTAAACGTGTAAACCGCGTTTGCAAAACGGACCTGGCCTTGTCGCCAACCAGTGCCATTTTTTGAACGGAACATCTGCTCGGGCTGATTTACCCAGGTACGGCTCCGTTCGGGACCATCGATCTTGCCTGATTTGTAGTTACGACCCCAATAGACAAACGTCTTACCGTCATCAAGGCCCGGTTGGTGATAGCGACGCAAGGTTTCGCCCGAACGAAGATGGGTCATCGGTGGAGCGCCTGCGAAACCGGCGAAGTATTCCGCCACCCGATAGGAATCGAACGAACCGCGGACGTCGGCGTCGTGCAAGCCGCTGACTCGCCAGCCTCGTTGACGGCCGGGTTTGAAGGCGGGGTTGCCGAGTTTCGAGAGGTTACGCTTCAACTCGTCGATGCCGATCAATCGCGAGCCGCTTTCATTGAAGATCACCGTAGACACGTCGTGGTCGAGCAACACCCATCGGCCATCACCATAGGCACCTCCGGTTAAGAACACTTCGAACGAATTATGCCCTGTCACTCCGACCGCACGAGCTTTGCCGTGACCGAGCAACGATTCCATTTCGGCCGTCCATTGGGCGTGAGTCGTTCCGCACAATGCCATTCCGTGACCAAACAGGCCGAGCCAATAGTCCCGCACCCAATCGCCGTTTCGAAAGCCGCGATCAAATGCATCGGGCGCACCACATTCGCCATGCGCGAAGTGCGTGTTTCTCCATAGCCAGGCCGCGAGCGCTTTGTCTTCGTCGGTCTTTACACGACGACCGGTGACGCGTTCGTAAACCTCGGCTTGCGTCTTGGCCAGTCGCTCGAATGACGAGATCGCCAATTCGCCAGGATACCAAGGATGGTCGGTGCGCAGTTGAGGGTCGCCGACCTCGGCGAACGCTGACGACGTAAGGCAAACGATAATCGCCAGGCTGATTGCAAAAGTTCGCACGGAATTCTCCGATACATCAGTACGAGTTTCGACTCTGTGCCCACACGGTGTGACGCGGCCAAGAGTCCATGGTGAACGATCTACGCTGGTACGAGTCCATACTGGAACCGGGCACTGCCGGAAGTAGCATCTCACGATGAGTTGCAGGCGTCAATCAAGAATTACTTTGGGTGCCTTCGTCATGTTATACTGCCGTAACCCCACCGGAAGACGCAGCTGTTTTTTGAATGGAGAAGACAATGAAACGCCGATTGGTCATGTTCTTGGGGCTTTGCCTCGTTCTAGCGAGACTATCATTTGCCGCACCACCGAGTGCGAACTGGTTTCCGAAGCCGCCACCTTTGGGAAAACCTGCCGGCGCAGTCGTTCACGTATCGAACGTCAAGGAACTCTTTCAGGCTGCCAGCAAGGTAAGAGCGGGCGGGACGATTTTTATTGCCGACGGGCACTACATGATGCCACGCTATTTCGAGATCGCTACCGACAACGTCTCGTTACGAAGCGAGTCAGGTGATCGCGACAAGGTGATTCTCGATGGTGCGAAAAGTCGGCATGGCGAATTGATCGGCATCTCCAACTGCATGGGCGTTACGATCGCCGACCTGACAATTCAGAATATCAAATGGAACGGATTCAAGATCAACTCAGACCGAGGCGCGCAGAGCGTTACGATTCACAACTGCGTGATTCACAATATCTGGCAGCGCGGCGTGAAAGCGCCCGGAATTCGTGACGGCAGCGAACGACTTAGCCCGCGAGATTGCCGCGTGCAATACTGCCTGTTTTACAACGACCGACCAAAACAGTTTTCGGACGATGAGACCGACACGCCTAAGACTTTTGACGGCAATTACATCGGTGGCATCGATGTGAAGAACACCGTCGATTGGAAAATCACTGACAACGTGTTCATCGGCATCCATGGTCGCACGGGAGAAGGCCGCGGCTGTATCTACATTTCGGAAAATGGGCGTGGCTGTGTTATCGAACGTAATGTCTTTCTCGATTGCGATATCGCGATTGCCTTGGGAAACCCGTCTCTTGATTACTCCAAGCATCATGCGGTGAATTGCGTCGCACAGAACAACTTTATTTCGCACTGCCCCGAGACGGGCATTCTTGCTTGCTTTACGCACGATTGCCAAATCACCAGCAATACGATTCACGACCCTCAGAGTTCACTCCAGCGTTTGGTTTGGGTTCAAAACACGAACGAGCGCCTGCAGGTGAAGAACAACCTGTTGATCGGGCCAGCGGTGAGAGTCACTAGTAAAAGCAAGATCGAGCAGCAGGGAAACGTTGCCAACGTGACACTTGCCGAAGCGTTGGCCAGAAACAAGAAAGGATTGGGACAGCGCGAGATCCCCACCAACTTGATCGCAAAGGTGATTTTATTTCCGTCGGCTCTGCAGAAGGAAAAACGCGAAATACAGAAAGCGTTACTTAGTCCAGGATTGCAGTCGACGGAGGTGCTCGAAGCGATGCGCAAGGTTCACGAGGGGTTTACGGGGCAACGGGGATATGTGTCGCAGTTTGGCGATTCGATAACGTACTCGATGGCCTTCTGGTCCCCAATCGGTTGGGACTCGCCTGAGCAGTACTTAACGCAGGAAGACGGTCTACCAAAGACGCCGCGGAGATTGCGGTGGCGAGACTACGTCAAGGGAACGAAAGACAAGGGGCCCAAATTCGCGAACTATTCCGGCTGGCGTGTAGGACAACTGAATAAAGCCATCGATGCCGCATTGTCGAGCAACAAGCCTGAAGTTGCGATTATCATGATCGGCACGAACGACATTTCTTCCGGGAAAGTGCCGGCGGCTTATCGCGACGGCTTGAAGCAGGTCATCGGAAAGTGCCTGGCGTCGCATTGCATACCGATCCTGAACACCATCCCACCACGCCGAGGCAAAGAACAAGCCGTCGCGGATGCGAACAAGATTATTCGCGAAGTTGCCAAGGAGATGAAGATTCCGTTGGCCGATTTCCATTCAGAAATTCTGCGTTTGCGACCTGGAAAGACATGGGACGGTACGATCATGTCGAAAGACGGCGTTCACCCCAGTGGCGGAAAATCGAATGTTTACACCGAAGATAATATGAAGAACTGCGGATACGCGTTGCGCAACTGGGTGAACTTTCTTGCTTTGCGGCAGATGTATGTTCACGTACTGGATCCAGACAAAACACCTTAGACCGGAGAAGTGGCCCAGCGAGTTTGCGGTCGCGTAGGGTCAAGAAAACGGAACGACGCTCCGACGCAGACTAATCAAGAGGCAGATCGATTTCAGCGTCCGCAATCTCGGCCGATCCGGCAGCGCAGAATCGACCATCTCGCAGCAAGTCGACTGACATTCTGCCGTGCTGTCTGTCACGACATTCTGGAGTTTTCTGCGCGAGTTCTCGCCACTTGAGGTCTACGGCGGTGGAATCCGGCACTTCTTGATGCCCCGGTCCCGTATGTCAGTCGATTGTGCCGGTCTTCATCGGGAATCCAGACGTGATTCCAACGCCGCAGTGTCGATGTTTTCGTTGATTTGAGCTCTAAATCAACGGATTATCAATCGCCATTCGCTATCTCGGTCTCACCGCCGCTGAGACCCAGTCTGCTGTTTCAACTCAGTCGGCGATCGACGTCAGGGTTTCACACGTCTTGCATGACATGTTCCGGTTGGTCTCCATTCGTGACTTCTGTGCGTTTATCCGAGCGGCTTCGAGTTCAGCGGGAATGTCGTTCCCCGTCCCGAAGTACATCTCGTGCGGTGTCTGTCCTCGGAACGCCGAATGTAGAAGTTGCGTATTGTGCTCGTCCACGTAGAAAGTGACCAACGTCTCAAGCGTGCTGACGGTGTCGAGCGTGTTCAAGTACAGCCATTGATGCTTCAACGCACGCCACCACGATTCGATCATCGAGTTGGAATACGTGATCTCCGTCATGGCGAGAAGCCGTTTCAGAAGTCCCGATT
>Ga0209501_10004868_pt1 | contig 12650 bp, 11 predicted proteins | sample ArcticOcean_MG_C_4_FD_187434 | JGI IMG/M metagenome (GOLD analysis project Ga0209501, IMG submission 187434) | Marine microbial communities from western Arctic Ocean - ArcticOcean_MG_CB4_134 (SPAdes) (version 2) | ecosystem: Environmental > Aquatic > Marine > Oceanic | place: Arctic Ocean...
GGTCATGAGGAAGGGTCGGCGAATCAAATGCAACGGAGTGCTCCAATGGCCAAACGACAGCGAGCGCCCTCTGTGAGCGCTCGGTCAACGGCCTCTAAAAAGTGTAGCACGGAGGCTTGTGATTGCAGACTCGGCCCAATCGATCAAGAATCCGGAGGACTGCCAATCTCTTCCTCTCCCTGTTTCCGTGGTGTTCTCAGACCAATACAACTTAGACCCGACCAAGTAGTGGTCACTTGATAGCAGATGGGTACCTACGTCGAGACGGACGGATGCCGCTCTGATAGCGATCGGCGTGTTTAGGCGACTTCAGGGCCGGGCAGGAGCCCAAGAGAGTTCTCTGCAGGGGATTGCGTTCAGTGCACTGGAACTAAACATAACAACAATAGGGCGTACCAATAAAGCCAGAACCTAATTGCTATCAGCGAGCTGCCATAAAGCCCCGGTGGTCGTTCCCTTCGTCGATGCCGCCCATGTAATGGAAGTCACCGTCGGGCCGCGAAATCTTGGCAGAAAGTGCCTTGAAGTCCAGGTAGACGGTGGTGTCGCCGTCACATTCGACGGTGACGTTCTTGTCTTCGTTCGCCACCACCTTGCGCGGACGCTGCTCAAAGATGTTGCCGCTGCCGATCAGAAGCTTCAGAACCGGCTCGATGGCAAATAGGGACGCCGTGTTCTGCATCAACGCTCCGTCCACGATGACGAATCCGTCGTCATCGCAACTAAAAAATGGTTTCATCGGTAGCTCGAATAGTTCCTCTGTCACGCTCTACACCGCCCGATAGTTAATTCGCTGCCGCAGCCTGCGCTGCCGGGTCGATGAGCAACGGCTCGACGACCTCCAGAATCACCTGGAGCAGCTCATCCAGGCCCACTCCCGTGTTAACTGAGGTGAGCACGGCGGTCGCCCCGCTCACCGACGCCAGGAAGCTCGTGTCGACGTCAGGGTCAAGCAGGTCGGCCTTGTTGAGGGCCAAGACCCGCGGCTTATTGGTCAGGCCAAGCTCGTCGAGAATCTGCGTCACGACATCCACGTGTTCAGGTGCGTTGGGGTGTGAGATATCCAACACATGCAACAGCACCGTTGCCGCTTGCATCTCCTCTAATGTCGCGCGGAACGACGCCACCAGTGACGTGGGCAGCTTCTGGATGAATCCCACTGTATCAGTCATCAGAACGGGTGTTCCGTCACCCAGCATCACACGCCGAGTAACCGGATCCAGCGTCGAGAACAATTGGTCCCTCGCGAGCACACCCGCCTTCGCAAGGCTGTTCAGCAAGCTGCTCTTGCCAGCGTTCGTGTAGCCCACTAGGGAAATCACGGGGATGCCGCTCTTGGACCGCCGCTGCCGATGCTGTTCACGCTGCTTGCGCACCTCGTCCAACTCACGCTTCATGCGATGGATGCGATGGCCGATCAGCCGGCGGTCCGTCTCGATCTGAGACTCACCGGGGCCCCGCGTGCCGATACCGCCGCCGAGGCGCTCCAAGTGGCTCCACTGTCCTGCAAGCCTCGGAAGCAGGTACTCGGCCTGCGCAAGCTCTACCTGCAACTGCCCTTCCCTACTGCGTGCATGGCGTGCGAACACGTCCAAGATCAGCGCGGTGCGGTCGATGACCTTCACCTCCTCCTTGAACGCACGTTCAAGGTTCCGCTGCTGGGTCGGCGTCAACTCGTCATCGCAGATCAACGTATCGAACTGCAACGCCTCTCGAAGCTCTAGCAGTTCCTCAACCTTGCCCTTGCCGATGTACGTGATGCTGTGTTTGTCCAAGTTTTGCAGGATGGTGCCGACCACCTCAGCCCCAGCGGTCGAAGCAAGCTGCTCCAGCTCACGAAGCGAATCGTCGATCGTCCATGGTGTTCGTTTGCCCTTGATGGCAACACCCACTAGCAGCGCCTGCTCAGGCTCCGCCTGGGTATCCACCGATCCTTTTCGTACCTTCGCTATGAACCGTGCTCCTCAGCCAATTACTACTAGTCTATGACCACAGCTCTCCATGACATAGATGATTCTCGTCGATTGCGACTGCGGTTAGGGCTTCTCAGGCAAGCGCCAGCCTTCCAGCCGGCGCAACCCCTCTTCAACGCGGTCGTCCGGCGTCGTGAGCGATAGCCGGATGTACCCCTCGCCTGCCTCACCGTAGCCACGCCCAGGCGTCACCACCACTGCATGCTTGTCCAGCAGCTCCGTGGCCACTGCAGCCGATGTCCAACCGTCCGGGCACCTCGCCCACACGTAAAGCCCTGATTTGGGCGTCGGAGCGCTCAGACCGATCGAGTTCAATACCTCGACCACCCGGTCGCGCCGGCGCCTGTAGATGTCGTTGTTCGCCTCGATCCACTCCTGCGTGGTATGCTCCAGGGCCTCGATGCCCATGTACTGCACTGCGTTCGAGATACCCGAGTCCAGGTTCGATTTCACCCGTATCAGCCCATCGATGAGCTGCTGGTTACCCACCGCGCTACCCACGCGCCAGCCAGTCATGTTGTACGTCTTCGACAGCGAGTGAAATTCGATGCCCACGTCCATCGCGCCCGGCACCTGCATGAAGCTTGGCGCAACGTAGCCATCAAATGTGACCTCGGAGTAGGCCGCGTCGTGGCAGACCGCGATGGAGTGTTTCTTCGCGAACGCCACGACCTCTTCAAAGAACTCCAACGTCGCCAAGCCACCCGTCGGATTGTTCGGGTAGTTGATCCACATCACCTTCGCCGCGTCCGCGATATCGTCAGGGATTGCCGTCAGGTCGGGCAGCCAACCACGCTCTTCCGACAACGGCATCAAGGACGACGTTCCACCAGCGAACATCGTCCCCACCGCGTACACCGGATAGGCAGGATCGGGGATCAGCGCGATATCGCCAGGGTCGATCAGGCACAGCGCCATATGGCCGATGCCCTCCTTCGCACCGATCAGTGGCACGACCTCCTTGTCACCCAGCGTCACATCGAACCGGCGCTTGTACCAATCGCCGATCGACTTCCGCATCTCAGGAAGACCATCCGACTCCGGGTAACGATGGTTCGAAGCATCCTGCGCCGTCTTCGAAAGTTCGTCGAGGATGTGCTGAGGAGTCGGGATATCGGGGTCGCCTATACCGAAGCTCACCACGTCCGCACCCTGGGCCCGCTTCTCAGCGATCTTCCGGCTGATCTCAAGGAACAGGTACGGCGGTAATTTATCTAGCCGGCTAGCAAGCTGCATGGATCCTCCAGGAGTTCGTGATAGGCGGCGCCGATTATAGCGAACACTTTGTGGAGAGCGAACGGCTCACACCTCGTTGGGGCCGCCGGTCGGTTAGGTCAGCAGATCAACAGGGGCTCGAACGACGCATGAACTAGAGATGCTACGCGGGGAATGCCCCCGAAAACACCTCGACAGCGTCGCCTTCCATGATCACCTGCCCATGACCGGGCCACGTGATGCCAAGCGTGCCGCCGGGCCAATCGAGCGACACATGATCATCCACCAGCCCGTGCAAGCGAGCAGCAACCACCACCGCGCTCACACCCGTCCCGCAAGCCAGGGTGATCCCTGAGCCACGTTCCCAGGTTCGCCCAACCAGATGGCCACGATCCTTGATGTTCACCACACTCCAATTCACCCGGTTCGGGAACACAGCGTGGTGCTCCACTAGCGGACCTACCTTATCGAGCGGGATGTCATACACCGGCGTGTCCAGGAACGACACGAAATGCGGATTGCCCATCGAAACAGCCGTCCCGAAAATGGGGTCGTTTCCGACCTGCACCGGCGCGTCGAACATCAGATCGCTAGGAAGCAACCCTAGGTTCTCGATCAAGGCGACATCCAATGCAGTGTAGTCTGACTCTCCCGCCTGCGAAGGGTCGGTCGGCACGCCCACGGCCCGCAGGATCGGTTCGCCCATGTTCACGCGAGCGCCCACGATACTCGCGGCATCCCAGAGCGGCTCCACCGTCAGCACTCCCGCACCGGTCTCAACGTTCAGCGATTCGCGGCCGCCAGCTACCAGATCACGGTCGATTACGAACTTCGCGAAGCAGCGCAGCCCGTTGCCGCACATCTCGCCTTCCGAACCGTCAGCGTTGAAGATCCGCATCCGCACGGCGGCATCGGCCACTTTCGACGGCGCCGCGAGAATGATGCCATCTGCGCCCACGCCAAAATGACGATCCGACATCGCCTTCGCCAGCCTCGGCCAATCCCGCTGCTCAGCAAGAGCGTCGATGAACAGGTAATCGTTCCCCGCACCCTGATATTTCGTGAATTCAACCATAGGAAACTCCAAGAACGATTCTACCACCGCCATGTCCCACCAGCTCCGCGCCAGCGAAGTCGAAGGGCCTTTCACATCTCCCCAACTGAGCACGCCCTTACAGCCCCAAGAGCCCCGGCACATCCGCCATGCTCACGAACACCTCAGCCCCCAGATCCGACAGCCCGTGCCTATCGCCCTTCGGCGCATAACCGAGCACGCGCATCCCCGCCTCCATCGCCCCCTGCACCCCAGCAGCGCTGTCCTCGACCACCACACAATCCTCCGGCACAAACCCCATCCCTAACGCCGCGTAGAGGAATAGATCAGGCGCAGGCTTACCCCTGGTAACGTCATATCCACTGAACACATGTCCACCAAAGTACCCCAGCAAGCCTACCCGCTCCAACTTCACCCGCGTTCGCTCCACCGTCGCGCTGCTGGCGATGCACAGCGGCAGCCCCGCGTCCGCAATCCGGCGCACCGCATGCGTCGCCCCTGCCATCACCGGCACCCCATCACGGTAGCGAGCCAACTTGCGTTCCTCTACCCGATCGAGAAATCCATCGGGCAACAGCACCTCATACTTGCCAGCCAGATCGTTGAACATGTCCGAATCACGCGTACCGAAGTACCTCTCGTGCTCCCCGAACGTCAACGTGATGCCCAGCTCCGCCGCCATCCCCCGTGAAACGTCGTATGCAACGGCCTCGCTGTCCACCAGCACGCCATCGCAGTCGAATATCACCAGCCCTGGTTTGCCCATGAGCGCGATGTTACTGATATCGTGACCCCCATGCACTCGGCCCTAGCACGACGTCTCCCCTTTTACTACGGCTGGGTCATCGTCACTGTATCCGGACTCAGCGGCGCCTTCATTTCCGGCACCACCTCATGGGGCCTTGGCATCTTTGTGACCCCCATGCAGCAAGAGTTCGGTTGGAACCGCACCCTCTTCTTCCTCCCCCTTGCCGTCGGCGCGCTCGTGTCCGCTGCAGCGGGCCCTCTCTTCGGGCCCGCCTTCGACAAGCGTCACGGTGTTCGGATCGCGTTCGCCGTTGGAGTCGTCATCTTCGCCGGGTCGCTCATCGCCATGCGCAACGTCTCCGGCTTCACCTACTACCTGCTCGTCTACGGCGTCCTTGGAGGCATCGGCCAGTTTGCCCTCATCTCCACGCGCGCCATTCTCCCCAAGTGGTTCATACGTAAGCGAGGCCGGGCGTTCGCCACAACAGGCAGCATCACGAGCCTTGGCCCACTCATTTTCCCACCCGCCCTCCAAATCATGATCACCACCATCGGCTGGCGCGATACTTGGATGGTCGTCGGCATCGCCTTCCTGGTGTTGATGATTCCCGCGACTACCCTCATCATCCGTAGCCCCGAAGACCTCGGCCTCCACCCAGACGGCGACACACCAATCACCAGTACGACCCCCCAAGCTACCGTACATTCCGCCGCCGCCACCGAGATCAGCTACACGCGGCATGAGGCCGCCCGCACCCTGCGCTTCTGGCTGCTCATAGCCGCAGTCGTCGCAGGCACCGTCTCGCTCCGCGGGATGATCCCCAACATCCAACCATTCCTCGTCCACCAGGGACTCTCCGCCACCGCTGCATCCTTCTCCTTCTCCGTCTACGCCGTCACCACCATCGTCTCCGCCTTCATCTGGGGCACCTTCGCCGACCGCCACGGCGCGCGTGGGCCGTTCCTCGGTCTCACCGTCGTCATGGCAACGTCCATGGGCCTGCTCTGGATCGTTGACGCACAGCCCATCATGTTCGCCGCCATGGCCTACCTCGGCGTCGGCGCCAATGCGTTCTTCATCATGGGTGGCCTCTTCGTCGCTAACTCCTTTGGCCGTGCCCACTACGGCGGCATCAGTGGTCTCTTCCAGCCTTTCAACAGCGCCGCTACCTACAGTGGTCCGCTCCTTTTCGGAGTCCTCTACGATCTCACCAACAATTCCTACGGAGTGCTCTTCACTTTCGCCGTCTCCCTGTGGGTGATCTCGTTCGTCACCGCGTACCTCGTGCAGCCCGGGCAACGCCCCGTTGCCTCAAGCTCTGTAGCGCGTTAGCGTATGCCGGAGCCCCGTTCTCGCCCGACCCCGAAAAGGACCTACTACGTGAAGCTAACTCCCACCGATGCCCTCCTCGTGATCGACCTGCAGAACGACTTCTGCCCGGGCGGCTCAATTGCAATTGCAGGCGGAAACGCGGTCGCTGCGCAGATGGCCAAGGCAGCCGCCTACTTTGCCGAGGCTCAAGCCCCCATCTACGCAACCCAGGACTGGCACCCGAAAGAGCATGCTTCATTCCGAACTAAGGGCGGCCCCTGGCCTCCCCACTGCATCCAGAACACCCCCGGTGCAGCGCTCCACCCCGATCTCGAGCTTCCCGCTAACGCCATCGTCGTCAAGAAAGGCGCGACCTCCACCAAGGACGCCTACTCGGGCTTCGTCGACTCGAACCTTGAGGACCAGCTCATCGCCGCAGGCATCAAGCGCGTAGTCGTTGGCGGTCTCGCCACCGACTACGTCGTGCTCAACACCGTGATCGACACCTTGGACATCGGCATCGAGACCTACGTTCTCACGGATGCCGTCGACGCCATGAATATCGAGCCCAACGATGGCCTACGTGCGCTCCACCTCATGCAGACCACCGGAGCGACCCTCATCACCCTCGCCGACCTCCTAACCGACGTCGATGGTGGCTCCACGTCAGCGATACCAACCGACAACGAGCAATCGTGAATCGCAGCACTGGCCGCACCGTCGCCGCTCGCGCTAAAATCGACTCCCTAGAGCGCCAGAACAAAGGATCCGTGGAATGAAACTCGGCTATTTCACCCTAACCGACAACCCGGTTGGATACGGCGAGCGCCGCCGCGACCCCAACCAATACTTCGATGAGGTCATCGAAGAGGCGATCTACGCCGATGCCCTTGGTTACAATTCCGCCTGGCTGCCGGAGCACCACTTCGGATTGTTCGGCGTACTCGGCGCTACATCCACCGCACTCGCCTACATCGCCGGAAAAACGGAGCGCATCAAGCTCGCGCCCGCCACTATCCTCCTACCGGCACACCACCCAGTGCAGGTCGCTGAGCAGTACGCAACCCTCGACCGTCTCAGCAAAGGCCGTGCCATCGTGTCGGCTGGGCGCGGCTACGACAAGCGTGAATACGACGCGTTCGGTATTCCCTTCGACGAGAGCCGCGAGCGATTCAACGAAGGCATGCTGCTGCTGCGCAAAGCCCTCACGGAAGAGAACATCACCTGGGCAGGCAAACACTACCCGCTGCCGGACCCCATCACCGTGCTCCCCCGCTCCGTCCAGCAGCCATCGCCGCCGATTTCCGTCGCAGCCTTCAGCCGCCCCACCGTGGAGTTCGCTGCCGAGAACGGCTTCGACGTGATCTTCGCGCCATTCGCCGCTTCCATGATGTTCGGCGGCCTCGAGAATGCCGTCGGCGAATTCAAGGAGATCGCAACTAAGGCGGGCTATCCCGACAGTAAGGCGCTCTGCTCCTACTTCTTCGGCCTTGCCGACAACGACGCGGAAGAGCGCGCAATCAAGGAGCGCCTGCTCTTCTACCTCCAGGCCATCACGCCTGCCTTCCCTGGCGACATCAAGACCGCGCCACCCCACATCGCCTACTTCGTGGACATCGTGAACAAGCTCCTCTCCATGAAGGCCGAGGACCTCGGCGAGCGCAGCATCGTCACCGGCAACGCCGAACGCGTCACCGAGCACCTCAAGTCTGTCGAGGCCGCTGGCATCTCGGAGGTCATCCTCTACTTCAACATGGGCGCCTACCCCCACCTCGACACCATGCGCATGATGGAACGCTTCGCCAAAGAAGTCATGCCCAACTTCTCCTAACTCACTTCCGCCACACCCCCTGGTTCCTCAGTGCTGCGCCGTTGTTCCCTGATCACAGCGGAACCGAATCGATCTCTCACCACCCCATCATCCCCCCTAGCAGTCGACGTCCGGAAACGCCCGCAACAACAAACGGCGAGCCATCACTGGCCCGCCGTTCACGTCATCTAGTACCTATTCGGACGAGAACTAAGCCTGCGCATCCACCGCAGCTGACGTCCCCGCCAGCTTGCCAAACACCGAACCAGCCATCAGACCCGCGCCACCGGCATAATTGTTGTAGAACAACCCCCCAACCATCTCACCTGCCGCGTAGAGGCCCTTGATCGGTTCCTCAGACGTGTCCATCACCTGCCCACGTTGGTTGATTCGCAGACCGCCGAACGTGAACGTGATGCCGCACGTCACACCGAAACCCTGATACGGAGGTGAATCGAACGGCAGCGCCCAGTTGGACTTCGCGGGCTCGATGCCTTCGGTGTGTACGCCATCCAGGACCGTCGGGTTGTACTCGCCTGGCTGCACCGCAGCGTTGTACTCCATAACTGTCGCCGCCAACCCCTCAGGGTCAATATCCAACATCTCCGCCAGGTCCTCGATCGTATCCGCCTCGGCCATCGTGACCTCTTTGATGCGGTACTCCTCGCGCAGCAAGTGCAGCGTCTTCTGATCGAACAGTTGGTAGGCCACACGTTGGGGCTGCGTCAGGATCTGCTTACCGTACTTCGCGTAGGTGTAATTGCGAAAATCAGCACCCTCGTCCACAAAACGCTCACCGTTAGCATTGACGATTAAGCCGAACGGGTACGAGTGCTTCTGGTACAGGTCAGTGATCGACCGATTGCCGAACGGCGGAGCGTTCAAATCCCACGCAACGGCATGGCAACCCTGCCAGTGACCGAACGATTGCGCCCCGATGTCCAACGCCATGTTGATGGCATCGCCCGTGTTATAGCGCACGCCGCGCACCTTTGCCAGGTCCCATCCTGCGCCGAGATACCGTGCGCGCATCTCAGCGTTTGCCTCGAACCCACCGGCCGCCAGCACGATGCTCTTGGCGTACAGATTGCGATAGCCGTCAGGCCCCTTCACCGTCACGCCCTCCACCGCGCCCGACTGATTGACGAGCAATTTGGTCGCCGCCGTCGCGTAGTGAACCGCAATCTCTTTCTTGAGCGCGATCTCGAATAGCTGGTCAGACAACCCCTTGCCACCGCCGACCGCCTCCAGACAGAGGCCGCCCCAGAACCGGAACTTACCGTCGATCTTGAACGCCTGGTGTGACCACGACGGCACCAATCGCACACCCTGCTTGGTCATCCACTGCATGGTCGGGAACGAATCACGAACCAGATAATTGGCCATCTCCTGATCGCTCATACCCTCGGTGACCCTCATCAGGTCCTCGAAGTACTTGCTCTCCGGGTACGTACCCACCTCGATCACGTCAAGCTCGGCCTCAGACATGTCCGGCACCAGCTTCAACACATCATCGATTCCCTTGTAGGAAAACCTGATTGCGCCGCCGGTAAAGTAAGTGTTGCCACCACGATCATGCTCAGGAGCCTTCTCCAGCACGATCACCTTCAATCCCGCCTCATTCGCCGCCAACGCAGCGCTCAACGCCGCGTTCCCCGCGCCGACCACAATAACGTCGGCGTCGTACGCCACATTCGAATCTGCCATAGGTACCATCTCCAAGAGATCCCCTCTCATTGGGGAGAGGGCCAGGGTAAAGGGGCCAACTGCTAGACCGTACCGGGCTCAGGCGCCCCTGTAAAGCGGCAAGCGTCCTGATTGGGAGATCACGATCGCTATCCCTGTTAACGTCATTGTGAGGCCGCGCCGCGCGGTACCGAAGGGTCGCTCTCCGGTCCCCTCGCCGTCCCGCTAGTTTCGCGAAAGCCAGCCCTTAGGCTTGAAGGGAATCTCTCCCCACTCCCGCACCTCTGCTTCCCCTTGGTAAAGGGGAAGCAGAGGAAGCAAGCGCAACGCGATGCAACAGAATGCGACAAGCCACACAATGCAGGCCACACCACTAACGCCCACGCGCCATTCGGGTCTGTCGAGAGTCACCTCACCCCAAGCCCCGCCCCACAATGTCTCTCCGCCAGCCCTTCAGCCAAATACAAAGAGCCCCGACCGTATTCTTGACTCCTTGGGCTAACGGTCTGCTCACCGAGCACCAAACCACTGACGCCTTGAATCAACAGGGCCGCAACGTTGCCAAAACCAAAGCCCCAATCCCTCGCGTTTGACAGCCAGCCAGGCCCACGCGTATGTTCACGCACGTCCAAGCGACGATTAGACGAGTACCGGAGGGGATCCATGGCCGACAAGAAACAATTCAGCTTCATCTCAGCAAGTAACGAGCGCATCGCTCCCCTGCTCAGCGGTGACGTGCAGGTTGAGGGCGCGGAACTCATCTGGACCAACTCTGATCCCTCCGAGACCTTCTGGCGCCAACTCAAGTTCGAGGAATTCGAGGTCTGCGAGATGTCCTTCTCGTCACTCCTCATCGCACTCTCCCAGGGCATGGACATGGTCGCCATCCCCGTATTCCCCTCCCGCCGCTTCATGCACGCCCTCATCTCCGTCCATGCCGACGCTGGCATCGAGAAGCCCAACGATCTCAACGGCAAGCGAATCGGGGTCGGTGAGTACCAGCAGACCGCGTCCCTATGGCTGCGCGGAGTGCTCCAGCACGACTTCGGCGTTGACCAGTTCACCGTCGACTGGTACATGGAACGCTCCCCCGAGCTCAGCCACGGCGGGGCCACGGGCTTCAAGCCCATGGACGGGATTAAGTTCCACCAGATTCCCAACGACAAGAGCTTGGCAACCATGCTCGCGGCCAACGAGATCGACGCCGCGCCCATCGGTCGTGCATTCACCACAGAGAAGAACGTCATCGACCGCTCCACCACCGTCAGGCCGGCCAACGCCGACTGGAGTAAAATTAAGCCCCTGTTCCCCGACCTCGTCGCGGAGGGCACTCGCTTCTTCAAGGAGCACGGCTACATCCCTGCAAACCACTGCTACGCCATCCGAGGCGACGTATACCGCGCAAACCCCTGGCTCGCCTTCAACCTCTACGCAGCTTTCGTGAAGGCGAAGGAAGCCTGGTACACCCAGCTCAACAGCAAGATCCCATCGGACATGGTCTTCGGCCCCCAATACATGGCCCAAACCCGCGCCACCTTCGGCAGCGACCCCTACCCCTACGGGGTCAAAGACAACGCCAAGATGATGCAGACCATGATCGACTTCTCCCACGAGCAAGGATTCATTCCCCGCAAATTGGAGTTCGGCGAGATTTTCGCGCCCAACATCTTGGACCTGTAGTCACCAGCGCCCAGACCTGGTATCACAGCAGCACCAACTCTGCACAGCAGCGAAGAAAGAGGAGCAACATGTTCGGAGAAAACAAAGTCATCGACGTCCACGGGCACATGACAACGCCTGCAGGATTCCGCGGAGCCATCGCCAACTGGGTGTCCCAAAACACCGGCCCCAGCAACCACGGCGCCTTCCCTGAGCTCAGCGACGACTCCATGGCCACCGCCAACAAACGCCACCTCGACATGCTGGACGATCACAGCATCGACTACCAACTACTCTCACCGCGCCCCATCGCCATGTGGCACTGGATGCGCCCCCATCTGCAGTACGACTGGGCCCACTTCACGAACGACACCATCGCCCAGATCATGCGCCTCTGGCCCGACCGATTCGGCGGCATCGCACAACTCCCCCAGAACCGCGACCTCGACTCGTCCCACCTTGTGGAAGAGCTCGAGCGCACCGTCAAGACCATGGGCTTCGTCGGCGCACTCGTGAACCCTGACCCCGGTGGAGACCGTGGCACGCCCGGCATGCACGAGAAGTACTGGTACCCCCTCTACGAGAAGGCCCAGGAACTCAACGCCGTCCTGATGATTCACCCCTCTGTCAGCCTCGACCCTCGCTTCGAGATCGTCCCCGCCAACTACCAGATGAACAACGTCATCGAGGAGTACATCGCCATGCAACTCCTCGAGCACGGGCGCGTTTTCGACGACTTCCCAAACCTCAAGGTCTTCGTCTGCCACGGCGGCGGTGCACTCCATCGCTTCATCGAGGAGGACTACCACCGCGGCCACCGCGATCTCACCAAGAACCTCTGGTTTGACTCATGCATCCTGGAGAAGGAACTACTCTCCACCATGATCAAGCAGAAGAACCCGAAGCAGGTCCTCTTCGGCACTGAGGCCCCTGGTTCCGGCGCAGCCGTTCGTAGCGAGACCGGACGCCCTGGCGACGACCTAGTTCCAGTCATCGGCTCCTACGACTTCCTCTCCAACGACGACAAGAAGGACATCTTCTACGACAACGCCTTCGACGCAGTGCCCCTGCTCACCAAGGCCGCTGTCGGCGACTAAGATTTCACAAGTTCAGCAAAAAAGGGGCGCTCTCGGTGGAGCGCTCCTTTCTGATTCGTCATCTAAGCGCCCGCCTACGGGAAGGTCGCCTCAACCG
>Ga0209501_10004870_pt1 | contig 12649 bp, 13 predicted proteins | sample ArcticOcean_MG_C_4_FD_187434 | JGI IMG/M metagenome (GOLD analysis project Ga0209501, IMG submission 187434) | Marine microbial communities from western Arctic Ocean - ArcticOcean_MG_CB4_134 (SPAdes) (version 2) | ecosystem: Environmental > Aquatic > Marine > Oceanic | place: Arctic Ocean...
TAGCACACTGATATGTGAAAATATTAAAAAGTGGAATCCATCATCTAAAATTGATTTTATTGCAAACACTCATACAGTTCCGATACTTCAAAACAATCCTAATATTAATAAAATTATAATTTTTGAAGATTACTTTAAACATGATAAAATATCATTAATTAAATTTTTAATAAATCAGAAAAAGAAAAAATATGACATCCTTATAGATGCTTATGGAAAAACTGAAAGTATATTAACTTCCTTTTTAACTCCGGCAAAAATAAAAATTGGTTTTAAAAAATGGTATTCTAAATGGGTATATTCTGAATCTATAATAAGAGAAACAGAAAGGTTAGGTGGTGATTTACAGTTAACAATTAAAAATAGAATTAAATTATTAATTCCTATTATTGGGAATGAATTCAACTATGTAACATTACCAAAAGTGTACATCAATGAAAATGAAAAAAGGGCAGCAAAATCAAAATTAAAAAACATCAAGTCACCACTAATTATGATAAGCTTATTGGGCAGCTCAAAACTAAAGACTTATCCTCTTAATAAAATGATTAAAATTTTAAATTATTTAGTTGAAGTACATAAGGTTCAATTAATTTTAAATTACATGAGGAGTCAGGAAAAAGAAGCATTGTATTTGATTAACTCCTTAGAGAACAAAACATTAAAATCTTACCATCCCCTCTATTTTACTAACTGCTAATTTATAATCTACAAGTTTATCTGTATCTAACTTACTTCCATCATATATTTTACCTTCAACTAAACCATTTAAGATATGTTTGATTTGGTGAAGGTTAGTAATCATTTCTCTGTATGTCATCTCCTCTATTCTTTCTTGTGATGTTTTCATAATTTTATTTTTTAATTGATGGAATTTATAAATATATATATCAAATTTAATGTTTTATAAACTTTAAGATAGGTTCTACCTTCACATACTTTTCTCTTTCTTCATCATAATAACGATTATATATTTTCTCAACATCTAATCCCAAGTATCTTTGCATCTTCATTCCTATTTCATATTGGAACTCAAACCCAATATCCTCCATTATAGAAAGAGTATCTAATTCTAATGGTAGTTCCTTTGTATCTGCAATATTGAGAAGAAGAACTCCACCTTTTTTAAGTAAATCATATCCAATTTGAAAAGTGTCCCTAATGTATCCATTTATCCAACTCTCATAGGTTGGGAATAGATTGTATGATTGTTCTTTATCAGTTGAGTATTGTTCTTGGTTAAAATAAGGTGGTGATGTGAGTAGTAAATCTACTTTTCCTTTATAAATTTTGTAATCATCTGTTTCATTAAATCTTGTGGAACTAATTTGATGGACTTTATAATTGGATTTCCTACCAATTTCTTTTTCAATGAATTGGCCAATTTTCTCATATGAACGAGATTCAAATATGTTTGAGTTCACATCACAACCGATATAATTTATATTCTTATTTGAACAAATAGCTCCCATTAATCTTCCACCCCAACCACTACAACAATCATATACAATTCCTCCATTTTGAGGTAGGTATCTTTCATAAAGATATCTTGAAACAATCGGTGAAAAGTTAATTGGGATATTACTAAAGCCAACTCTTAAGGTGTGTATGATATGTTTAACAATCTTCTCATCTTTTTTGAAATAACGAAGGTGGAAATTAGTTTCAGTTTCTAATTCCCTACCAATATTTCTAATGTGGTAATCCTTTATAATTCCTTTTTTCAATAGGTTCTTTATTTCACTTTGGTTGAAAGAGATTTCATCTTTGTTTTTTACTGAAAGAATAATTAAACCATATTTCTTCTTATCTAAACTTTTATAATCATGTTTAGATTTCATCATCTTGGAAACCATATACATTTTATCTTGTTTCAAGTTCCTTGTGAATGTTCTTATAAATTTTAATTTTAGTGATAGTTCTTTAATCACATCATACATACTCACCGAACCTGCACGAGTTTTATGTAAGGAGGACATAAATTGATTACAAGAACTTCCGTAGTGGTAATCATTTGATATAATATATTCATATATATCATCTCCCTTCTTCCACATACGTTCAACATCGAAATCAATTAGTTTTTGAATATCATCTTTCACACCCTTCTCATCTTTACCGATATAAGGAGGAATGTTGTTCTCATCCCATTCTTTGAGTAGAAATGTTCTAACAGATAGAATAAACCTCTTAAACTCATCGTAATCCATCTTATTAACCTCATCAAAGGTGATATTATACTTTGGGTTCTCTCCAATTGGGTTTTTACCAAATGGAAGTGTATTTGTTGAGGTTTTTTCTTCTTTTTCAATTCGTGTTGAGTGAGTAATAAAAGATTTCGTTCCCTTGGATTTGAAAGTTGTAATTCCTAACATCTCACTTTGTGCTCCATCATAAGCCTTTTTTAATGTTAACTCCCCATTTTGATACAACTGATGGATATGGGGGTATTTAGAGATAAGTTTTAACTTAACTTTCTCTTCCATTAACTTCTTTCTCTTTGCAAATTCTTTTCTATCCATAATCAGTAAGTGTATTCTCCACCCAAGTTCCAAAACAAAATTGAACCTTCTAATGATTTAATGTTCTCATCTAACCATTTCCAAGCTTTTCTATCCCAAAATTGATTTGTTGGAAAGGGGGTGTTGTAATCATCCATTCTATTAGAAAAATCGTATTTTGATTTATGAACCTCTACTCCATCAATTTCATATTTTTTTAATCTTTTTTTTATGGTGTTTTCACTTGAAACACAAACTGAAATTATCCTTTGAGATTTTTTCAATTGAAAACCACGAGTTAAACCAATAAGTGAAATCCCACTACCACTTGAAACAATAAGATTATCAAAGTGGTTATATTCTTTTATCCTATCCTTAAAAACTGAAATAAAATCATCGTGCTCAAATCCATAAGGAACTATTTGAGTTCCATTTTTTTTACATTTTCCCTTTAATCCATTATACATTATTGAGACCATATTAGGTTTGATTGGATTTAATTTAATGTTAGGATAAAATGAAACAACATTATCAAGGATTTTCTTATTAAACTTTTTAGAGTTAGGAAAAGAGTAAAGGTGTTCTATTCCTAAATCATTACAAATAGAAGAAACTACCCAACCACTCCAAGAACCATCAACAGATAGGGTTGTGAGAGGTTTATTTATATCTATATTTTTTTCAATGTAATTTTTAATAGCTAGTATTTTACCCCATCTTGGTAAAAAGGTATTATCACCCATTAAATCCTCTCTTTTTACAAAAACATCTTTCCCTTTGATGTTATATTTTTCCAATGGTGTATCTATTCTAAATCCCTTCATCTATGTATTTTTTTAGTGATAAACCATATTCTTTATCATAATTGAAACCACCATATTTCCAAGTTGTGTGTTCCAAATCCAAATAGATTTCTCGTAATAGTTTATTCTTCTTTAATTCATCAATAAACCCATTTGTGATAATTGTATTCCTTGAAATGCTGATAAACTGAATTGGATTTTTAATTTTTATTGCTAAACTCAAATCAAAGTATTCTTTGGTATTTTCATTTTGAGGAAGAGTTGAAACAATACAATCTGTTTGAGATAAAAGTTTATCAATCTTTTTCCTATCCGTTTTTGTATCAATAAAATCACACTTAATTTCTCTCTGTAGTTTCTTTGATATTGAACCATTACCAAATACAACAATCCTTTTTCCTTTGATTTTATCTAAAATCCAATTTGAACAATTATTGATTGAGGGATTGGTTTTAATTACTTTTATTTTTCTTTTATCTGTTAGATTAGTGTTGATATTATCAATTCCGTGAGACCGAGTTATTATTGTTTTAAGATTGGGGTAATCTTCCAAAGTTTTCTTACCAACTTTACTGAATTTTACAGAAAGGATTTCAATTTTGGATTTATCTAATGTTGGTTTTTCATAAGTTCCAAGAATATTTACAGAGGGGAAAAGAGATAAAACCTCATCACTTAAATCACCCTTATCTTTTAATAAAACTTTTGAGTAAATCATAAGAAATTGGTTTTATAGGTTTTTTCTAATTCAGTTTTATAGTTTTTAATAAAATCTGTGTTAGCACCAACTTGAAAGGTTTTCTTTCCTCTGTTTATTATTTCAGTTGGTAAATCGTTTTCATATGATTTTCTCAAAATATATTTCATCAAACCTCCGTTCCCTTCCTTTTCATCTCTGTATTTGGTTGGTATTTTCATACAGAATTCTACTAATTCTTTTGATAAGAAAGGTGTTCTTAATTCTACTTCACCACCATACATCATCACTTTGTTGGTTCTTGGAAGATTTGTTTTATATAGATTATTGATGAGGTTTATTTTTCTTTTATGGTATTCTATCGGTTTATGCCAAACAAATCTTTTCACATCTCCATAGGAAGCAAATAATTCATCAGCCCCCTCACCACCAAACACAACCTTGAAACCCATTTTCCTTACTTCTTTTGATAAAAATAATTGAGGAATGGAAGGTGAAACTTGCACCCATTTGAAATCTTCACAAGAAAAAACACCCTCTTCAATATTATCAATTACATCTTGTTTTGAAATGATTACTTCATTAAGTTTTAATCCAAGATGTTTGGAAACAATTTTAGCGTGGAATAAATCATCTTTCTTTGGTTTTTTTGTCTCCATAGAAACTACAAAACATTCAATATTAGGTATTCTTTTTGATAGGAGATAAGTTATAATAGAACTATCAATACCTCCACTCAAAATGGTAGCTAAAGGAACATCACTTATTAACTCATCATCAACCGATTTTTCTAATAATCTTCTAAACTCTTTAACATAATAATCTAATCCTAAATCATTTTCTAATGAATTGAAATGTTCTTCTGTTTTAGGGTAATTTGGATTATCGTGGGGAAATAATCTTTTGATTTCATAGAATATTTCTTTTTTAATAATTCCAATTGAATTAAAATAAATCAATTCTCCACCTTTTAGATTTTCAATCTCTTTTCCACTATTGGGTTGGGAGTTGAGTATTCCTTTTTTCTCGCTACAGAAAATAATATTAAAACCATCATGGTAATAGTAAAGGGGTATTCTACCTATAAAATCTCTACCAATTATTAGATAATCTTTTTCACTATCGTAAAATCCGAAAGCAAACATTCCATTTAGATTTGATAAATGGTCTTTAAGATTATCTCTGTGTTCTATTAAAAAGTAAAGTAGTAGTTCAGTATCACTCTTTTCTGTAATGAATGAGTATTTCTTTCTCAACTTATCATTCCACTCATCAAAGGTTGATTTCCATAACTCACCATTAAAAACAAGGTAATATCTACCACAAGAAGATTGAAAAGGTTGATTTGATTTAGGTGATAAATCTTGGATTGATAATCTATTATGGCCAAGATACATTCCACTTTGAAAAACTTTTATATCTGTATTATCTGTTCCTCTATGTGATATGGTTTTAAGGGAATTTATTAAATCTTCCTTATTTTTAAATAAATTCCCTCCTATTATTCCACACATAGGTGTAAAGATAAAGAAATTGATTTTGGAAGGGCAAGGATAGATTAGTATGTTTTTATCTAGGGGATAAAATTTTTGTTTCGGCATTTTTTGGTGAATTGTGATTACTATGTAAAAATCTATGTGAGGATTTGGGGGTGTATATTACAATACCTCCGAGCAAGATTATAGATGAATAAGTTTAACTACTTACACGAAACCTCCGTTTGTAAAAAATGAACTCGCGATTTCACTTCCTTCTAATTTATACTATAAAAGGTATCACATAATTAGGTTATCTCGTATATAAATGGTATATTTAAGTGTTGAATATAAAGGGAATCAGTTATGATAATAAAATACAATAGAACAAGCACGATTAATCAGAAAGGGGAGAGATTTAAGTTAGATAAGGATAACTACGATTTAACCATCAACGATTTCGGAGTTAGTGGTAAAATACCTTTTAATAGAAGAGAGGGTGGTTCTAAACTAATTGAATTAGTTAAGGAAGGTAAAGTAACTAAAATAGTATTTGAGGATTTAAGCAGATGTGGTAGAACTCTAAAAGATTCTATCAATACATTAGATTACTTTTTTGAGAATGGTGTTGTAATTAAGGTTAGGAACATTGGTATTGAATCTCACACTCCTAATGGTGAGAAGAATCCTATGTGGAATATCGTTACTTCAATCCTCTCATCAGTATATGAGATGGAACGGGAACGTATTCTTGAGATTTGTGAAATGGGCAGAAAACAATTTGTCCTTTCAGGCGGAAAATTAGGTAGGAAGGTAGGTTTTAGAGAAGATAAGATGGTGTTTGAAAGAAAACCACAAACTAAATCTATTATGAAACTCTTAAAGATGGGTAAATCCAACAGAGATATCATTGGGAGGTTGAATTGTTCTCCTAAAACAATAACCAAAGTTAGAAAACTGATAGAATGTTAACTAAAGCAAGAAAAAAGGAACTCCGAAGAATCTATCAAGAGAAAATCGGTAAAGATTACATAAAAGGTTTGGAGAACGAACCACTAGTTTCTGCTTTAGAATTCTGTGATTTGATGAGTGATTAAATCTAATTATTGATGATTTTCCAAAAAAGTAAAAAAACCTTCCTCAAGATTTTGTAGAAATATATTGGAACCTTACTTTTGGTGGGATTTAACGAATGTTATACCGAATAAAAAAAGTATGGGTACTAGTAGTACCCAAATTGAGTAAAAATGAAGTAAAAAATGGGGTTTCTTCCTGTAAATACGAAGGAAACAAGGGTAGGTGTGAATCCTGCCACCCCGACTAATAAACCCACTAATTTTCGGGATGTGGCGCAGCCTGGTAGCGCACACGCATGGGGTGCGTGGGGTCGCAGGTTCAAATCCTGTCATCCCGACTTTTATTGTTTTTAATTAAGATGTCTTTTTATTTAAATGACCTAGAAAAACAATGCTAAAACATTTATCCTTTGAAGAGCGTTGGAATGTCTACACTCATAGCTTAGGTGTTATTTGTAGCTCAGTAGGTATAATATGGATTTTTCTATTTTATTCCCCTAAGTCATTATTGGCTACAATTGGCTTACTAATTTATGGTAGTTCAATGATTTTTTTGTTTTTGGCTTCAAGTATATATCATTCTGTGAAAAATGAGAAACAAACCTTCTGGCAAAAAGTTGATCACATAGGTATTTATTTTTTGATTGCAGGAACTTATACTCCAGTAACTTTAACCATTTTGAAAGAAAGTTCCGGAAATTTCATTTTATTTTCAGTTTGGACTATTGCATTGATCGGAATTCTTTATGAATTGTTTTTCATCAATCGATTTCAAAATTTTTCATTAATTTTTTATTTGTCTATGGGTTGGTTAGTTTTAGTGGATTTTAAAAATATCATATTATTATTTCCAAAAGATGTATTGTTTTTTTTAATCCTAGGTGGATTCTTCTATACTTTTGGAACATTATTTTATCGATGGCACAAACTCTATTTAAATCATGTCATTTGGCATCTGTTTGTTCTTTTGGGAGCTGGATCTCATTTTGTTATGATTTCTATACTTTATAGTGATTTATAAAGCACTTAAAATCTTTAGTTCTTTTTTTATATTTTTAATTACTTTACTATTTAAACCGATATTTATTCTTAAATTAAAAAAAAAGTAATGAATAAATATTTCTATTTCAATATATTTTTACTTGTTTTCGCTAACACTATTTCTTGTCAAGAAGAAAATCCTCCAAGGATTGAGCTTGAAAAGAAAATTAATTATAAAACAGAATTGATCTCCGGAGATATATCTATTCCTTGGGGCATGGATTTTATTAATAGTAAAGAGCTGCTTGTTACTGAAAAATCTGGAATATTATATAAAATAATTAATGGAAAAAAAATAAAAATAGATGGAATTCCTCAAGCATACGTTAGAGGCCAAGGAGGGCTCTTAGATGTTGCATTACACCCTGATTACACAAACAATAATCTTATTTATTTCACAATGAGCAGTCAAATAGGAGAAGGCTCTGGAGGAAACACAGCTCTATACATAGCAAGACTAATTGATGATAAATTAATTGACTTAAGATTACTTTACAAAGCAGAGCCAAATACAAAAAAAGGTCAGCATTGGGGATCAAAAATTGTTTTTGACAACAATGGATATTTATTTTTTTCTATAGGAGATAGAGGGAATAGAGATGTTAATCCTCAAAATATCAAATTAGATGGAGGAAAAATTTATCGTTTGAATTTAGACGGAACTATTCCTGATGATAATCCTTTTATAAACTCAAACGATGCTAAATCGGCTATCTATTCATATGGTCACAGAAACCCTCAAGGCCTATTCATTCACCCCGAAACAGGTGTGCTCTGGGAACATGAACATGGACCAAGAGGAGGTGATGAAATTAATCTTCCAGAAAAAGGAAAAAATTATGGATGGCCAATTATTACATATGGAATAAATTATATTGGAACTACGATTACTGACCAAACCCAAGCTCCAGGAATGGAACAACCTATTTATTATTGGAAACCATCAATTGCCCCTAGCGGAATGACTTTTCTAACCTCGGATATATACCCAGAATGGAAAGGAAATTTATTTGTTGGCTCTTTAGTCTTTGAATATCTTGAAAGGCTAGTTATAGAAAACAACAAAGTCATTTATAGAGAAAAAATTCTAGATGGAATTGGTAGGGTAAGAAATGTAAAACAAGGCCCGGACGGGTATCTATATCTTGGAGTTGAAGGAAAAGGAATTATTAAAATTTTACCTTTAGAATGAGAATAGTTTTATTGATCTACTTTTTATCTTTATTTGGTGTTATATTTTCAATACAAAATAAATCTATGGAACAGAGCATAGAAGGCGGATCAATGATTTACGATGATTTTTGCATACAATGCCATGGTCCTTTAGGTAAAGGATTGATCAAGACAATCCCTCCCCTAGCTAAATCCGATTTTCTACTGAATATTGAGAAGAGTATTTCAATTATAAAATATGGAGCTAAAGGACCTGTTATTGTAAATAATATTGAATATGAAGGAAATTCTATGATGTCTCAAGGACTAGACGCAGAAGAAATATCGGATGTTTTGAATTATATAAAGAATAATTGGGGAAATTCGGATAAAAAACAAGTTACCGTCGAAGATGTAAATAATATTAAAAACCCTATTTGATTTGTGAAATTATTTAAATTTTTTATTTATTTCTTTAAAAAAATTGTTAAGTTGAAATATTCAATCATAATTTTTGGTTTTTTAATATGGATGGTTTTTTTGGATACTCACTCATGGTTAATTCATGATGAATTAAATAAGGAAATCAATCAACTAGAAGCTCAAAAAATAGAATTAGAGAAAAATATTGATCAAGATAAAAACACTATTGAAGTTTTAAAGAATCCTGACAGTTTAGAGGTTTTTGGTAGAAGAAATTATAATCTTAAAAAAGACAACGAAACTATCTTTTATATTGAGTTTAAAGATACTATTGATTAACAAGTGTTAACAAATCATTGTCATATATAAGTTTCATAAGCACTCAAATAATTGTATTTTTAGGCCTTAATAAAATCTAAATGGGTAAGATCTTAGCTATTGCCAATCAAAAAGGCGGAGTAGGAAAAACAACAACAACAGTTAATTTAGCTGCAGGACTAGGAATTTTAGAGAAAAAAATTCTTTTAGTAGACGCTGATCCCCAAGCGAATGCTAGTTCAGGCTTAGGTTTTGAAATTAAGACAGAAAGCAATGGCACATACAGACTTTTAGAACATTCTGTGTCAGCTGAAAAAGCTATAATAAAAACATCTATACCCAACCTTGATATAATTACTTCAAACATAGATTTAGTTGCTTCAGAAATAGAATTAGTTGATAAGCCAAAAAGAGAGTATATGCTGCAAAAGGCTTTATTAGATGTTAAAAACAATTATGATTTTATTTTAATTGATTGTGCCCCATCTTTAGGGTTAATAACTTTAAATGCATTAGTCTCTGCAGACTCTGTGCTTATTCCCATCCAATGTGAATACTTCGCGCTGGAAGGATTAGGAAAACTTTTAAACACTATCAAAAGTGTTCAAAAAATTCATAACAAAAATCTAAGTATTGAAGGGTTGCTTCTAACAATGTATGACTCTAGATTAAGATTGTCAAACCAGGTTGTAGAAGAAGTTCAAAAGCATTTTGGAAAAATGGTTTTTAAAACAATAATTCAACGAAACACAACTTTAGGTGAAGCTCCAAGTTATGGAAAAGATATAATATCTTACGACGCTTCAAGTAGAGGAGCAAAAAACTATCTTTCTTTAGCTAGTGAAATAATTAAAAAAAATAAATTATAATGGGAAAATCATCAAAAAAAAAGGCTCTGGGTCGAGGACTTTCTGCCCTTTTGAATGACAACTCAAAAGATTTATCCGAGATTAAAGTCAATATGACAGATTCAAGTGTTGGAAATATTATAGAAATACCAGTAAATTTAATTTCCACTAACCCTTTTCAACCAAGGTCTTATTTTAATGAAGAAAGTATAAATGAATTGGCCTCATCTATTAGTGAGCTAGGACTAATTCAGCCTATTACGGTTAGAAAGCTTGATAGAAACTCATTTCAATTAGTTTCAGGAGAAAGAAGATTACGAGCAACTAAACTAATTGGACTTGAAACAATTCCTTGTTATATAAGATTAATCAATGATCAAGAGTCACTTGAAATGGCCCTTGTTGAAAACATTCAAAGGCAAGATTTAGATCCAATTGAAATTGCATTATCATACAAACGTTTGATAGAAGAAATCCAAATAACTCAAAATGAATTGAGTGACCGTGTTGGAAAAAAAAGAAGCACAATTACAAACTATTTAAGATTATTAAAACTAGATCCAATAATTCAAACTGGGATCAGAGATGGTTTTATTTCAATGGGTCACGGAAGAGCTCTTATAAGTATAGATAATAGTAAAAATCAAATTAAAATTTACGAGAAAATACTAAAAAAAGGATTGTCAGTTAGAAATACTGAGGAAATAGTCAATAAACTAAAAGTCAACACTAAAATAGAGTTGAATAAACATAAACCTAAATTCACATTGATTATTGCTAATAATCTTCAATCTTTATTAGAAACTGAAGTAAAAGTTAAGGTTAACAATAACGGAAAAGGAGTTCTGACTATATCTTTCAATTCTCAAAAAGATTTAAATCGTATTGTAAATAAAATTAACAAAGGTGTATAGGTTAGTTTTATTTATCATTTTAATATTAAGCAATGAATATTCATATAGTCAAGAACTTAGTGCTAGAAAAAAAAGAAAAATTGAACTTATGTCTGACCCCCTTGCCCCGTCTAAAGCAGCATTTTATTCAGCTGTTTTTCCTGGATTAGGTCAAGTTTATTCAGGAAATGCATGGAAAGTTCCACTAGTCTATGCAGCAATTGGAAGTGCGGTTTATGGATATGTTTATAACAAAAAGGAATACAATAAATACAGAGGAATCTATAAAAGAAGAATTGCGGGATTTAAAGATGATGAATATATTGATCTTATACCTCAGAATGATAAACTTTTGAAAGGAATGGATTTCCATAAAAGGTATAGAGATATGTCATTTATTTTTATCATCGGAACTTATATGTTAAATATTCTTGAAGCAAATGTCAGCACACACTTGATGCAATTCAACGTTAATGATGATTTAAGCTTTACACCAAATATTGATTTTGAACCAATTAGCGAATCTGAAACAATAGGTTTTACTGTCAAATTAAAATTTTAATCATATGAAAATAGCTGTTTTGGGTTACGGAAAAATGGGTAAAGCTATTGAATCTGTAGCTATGGAAAGGGGTCATACTATCGTTTGCAAAATTGATTCAAAAAAAGAAGGAGATATTAAAAACGCAGACATAGCAATAAACTTTAGCATTCCTTCTTCAGCTTTTAATAATATTAAAGAAGCAATCAACAATAAAATTCCTGTTGTAAGCGGAACAACTGGCTGGCTAAAAGATTTAAAAAATATTGAACAATTAGCACTTCAAAATAAAGTAGGGTTTTTATATTCATCCAACTTTAGTGTTGGAGTAAATTTATTTTTTCAATTAAACAAATTTCTAGCTAAACTTATGAAATCACTTAATTATTCTATCGAATTAAATGAAATACACCATGCTCAAAAAATTGACTCTCCTAGTGGCACGGCAATATCATTAGCAAATGATATAATTTCAAATTCTAATTACAAAAACTGGAGTCTTGATCAGGGTAATAAAGAAACTTTAAAAATAAAATCTTCTCGCGAAGGAGATTTTCATGGTATGCATAATATTGAATACAATTCTGAATTTGATAAAATAACTATAAATCATGAAAGTTATTCAAGAACCAGTTATGCCTTAGGAGCTGTTATTGCTGCAGAATGGTTACATGGAAAAATTGGGGTTTATTCAATGTCAGATGTTCTAAAATCAATATAATCTAATAAATACACAACATTTATGAACTTCAATGAGTGGTTAATTTTTATTTTAAGTATACAATTAATTCATTTTATAGGAACTTGGAGATTGTACTCAATAGCTGGAAGAAAATCATGGGAGTCAGCAATTCCAATATATAACGCCTTTGTATTAATGA
>Ga0209501_10004876_pt1 | contig 12639 bp, 12 predicted proteins | sample ArcticOcean_MG_C_4_FD_187434 | JGI IMG/M metagenome (GOLD analysis project Ga0209501, IMG submission 187434) | Marine microbial communities from western Arctic Ocean - ArcticOcean_MG_CB4_134 (SPAdes) (version 2) | ecosystem: Environmental > Aquatic > Marine > Oceanic | place: Arctic Ocean...
ATTGCAGATGGCGTGGCGTTGAATTCCATCTGGCAGGAAATGGAATTAAAATTCGATATTGATGCTATTGAAAAGGAAATTGATGAATTCAATTCAATTCACTCGGATATAAAAAGGGGCTTCTCCCTTATGCCCGTGACGTTTGGCATTTCATTTACAAAAACACCGATGAACCAGGCTCGAGCGTTGGTTCACATTTACACGGATGGCAGTGTAGGTATTAGTACTGGTGCTGTTGAAATGGGACAGGGCGTCAATACAAAAATGCTACAGATTGCAGCACAAATTTTCTCTATTGATCCAAAATGTATAAAACTGGAATCAACTAATACCACTAGAGTTGCAAATACGTCTCCTTCTGCAGCCAGTTCCACTGCCGATTTAAATGGGAAAGCACTTCAAAAAGCCTGCAATGTATTATTAGAACGATTAACAACCTGCGCTGCTGAACATTTAGGTGTTTCATCCAATGATATAACCCTGAAAGATGGCATGGTTTACAGAAATGAAAGCAAAACAGATTTGATATGGGAACAACTGGTTATGATGGCCTTTTTAAAGCGCATTTGTTTAACGGAAAATGGGCATTATGCTACGCCGACCATCAACTTTGATATGAATAAAGAAAAAGGGCATCCATTTGCTTATCATGTTTATGGATTGGCCTTGACTTCAGTAACCCTTGATTGTATCCGCGGAACATATACATTTGATGCTGTAAATATTGTTCATGATTTTGGTAAAACGATGAATCCCAGCGTGGATTTTGGTCAAGTTGAAGGTGGGTTGGTTCAGGGCATAGGATGGATGACCATGGAGGAGATCCATTATAATGACGAAGGTCAATTAATGTCCAATACATTATCCACATATAAAATTCCAGATATTTATTCAGTACCGAAAACAGTTAGGATTGAACCTTTGGATACAGAAGGAAGTGACATGGCAATCCTAAAATCTAAAGCAGTGGGTGAACCGCCATTAATGTATGGCATCGGTGCTTATTTTGCTATTGATAATTCAATAAAATCATTTAATCCAAATTTCAATTCTACCTTTGATGCACCATTTACAAATGAAAAAGTGCTCATGGGCTTATATGCTTCTTCAGAGCCTGAATGAGTACATTCAGGAGTCCAAATAAATTGAGTGGAAATTCAAACATTACCTATTGGGAATATGTTTCTTCACTTTTAAAAGATGGACAAAATGTATTTTTAGCTATGGTTGTCCATCATACCACCCACTCCCCCGGAACAACAGGTGCCAAATTGTTGGTAACAGAAAATAAAAAAATGATGGGAACTATTGGTGGTGGCATTATGGAATATACTTTGGTAAACCGCGCAAAGGATATATTGGTAAATGGGAATTTCACTCCAGAAATTCAATTACTTAATCATCAAAAAACTGGAACGGATGAACAATCTGGCATGATTTGTGCCGGTAAACAAACCAATCTGTATTATGTATGTCAACCTGAAAATGATGGTAAAATAGTCGAAGAAATTGTCAAAGTATTAAAAAAAGGTCAATTGGGTATACTTTCGATTTCTCCAGAAGGGTTAGCAGTTCATAAAAAAAAACCAGATGGTCACGAAATTCAATATTCACTAACAAAAAATGAAAGTAATTGGCACTATCAGGAACAGCTGAAAAACTTTAATCGAATTGCAATTATGGGTGGCGGCCATTGTTCATTGGCATTATCACGGGTAATGAATAATCTGGGATATGATGTGTTTGTATTTGAAACGAGAGAGAATATTTCTACCTTGGGCTTAAACAAATTTGCTACAAAGGTTCATATTATAGATGATTTTAAAGAAGCGGTATCTCAAATAACTTTACCCCATCAAACTCAAGTTGTAATCATGACAACAGATGTGGCATCGGATGTTCGAGTGTTATTGGGTATTTTGGATAAACCATTCCCTTTTGTTGGCATAATGGGTAGCCATGCAAAAATATCTGAAATCACCAAACAATTGAAAAGTGAAGGTATTTCAGATAAACAACTTTCCCGATTTACAGCCCCCGTTGGATTACCAATGGTGAGCAACACCCCAGAAGAAATTGCAATCAGTGTTGCAGCCCAATTACTTCAAAATAGAAATGATACCACCAACTAGTATGGCATTCACTCCAGATCTTGCAATAACCAGTCAACGTGTTATGACGTCCTATGGTGAAAGGCCTGCGGCCATTTTAATCCGTGGCGAAAAAATTCTAGATGTGGTTTCTAAACAAGATATCCCTTCCGATTGTCCTGTTGAAGATATGGCAAACGATGTAGTTATGCCGGGGCTAGTGGACACCCACGTCCATATCAATGAACCGGGCCGAACCGATTGGGAAGGATTTGAAACGGGCACAAAAGCGGCAGCGGCTGGGGGTATCACCACCCTTGTGGATATGCCCTTAAATTGCATTCCAGTCACCACAACCATCGATGCATTGAACCAGAAAATTGCTGCAACGAAAAATCAACTTTGGATTGATTGTGGATTCTATGGCGGATTGATTCCGGATAATATTCATGACTTTGAATTATTGGCAGATGCTGGCGTTTTGGGTTTTAAAGCTTTTTTAAGTCATTCTGGCATTGATGAATTTCCAAATATTTTAGAAAGCCACCTTCGGGAAGCATTGCCCATTCTGTCTAAAAAAGGGATACCCATTTTGATCCATGCAGAACTTGAAAATGGTGAAATTATATCGGAAGATCATAAGACCTATAAAAGTTTTCAGGATTCCAGACCAAAATCATGGGAAAATAATGCGGTGAAATTATTAATTCAGTTATGTAAAGAATATGATACGCAAATTCATATTGTGCATTTATCTTCCGCTGATATTTTATCTGAAATTGCTGAAGCCCGCCATGATGGCTTTCCAATTTCTGTGGAAACATGCCCCCATTATCTCCACTTTGCATCTGAACAAATATCAGATGGCGATACACGTTTCAAATGTGCACCACCGATTTGGAATGCTGATAATAGAGAAAAACTCTGGCGCGGACTAAAAGAAGGAATTATCAATTTTATTACATCTGACCATTCGCCCTGCACACCGGAATTAAAAGACATGGAATCGGGAGATTTTGAAAAAGCATGGGGAGGTATTTCGTCTATTCAGTTTACGCTTCCTGTTATTTGGACGGAATGCAAAGCACGTGGGTTTTCAATGGATCAACTCATAAATTGGATGAGCACGGAACCAGCAAAATTTATCGGAAAAGATCAGCAGAAAGGTCAGATTTCTCCTGGATTTGATGCAGATTTAGTGTGCTGGAATCCAGACAAAAAATATATCATTCAAAAAGAAGCCATTCATCATAAAAACAAATTAACGCCCTACGAAGGTGAAACGCTATTTGGAGTTGTGAATAGCACATTTCTTCGTGGAAAAAAGGTATATGAAAACGGGCAATTTATAGGGCATCCTTCGGGAAAAATTATATTGAATCTAAATGGAAAATAAATTTGATACTGATCTCATAGATCTTGCTTCAGAAGCTTATGGCGGGCGCACCTTATTAGCCAGCGATGACTTTTTTGCACCAAAAGAAAATCTGCTCAAACCGGGTCGCGGGGTGTTTATCAAAGATAAATATACAAATCATGGCAAATGGATGGATGGATGGGAATCCCGTCGAAAACGAATTGAAGGACATGATTGGTGCATTCTACGATTGGGAAAAACAGGCATTATTTCTCAAGTGGATATTGATACCAATCACTTCGTTGGGAATTTTCCATCTCATGCATCTATCGATGCATGTAATATGCCGGAATTTTCCCGATTAGATGAAATTATTGAAAATGATGAATGGATTGAAATTTTATCCAAAGTTGAACTTCAGGGAGATTCACAAAATAAATTTAAGATTTTAAGTAGTTCATCTTTTACCCACCTTCGACTTCATATTTATCCTGATGGTGGTGTGGCACGATTCAAAGTGTACGGGAATCCTGAAATACCAGATGCCAGCGATAATGAATTGAAAGATTTTGCATTATCTGATAATGGAGGCAAAATGATCTCATGCAGTGATATGCATTTTAGCCATATGGAAAACTTAATTAAGCCCACCACTGGAATTGATATGAGCGATGGTTGGGAAACAAAACGACGACGTGGTCCAGGATATGATTGGTCAATTTTGAAACTGGGCTCGCCATGCACCATCGAACGAGTTATCGTTGACACGCTCCATTTTAAGGGAAACTTCCCAGACACATGTTCAATTGAAGGCTGCTATGAACCAGATAAAACCCAGGATTGGTTTCTCAATGATAATATTGAATGGACAGAATTGTTGCCCAATTCTAAACTTGCCGCTAACCAAGAAACTATTTTTATTCTAAGCAAAAATTCACCCATAACTCATATTAGGTTCAATATTATTCCAGATGGCGGTGTTAGTCGATTGAGAATTTTAGGACGTGAAGCATCATGACGCTTGAGTCCTTAAATTCGTTAACAATTTCCGATGCAAATGAACAATTTGAAACGTGCTGTGGTGCTGCAAATTGGGTTGAAAAGATGAATCAGAATCGTCCCTTCCAAAATAAAGATGATCTCTATCAAAAAGCCGAATCTATTTGGTATTCACTTTCGTCGAAGGATTGGTTAGAAGCCTTTACCCATCATCCTAAAATTGGGAATATTGATTCCTTGCGGAAAAAATTCCATAATACAAAATCAATATCCGAAGATGAACAATCAGGTATCAATGATGCTGCAGAAAGCACCTTGAAAGATTTAGCTGAATCAAATCAATTGTACCAAGATAAATTTGGTTTTATTTTTATTATCTGTGCCACAGGAAAATCCGCGGATGAAATGTTAGCGCTGATAAAAATAAGGTTAAATAATAATGCAAATGCAGAAATGCTAAATGCAGCAGAAGAACAAAATAAGATCACACAATTACGATTAGAGAAACTACTTTTATTATGACATCCTCATTTACTCCCGATATTATTGGCCATATTAATAATCACCTTAAAACAGCAAATACTCTTTTTAGTGAAAATTATCCCGGTGAATCACCCGAAAGGCAACCTGTCCATACCGTTTATGGCGGGGCTCATATTTTTAAAGAAGGTACAGCCATGAAAATGGGTGTTGGTGCAATTAACCACATAAGAGCCTATGCTCCTAATTTTGTGGAATTTTCAAAAATTCTTGAGTTAAAAGGGTATGATCAACTTCCAAATTCCCAAGAAGATATTTCTACCCTTGAAGAATATTTCGCAAGTGAATCATCCGAAAGCAAAGAAGAACATAGTGCTTATTTTTCTTATACAGTGTATCAACGTGTTTTAGAAAAATTATCCAGAGAAGCTGTAGAAGATTTTCGAATTGATTTTGAAGATGGTTATGGAAACCGCCCGGATGAGGAGGAAGATAACCATGCCGTATTAGCGGCTGAAGAAGTTGCCAAAGGAATGACATCACATTCACTGCCCCCTTTTATAGGAATCAGGATAAAACCATTAACTGAAGAGCAGAAGAATAGAGCTATCAGAACACTGGATTTATTTATTTCGTCTCTATCTGAAAGAACCAATGGAAACCTTCCAGATAATTTTGTTGTCACTTTGCCCAAAGTCACTATTCCAGAACAAGTGACAGCATTGGTTCAATTGTTTGAAGTGTTGGAACAAAAAACAGATCTACCTACCGGGTCCTTAAAATTAGAATTGATGATAGAAACACCCCAATCTATTTTGGATAGTAATGGAAATTCAGCATTACCATCATTGGTAAAAGCGTCCGATGGAAGATGTACCGGCGCCCATTTTGGTGTCTATGATTATACAGCATCCACTAATATTACCGCTGAATATCAAAGTTTAACTCATCCGAATTGCGATTTTGCACGGCATATGATGCAGGTTGCATTGGGTGGAACTGGCGTACGACTTTCTGATGGTGCAACCAATATTTTGCCCGTAGGACCCCATCGCCCCACCGATGGAAATCCATTAACAGATAGTCAATTAGAAGAAAACAAAATGGTCGTTCATAATGCGTGGCGATTAAATTTTAATAACGTATCCCATTCCCTAAAACATGGTTATTATCAAGGCTGGGATTTACATCCAAGCCACCTGCCCTTGCGCTATGCGGCAGTGTATACTTTTTTCCTTGAAGGATTATCATCAACATCAGTCAGATTAAAATCATTTATGGGTAAAGCTGCTCAAGCAACATTGATAGGTGATGTTTTTGATGATGCAGCCACAGGACAAGCACTATTGAATTATTTTCTTCAAGGCATTAGTTGTGGCGCTATTTTAGAGAAAGATGTAGAAAAAACAGGACTCACTTTGGATGAAATTCGAACACGATCCTTTAAAAATATTTTAGAAGGGAGACAATCATGACATATCAAATTACAACCCACGTTTTGGATTTAGTTCAAGGCACACCTGCAAATAATATTCCTGCAACTCTTGAAACATTAACTGGTTCTGATTCATGGGAAATCGTTGGAACAGGCAGAACAAATGATGATGGCAGAATTGATAATTTATTAGGAGAAAGCGATTCGATTTCGTCGGGAACCTATCGTTTAATATTTGACGTTGCTTCTTATTTTGAATCACAGCAGTCAGATAGTTTTTATTCTTCAATTCCCATTATTTTTAACATTACGGATCCTAATCGACACTACCATGTACCGTTATTATTGAGTCGATTTGGATATTCTACCTACCGGGGGAGTTAACACTTGGAGTGGTATAAAATACATGAAATTCTCAATCTAGTTTTTCGCTGGTTCCATATTGTTGCAGGTATCAGTTGGATCGGACAAACCTATTTATTTAACTGGATGGAAAAAACATTGCCCTTGGAAGTTGACCCGGATGCTGACGATAATGTGTCAGGCCAACTTTGGATGGTCCATGGTGGTGGATTTTATTTAGTAGAAAAGCAGTCAAAACCCAAAATTATGCCCCGAACCCTCCATTGGTTTAAATGGGAATCAGCCTTAACATGGATCAGCGGATTTTTTCTGCTCATTATTGTTTATTATATGGGCGGACTCATGCTTGAACCCGATTCAGAAATGAGTGAATTAACAGCAAGTTTGATTGGGATCAGTGTATTGGTGCTTGGCTTCGGTTTTTATCGTTTATTATGGTCATCTCCACTGGGTAAAAATGAATATGTAGGAACGACAGTTTCCTTTCTGCTCATCATTGGATTATTTATTGGACTTGATCAAATATTCAGCTCAAGGGCAGCCATGTTTCATATTGGAGCATTGTTAGGCACCATCATGGCAGCCAACGTTTGGATGATTATACTTCCTGCACAGCGTAAAATGATTGCCGCCGTAGAGAATAATGAAAAACCAGATATGCTCTTGGCTGCCAAAGCAAAAGGTTGTTCAAAACATAATACGTTTATGTCCGTCCCTGTAATATTGATCATGATAAGCAGCCACTTCCCTGTTATCACTTATGGTAACACCAACAACTGGCTTATGCTTGGTGGATTTATTCTGATTGGCTGGGCAGTTGCTAAATGGATGAGGTCATAAAAACTATCCTAATCGATAGAAGGCTTTATTCTACCCATTCACAGATAAAAATATTGGTGTCACCTATTTTTTTCTGATTGCGATTTGAAGCAAAAACTAAGTATTTCCCATCTGGGCTGAACATGGGAAAACCATCAAAGCCATCAAAGTGGGTAATTCTTTCTAGGCCAGTACCATCTACATTTATTGTATAAAGATCAAAATCCCGGCCCTTTTCATCATGAACGTTGGAAGAAAATATTATTTTCTTTCCATTAGGCTGAAAGAAAGGACCAAAATTTGCGGCGCCATTATTTGTGATTTGTTGTTTATTCGTTCCATCAGAATTCATAGTCCAAATTTGTAACGCCATAGGGCGAATTGCATTTGACGCAAGCAAGGTTTCGTAGTTTGAAATTTCCTTTTCTGACTCTGGATAATATGCACGCCAAACTATTTTTGAACCGTCAGAGTTGTAAAATGCACCTCCATCATAACCTAACCTCTCTGTCAACTGCTTTTTCCCAGTACCATCGGGGTTCATAGTCCACAGTTCCAAATCTCCGGTTGAAAGAGATGTGTAAATGATTTTTTGGCCATCAAAAGAATATACTGCTTCCGCATCATACCCAGGTGCATCAGTCAATCTCTTCAGGTTGTTACCATTTTTCGAAGCGTGGAAAATATCGAACCCGGGGTAAAGCTTCCAAATATAACCCATGCTAAAATCCGGTTTTGGTGGACAGTCCGAATCAGCCATATGGGTAGAAGCATAAATGATGCCGTCATCATCCGGGTATTGAAAAAAACTGCAAGTAGTAACTCCATTACCCGTTGAAACCATTTCAGCTGATCCTGAAGAAATATCCATGATAAAGATTTGATCACAAAGACTGTCTCCATCATGAGCCTGGAAAATCAGTTTTTTCCCATCTGCACTGAAATACGCCTCTGCATTTTCACCTGAGAAAGTTAGCTGGCGAAGATTTTTAAAATAACCTTCACCATCTTGTATGAGATGATTAGAATATTCTGATTTTTGACTACATCCATAAGTGTGAAGTTGTAAAAATAAGAGTAGCAATACATAATGGCATTTCATTTTAAATCAATCTCTTCTTTAGTCACTTTTAGCTGACAAGTATTAATATTAGATCAGATCACAGTTTAAATGAATAAATGAATTATGACTGAGTTTAAAAATCAGCATCAATATCAATTGTCATTTCTGCATTATCTTCATCTAATGAGAAACTTGGAACTGGTGGAATCAAAGAACTTGGGTAGCTACCAAGTACCGTATAATCTAAACTTGCTGTTGAATAACCATTTGGCCAATAGGTGACAGTTAATGCTGCAAAATCACCAAAAGCAAGCTCACTAAATAAGTAAACATAGCTACCATTATCTAAATCTGCTTGTGCTATCATTTTAAATCCAGCGGGTGCACCTTGGGGTGGATATGCTGTATCAAGCGTTAACATTACAGAGCCAGTGTCTGGGTACGTACCAGTAAAAGTTACTACGCCGGATATGGTCGCGTTTTCAGGTTTAGATTCAGTTGCATCATCATCTTCACACCCCGTTGTAATAAACATTACAGAAGTGAGCGATAAAATGAGCAGGTTTTTCATGAGTTTCATTGTAGGTCCTCTTTCATTATAGGGATTTGGTTAAAGTGCTATGCCAGGTTCGTCCCGGCATGGGATAATCTTGAATCAATGTGTATTTTGTATCAAGAAGATTTGAAATTTTAAAAGAGACTCTGTAAGATTTGATTTGCTTGCTCACAACCATTTCAGGGATGGCTCGTGCGGGCAATGTCCCTAAAGGAAAAATAATCTTGTCTTCATCCACTACATAATCGTGACTCAAGAAATCGTCATATTGTTGCTTACTCCAGATGCGGGTTGAAAAGCGAAGGTCTGCCAAATTAGATTTTAAAGAAATTGAGATTTGTCCTTTATGCTTGGATCGATATAAGATCGGATCACCGCCACGATCTTCCATATCCAAATACTCATATTGACCGGAAAATGAAAAAGATTTTGTAGGTGTCCAGTTGAACTGATATTCTAAACCTTTTCCTGTGACGCCTTCCCGATTCACTGCTTTGATGGGCAGGCTGTAAACAAAGTCTATCATATTTTCATATTGATTCACAAAAGTCGCAATGCTCCAATACAAGGATTCCGAATGGGGATGATCATAGGAGAGTTCCACAGCACGAACTTGTTCCGCTAAAACTTGCGGGTTTCCCTGCTGGGTGAGCCCATAACTGCTGGTGTGCTTCAGGTATAGTTCCGATAAGGATGGCGCACGGAATCCTTCGCTGTAAGACAAGGTAAAAGCACGCTTTCCCTTCATCGTATACATGAGATTAATTTTCGGCGACCAGTTTGTGTATTCCCGATTAGTAAAATTGTTGCTGGGATCCACCTTCCGGATATCGTATCGAAGTCCTGATCCCATGCTCCAACCATTACCAATGGAATATTTTGATTGAATGAAGGAACCTAATGAGAATTGACTTGGCGAATCATAGATCGGATTAAAAACAGTGACTTTCGACCGGCTCCAATCCAAATCAGATCCTGCCATAAAGATCCACCGCTCCCATCTAGTAATCAACATTTCTGACCGGAGCCCCACGGTTATGTCATCATACATTCGCTCACCAACAGTCTTTTTGTCGGGAACCCCATTTTTATCATAATAGCGCGTATCAAACTTATTCAAGAAAAGGGAATGCGACATGGAAACACCTGCACCAATGGGATAAAAACCATGTCCCTGAAGGTAATGAGATGTACGCTCTGATCGTCGCCAGGATGGTGTACTGGCAAAACCCGGGTGACCATTATCCGAATAAGACAAAATATGACTCAAGCGATATGTCCGCCCTTTTTGATCAGCATATTTTAAATAAGAGCGGATGCGGTTTGATTGATCATCGGCATTAAATCGGTGCCCTGCGGATTTTCTCGCCATACCATTCACACCCAAGATCCAATTGCCCTTTTGAATATAATGGGTTAAAGATGTTTGAGCCGTCGTAAATGTGCCGCCGCCCAGTTTTATCTTCGTGGACTGATTTTTACCATTATAATCCGTAATCAGGTTAATGACACCGCCCATGGAATTATGTCCATATTGGGCAGAGGCAGGACTGTTATCCACTTCGATTCGCTGAATACTTTCAAGGGGCAGTGAATTCCAGTCCGGGGCTCCACTGTTGGGAATTTGAATTGGGAATCCATCAAGGAGGAGCAGCACCCGATTATTGTAACCACCGGGTTTATAATCCGAAGAGCCCCGGATAGATAAATTTGCGTTGCGTCCGTTGGGGTGGGCGAATTGAACATCCACACCGGGCAACATTCGTAATACGTCGGACACCGATTCTTTTTCCATGGACTTGATCTGATCGCCGGATAAAATATCTACAGACTCGTAACCAAGGCGAGTGGAAAACAATCCTTCCACAGAAATTTCACCGAATTCAAGGATGGTGGATTCCAATTCCACATTCAGTTTTACCGGTTGACCTGCAACAGCGATCTCTGATGAATAGGATTTAAAACCGATATTCGTAATCTGGATTGTGTATGAACCGTTGGGCAAATCTATTTCAAAAAAGCCGTATGGATCAGTGACTCTCCCCTGTTTTGTTTCCACAATATAAATATTGGCGTTGGGAATTGATTTTCCGTTGGCATTATTTTTCACAGTTCCTGTCAACGCACCACCAAAAAGAAAAGATAAAATGAAAGGTAAAGTAATTAGAGATCGTCGAAACATTATTTTTGAGTTGGATCTGTAATTAATTGATTCAACAGTTCTTCTACATCTTTTTCTGATACGGGTTCTTTTCGGTCGCCCATAAGTACGAGTCCCATAAAGAGTCCGCCCATAGCTTTAAACAAAAGTTGTGGATTAATATCGGGGAATTCGCCTGCTTTTATGCCGTCTTCCAACAATCCCTGGATGGTCCCATACATTCTATTTTGATATTGTTTCCATGGCTGCTCTTCAAATGTAATCACTTTAGGCGCATTGAATAGGAATTCGAAAAGTCCCGGACGATTTCTCGCATTTTCAGCGATCTTTAAAAGAACATTGATAAAAGTCCGTCGTGGACCTTCATCTCCAGCAATTACAGGTTCCAAGCTTACCCATAAATCTTTCCAACCGTTTTCCAGAATCGCAGCAAACACATCTTCCTTGGAATGGAAATAATAATAGAGTGTGGCTTTACCAAAACCGGATTCAGTAGCAATCTCGTCCATGGTTGCACCTTCCAGTCCCTTGGATTTGAATACTTCCAAGGCACCAGTGAGAATACGCTCCTGGCGCATTTGTCTTTCTTCGAGTTGTCTTTGGGAAACTGACATAATTGAAATAATAGTTTAATATTCGAACAACGAGTCGAAAATTAAAACAGCATAAGGAATCACCCAATAATTCTTTTGCTTTTTTAACTAATTCTTTCTGCTGATTAAAAGATGAAGAATAAAATGAATGGTCAATCTTTCTTTAGGAGAAGATCGTAAATGCAGACCGCAACCATTAAATAAAATGATAGATAAGTCAATATTCCAAAAACCAATGTAGCCATGCTGAATGAAGGAGAATAATAACGGATTCCCCAAATCGATCCAAATGTGCCAAGTACAGAAACAAATGGCTCAATCATAAGAAACGTTTTCCATCCACTTGTAACAATGGAGTTCATATAGAAAAGTGCGCCTAGAAAAAAGAAAATGAAGGAGAAAGATATCAAATGTGTATGCGTTGTGAGTAACATGCCTTCTATCTCTTTGGGGTATTTATCAGGAATATCCAATTCATCTCCAAAAGTCGAACCGGCATAATGTTCGGTAGTCCCATCTGCTGTCATAGCCGTGGTTCGGTTTACATAAACCAATCCAATAGACACACCAATGGTTAGTACTAACAAAAATGCAGCAAAGAAATACCGAACTTTTTCTGGTAATTCAAATAATCGAGGTAAGGAGTTATTCATGTTTCTGTATTAATAGATATTCAACAATAAATGTACTGCGATGAATCCCTCGAGTCACAGCATTTACAGA
>Ga0209501_10004879_pt1 | contig 12633 bp, 9 predicted proteins | sample ArcticOcean_MG_C_4_FD_187434 | JGI IMG/M metagenome (GOLD analysis project Ga0209501, IMG submission 187434) | Marine microbial communities from western Arctic Ocean - ArcticOcean_MG_CB4_134 (SPAdes) (version 2) | ecosystem: Environmental > Aquatic > Marine > Oceanic | place: Arctic Ocean...
AGTCGAGGACAAAGATGGTTCGGTCTGACCCTCGTCGATATCGACAATCGGCTTGTCCGCGTCATCGGGACGCCAGATAACGTAGCGACGGTCGAAACCGGGCCGTGGGAAGCCGGAAACAGTCAGCTTCTTCAGAACCGTCTTCGAGTCATTGATGATCCCCGCCGCCATCTGAGCGATCGTAACTCCGCCAGTGCGTTTGGCAATCCAGATTTCGTACGATTCGTACTCGTCCGGTTTATACTGCGGCTTTCTGGCAATCTTACGCTGCAGCGATACGCGGTAACCCGTGCCGCTGAAGTGCTCGTCGAGCAGTTCCCGAATCCGCACACCGAAGTCGAGATAGCTGTCATCATTTACGTCGGGCGTCGCGCCCCGAAAGCGATTCAGCTTCTCGATTCGTTCCAATTGCCGGGTCATCAATTTGAGCGAGGTGTTCGCCTTATCGACGATTTGATCGATCTTCCCGGAGTTGTTTTCAATTAGGGCCTTTGCCTGCTCGGAGACGGCTTTTGAGTTCTCAGCCGTCTCTTTGAACTTATCAATCGGCAGAGCGGCCACTTTGTTCGAGACGGAGATGGCAAGATACGTCACCGCACAAAACGCAATCACACCCGCCACCGCACAAATCTGAACCAGCCGCGTTTTGAGGGGACTGTCGTTACTCATTGGTTTTGCTTTCGAGCAGGACGGTGCAGAAAACTCGGCCGGACAACCTACAACACCAAAAGGCTCTTTCCCAGCCGCCCCGAATCTAACAAGCGCCACGCAGTATATCAAAATGTCAAATCAGGCGCGTGACTGGACCGACACAATCGCTCAGTTTGCGATCCTCTCAATCCGCATGCGATTGCGGTAAACACCGGCGGCGTGTCCGACGGTGTCCCAGCCGCGGCCGACTGATGTTGCGGCCAATGTGAGCCAGATTGTTACGGGGGCGGTGGCGTTGTCGCCGTGGCGTTGGAATTCGATTGCATTCACCGGCAATCTCCAGCCTGCGGTGGGGGAAAGCTGTGTTGCCGCTTGCGATACCCAATCATCGAACACGATGCGGCACACGTCGTCCTCGCCATCTGACAATGTGATCGTCAATGGCGTCTGTCGATCAACTCGTCCCGCAGCCAACTTGCGAAACGGGCCTTTCTCACCGTCACTGGCTTCGACGACGCGGAATTCTCCATCGCTGGTAACAAACGCCATGCGGGCCGGTCGTCCCGTTGGATAGTCGGCCGGCAAGACCTCGATTCGCTCGTCGGCACACGGCGACAACTTGAGGAATAGCCGACTGTGTCCGGTGATCGAAAGCTCACAGAACGTGTTGAGGTGCGAGTAAACCGGCTCCTGCAAACGGCAGAACGCTTCAACTTGCAAAACGTCAGCGTCGGTTGCGTCAACAAGGAGAGCTGCGTTGGCACCGTACGCCAACCCGAGCAGGTTCGTCGATCGATCTACTACCGACAACTTGTGTGCCGCAATCAGTGGAACGTCTCTCGGCCGAAGAATTGACCAACAGCGATCTGGGGAATAGTCATGAAAAGTGAGCAGTGGCTGGCATTCGATTCGCAGCTTCCCACAGTGGACATCGACGGTCGCGCGGGCCGAATCGACAGTCGTATGTTGAGCGAGTTCAATTCGTGATCGGCCGTTTGTTTTCGACACACCATTGAGAGCGGGCATCGTCGGGTTGAGCGGATGCGTTTCGGGCGGCGGACCTTGCTGCGCAAAGACAAGGACGGCCGCTGACATCGCCGCCATGCAATTGCCACACACAAGCAATTTCCAATGAAGTGGGCGCTTACAAAGAGAGTGAGCCGCGAACGCTGTTTGAACAACAACCAGCGAGACTCCCGCAAGCATTAATCGGCGCGCGCTATGTGGAAACAGAATTGCCGTAGTGGTGACGCCGACGAGGGAGAATACTGCAAACGCCGCCAATGCTGCGCTGATTCGCTGTTGCTTCTTCGTCCACAACGACCACAGGGCGAATCCAACCGCCAGGACAATCACGACGGGAACGACTGCGTTGGCCCAGAACTTCAGATGGCCAATTGGGAAACCGCCCGGCGAAGCCCACCACCATGCAGTTGCCGCCACGGCTTGCAATCCCAGGAGAACTTGCACCGCGACGCGGATCAGGAATTGAAATAAGCTCGGCTTCTGCGATGCAGTGGCATCGCAGCTGTTAGCCACGTTCCACCAGCGGCGTGAACTCGCGTTTCTTTGGGCCGTTGTATTTTGAGCGGGGGCGGATCAGGCGGTTGTTTTCGGTTTGCTCGATGACGTGGGCGGCCCAGCCGAGGACTCGGGCGACGACGAACAGCGGCGTGTACAACTCGACTTCCAGGCCCATGTAGTGGTATAGCCGGGCGCTGGGCCAATCGAGGTTCGGCGGCAAGCCCTTCTCGGCGACGACGATGTTTTCGATCGTGTTGGCGATTTCTTCCAGTTCGGTCTGGCCCGTTTCTTCAGCGAGTTCCGCACAATACTGCTTGAGGATGACGGCTCGTGGGTCGCCGGTTTTGTAGACGCGGTGGCCGAAACCCATAATACGCTGCTTGTTGGCCAACGCATCGCGAACCCACGATTCGGCCCGGCCAGCCGTGCCAACTTCTTCAAGAACTTCCATCACCCGCTCGTTGGCTCCGCCATGCAATGGGCCTTTGAGCGCACCGACGGCGGCGGCGATGGACGAATACAGATCGGACATGGTCGAGGTGACAACGCGGGCTGTGAAGGTGGAGGCGTTGAACTCGTGTTCGGCATACAGAATCAGCGAGACTTCCATCGCCCGTTCGTGCGAGGCGGGCGGTTCCTTGCCGGTGAGCATGTACAACAGGTTGGCCGAAAAGCTGAGTTCTTCGTTCGGCTTCAGCGGGGTTTCACCCTGACTGAGCCGATAGCGGGCGGCAATGAGCTGCGGAATTTGCGCGAGCAGCCGCAATGTTTTGGCGACATTGGCCTCGCGGCCGTTGTCGTCGAGTTGCGGATCGAAATGCGAGATGGCGCTGATGCCGGTCCGCAATACGTCCATCGCGCTCACATGCAGCGGAATGGATGCAATCAGATCGGTCACCGACGGGGGCAGTTCGCCCGATTCGACGAGGATCGACTGGAAGTCGGCCAACTGCTCCTGATTAGGCAACTCGCCTTCGAGCAGCAGGTAGGCCACCTCGATAAAGCGGGCATCGCGGGCGAGTTCCTCGATGGAATAGCCACGATAGGAGAGACCGCCGACGATGCTGCAAATGGCGGTCTCGCCGGCGATGACACCTTCGAGACCGGGATAATAGGGTTCGTCGCTCATGTCAATCCGCTCCACCAGGCGTTGAATACCGTGAACGAACAACCGGAACGAGTCGGATCGACCGACCATATGCCAAATTCGCGGGACGGGGCTGACTGAAATCCCGCGCTCCAGAATCCGTTGGATTGGACCGGTCCGCCACCATGCGAACCGAAATCAAAGTGGCCGAATTGTAGTGAATGGACGCGGCGGTGAGAATCGAGCGGGACAAAATATCTATAAATAACCGGAGCCGCCCTGCCTCGAACTGACGGACGGCCCCGGTGGGAGATCGAAATTTGTCGATAAACACGGGTGCGGCCGAGTATCAGAATTCCAACCCGGCATCGATGAACCAGCCGTCGAAACTCAGGTCGCCGCGATCGGAACGCACGGGCGTTGTCTGGTCATCGATGTCGTCGAATCCGACAACATCGAGATGTTGATACATGTTGAACCAGTTGGCGTACTCGTATCCGGCGGCGAGGAAGAAGTTGCCACATTGATACCGCAGACCAACCGCCAGTTCTGTCACAGGAACGATGGAATTGTACTTGTGGCTATGCGCGCGAGACTCGGTAATCCCTGCCGATTGGTCCGTGGCCGCATCGGTGCGATTCACGCGAAATTCCGTGAGCATCAGCGAACCGGCCCCGCGTCCGAAAAGTGAGAGGTTGCGCCACAGTTTCACGTCGAACTGTCCACCGGTCCGCAGACCGAAGCCGCTCATATCGACGTTGGAATTGATCAGATAACTGTCGAGATTGTTGGCTGCGACGCGGTTCTGATACAGAATGCTGGCGTCCTGTTTGATTTCGGCGAAGCGCAAACCGCCGAACGGCCTGAACTTCATCGTGTCGCCTTGTATCGTCTTTCCCAACTCCAGATCGTACACATAGTGATCCAGCGAGAGACTCTCACTGGCGACATCCACGCGGCCATCATCGACGTTCAGGTTAAGACGTCGGTCGGCGAGTGAGCGGTCGAGCTGGTTGGCAAACACAGCGTCGTTGTTGTTTGCCGCGTCCCCGACACTGCTGTTGCCGCCGGTTTCCAACAGTGTGTAACGGAACATCACATCCCAGTTTTCTTCGTTGCGGCGGCCGATCGCCACGCGAAAACCACTGTCGCGGTCGAATTCTGTTTCCCGCAGGTTGTTGGTGAAAGATCCGCCCGGTTGAACGTTCAATGCCCCCGCATACGGCATGCTGGGGCGTCGCGCTCGCCAATTGATGAGGCCCGCTTCGATGATCCAGGCTGGCTCCACGCACTCGAAAATCTCGATGGCTTCTGCGGGCGGCCGATTAATAACCGCATCAACCGAGTCCTGCAAGCTGGCGTTTCTGGCTTCCAGTCCGTCGATGCGGCTTGCCTGCTGATTGATCAACTGCCGCTGCTCGGATATTTCTTTCAACGGGACCGCCGTACTGACATCGACGGTTGGTTGGTTCGCCTGCTTCTTGAGTTTGTTGAACTCGCCTTTGAGGTGGTTGTTTTGTTCTTTCAAGATCGACACTTCGTGCCGCAACTTTTGGAGCGCACGTAGGACTTCGCGATTGGCTGCCTTGTCCTGTGCGGTGACGGGTATGGCATGAGCGCAGATGCCCATGCCGACGACGAGAAACGTCGCCAGTCGTATGTAACGTATTGGAATTGTGCTCCCAGTGAGAGGTATTCCGAAGAGAATTCACGCGTCAGGGGAAGTGTTTTTGTGACGGCGAAGCGAACTCTCTGGAGGTGTCCGGTTGGTGGGCCAACCGTATCGCTGCTTGAGTCGGGGATGTGATGACAGGACGGGACTTGGTTGCACAAGCGCGATTGGCCATTGTTCGAGATCGGCAGAAACTGCCGTTGGCTAGAACGATCATGACTGAGGTGGAATCCTCGTTCTGTTCGCGCAACGCAGCGGTGCAGGAACAATCGGAAAAAACTGCGAATGGTTGGTCGGGTAGTGCAGGTTGTATCGCGTCAGGCGGGCGACCACGTTCGGTGAGTTGTGGAAGATGTGTGCTGGCCTTTTGGTGATCAACCAGAGTGCATTCCGCTACGTCCCGGTGATTCACTCGCTGTTTGTTGAATCGAACAGATTGCGAATGGCCTCCACCCGCGTGCGATTCGCGCCGAGATCGGAGCGACCCGTGCGAGAGGCCGAACGGACGTGGATGACGCCCGCCGAATCGTCAACGAGGAATTCGACATCGTCGGTGAAACGAAACAGGCCGGAGGTGAACTCGGCGCACAGATAGGTATCGGTTTCTTTGACAATCTTAGCACGGGGAAAACTTACGACCACAGTCTTCAGCCGCGCGATCACTTCGGCTGCCGAGCCGGCAAATTCGAGCGGTTCGACCTGATGGGCCTTGTCGGTCGCCTGCGAGCAGACGCAGTTGGGCGAGGACGGACAGGCCGCGAGGCGTCCGTCAGTCACGCCAAGGTGCGGGGGACGACGCGAAAAGAGGCTCATCAGCGCCAATGCAACAATCGGCAATAGCAGCACGGCGACAACGCTCACGATGATGGCAGTGCGGGTCATAATCAATCGGCCTGCTGTTAAACGCGATAAGAATTGAGTGTGGTGTGATAACCGCCGAGATGTCAATTGTGGACGTGAAATGGCATGATGCGACAAATGTATTGTCACATCGACCATTTTAACAAGCCTCAAACTGTCATCGGCGCATCTCAAAGCCCGCGAGCTGCGGCCCGGGGGATCGACCAGCGTACTACTGCGGTTCGGAACAATCCACGTGAATGACGCGGTGAAACAAGAGAATGCAGATGCAGCAAACGTCATCGTCGCAGCCGACGCTGTCGGCATGACATTTGACGGCGCGCACGACGCTTTGGACGATGTGTCGCTGGCAATTGAGGGTGGGGAGTTCGTCTCGATCATCGGGCCATCGGGATGTGGAAAGTCGACACTGCTACGGTTGATTGCCGGTCTGATTGAACCAACGGCGGGAACGCTAACCGTGGGCGGACTGTTGCCGGCCGAGGCGCGAAGGGCATGGCATCCGATGGCGTTTGTATTTCAGGATGCGACACTGCTGCCGTGGCGAAACGTGATCGACAACATTCAATTGCCGTTGGAACTGGAAGGAACCGATCTCTCTGTCAGCCGTACCATTGTGCCAGAAAGTCTGAAGTTGATCGGCCTGTCGGATGCCGATGCAGCGAAGTATCCCCGAATGCTTTCGGGCGGCATGCGGATGCGCGTCTCGTTAGCGCGGGCGCTGGTGACGGATCCTGCCTTGTTAATGCTGGATGAACCCTTTGGCGCGCTCGACGAAATGACGCGGCAGCGATTGAACGAGGATTTGCTGCGAATTTGGACGGAGAAGAAATGGACGGCGCTGTTTGTGACGCACAACGTAGCCGAGGCCGTCTTTTTGAGCCAGCGGATTTTGGTGATGGGTGCAACTCCGGGGCGGATCATAGCTGATGTCACGGTACCGTTTGCCTATCCGCGGTCGCCAGAATTACGAGCAGATGCCGACTTCGCCCAACTGACCGGTGAAGTCAGCGCCCGGTTGCGGGAGGCGTCGTCATGAATGGTTTGTGGCGGCGAGTTCTGCACGACATTCTGCCTCCGGTCGGGATGTTTCTGCTCGTCGTCTTGTCGTGGCAACTGGCGACGATTGTGTTCCGGCCGAAGGCGTACCTGTTGCCTTCACCCGTCGCTGTCGCCGAGGCGGCGCGTGAGAATGCCGGACAATTGATCTCGGCGATGGCGTTGACAGCTGCCGCGGCAGCCTGCGGCTTCGTTGCCAGTTTAATCGTCGGCACGTTGATTGCGTTCGCGTTCTCGCAATCGCGGCTGGTGCGAAGCAGTTGTTATCCGTATGCAATTTTTCTGCAGACGGTTCCCATCGTCGCAATCGCGCCGCTGATCATCATCTGGTTCGACTACGGATTTCAAAGCGTGGTGGTGGTCGCGTTTATCATCAGCCTGTTTCCAATCATCGCCAACGTGACGGCGGGATTGATTTCGGTCGATAACGACCTCGTCGATTTGTTCCGTCTGCATAATGCGTCACGCTGGCAACTGTTGTGGAAGTTGCGACTGCCGAATGCCGTCCCCTACCTCGTGACCGGCGCAAAGACCGCGAGCGGGCTAGCAGTCATCGGCGCAATTGTGGGCGAATTCTTCGCCGGCTACGGAGCGGAACGGTTCGGGTTGGGATACCTCGTGCGACAGACATCGGACCAATTGAAGACGGCCGAGTTGTTCGCGGCGGTGATTGCATCGACGGTGCTGGGGATTGGCATTTTTGGCGCTGCGAGCATGGCAGGCATGACGATTCTTGCACGTTGGTCGGGAACGAACGAATGAGACTCGTCATCTCGCGGCAGACTGTGCTGATTTACAGAGTGTATACGTTGGCTGAATAGCCGTTCGCTGTCGTATCGGCTAACATGAATGTGACATTGACAACGACGTACAATCTTTTTTTGACGGACGATGGAGCAGTACGATGAGACGTGTCCTCAGTGCAACGGTTATGGCTGGAGTATTGTTCGCGGGCGGCAGTGTGTTTGGTGCCGACGATGAAAAAGTCGACTTCGACCGAGACGTCAAAGGAATCCTATCGGACAATTGCTTTAAGTGTCACGGGCCTGACGACAAGGACCGCAAGGAAGAACTTCGGCTCGATCTACGCGAGCAACTGTTCGCCAAACGGGGCGATCATTTCACCGTCGTCCCCGGCAAGCCGGGCGAGAGCGAACTGTTCAAGCGGATCGTTTCAGACGATGAATTCGCAAAAATGCCGCCGCCTGATTCGGGCAAGACGCTGACGAAAAAGCAAATTGACATCATCCGCAAATGGATCGCGCAGGGAGCCGAGTGGAAGGGACATTGGGCTTACACGTCCGTCAAACGACCCGCTGTCGTCAATGTCAAACGGCCCGGCTTTGTGCGGAATGAAATCGATCGCTTTGTTTTGGGTTCGCTAAACCGCAAGCGGGTTGCGCCGGCAAATGAAGCGGATCGAATCACGTTGATTCGCCGACTGAGTTTCGACCTCACAGGTCTGCCACCGACGACTGCCCAGGTCACGGACTTCCTGGCCGACAAGAGTGACGGCGCGTACGAGGCGCTTGTGGATCGGCTGTTGCGCTCGCCGCATTTCGGTGAGCGGATGGCGTTGTACTGGCTGGATCAGGTGCGGTACGCCGACACCGGCGGCTATCACAGCGACAACCATCGCGACGTCTGGCTTTATCGCGACTACGTCATTAAATCGTTCAACGAAAACTTACCCTACAATCAATTCACCATCGAACAATTGGCAGGTGATCTGCTGCCCCAACCAACACGATGGCAACGGATCGCCTCGGGTTACAACCGGCTGCTCAAAACGACTGAGGAAGGTGGCGCGCAGGGGAAAGAATATCAGGCAAAATACGACGCTGACCGTGTGCGGAACATTTCGGAAGTCTGGATGGCCTCGACCATGGGATGCTCGGAATGCCATAACCACAAGTTCGACCCGTTCACAATGAAGGACTTTTATAGCCTCGCCGCAATGTTCGGTGACATCCAGGAGCGTCCGGTCGGCCGACAGGCACAAACGGCCGTGCCGACGAAAGAACAAGCAGCGAAAATGCGGAAACTGGACGCTGCGATTGCACCGTTTCGCAAGATCATGAATACACAAACGCCGGAACTGGATCGGTCACAGCAGCGATGGGAAGCGACGCGCGATGCCGTTGTGGCGCCTGTACCGGGACAGAAGCCGAAAAACGACAACAAAGCAAAGACGCCGCAACCGCCGAAAGACGTATTGCAGGTTCTCGCCATCGACGTTGGACAACGCAGCAAACCGCAACTCGCGAAACTCGCAGCCTGGTATCGCACAATAGCTCCGGAATTGGCAGCAACCCGCCAGAAGCTCGCCGTAAGAGAAAACGAAAAGAAAGCACATCAGGCGACGATTCCCACGACATTGGTTTCCACCACCGGCAACAAACGTGCGATTCGCCTCCTGCCACGCGGCAACTGGCTGGATAGTTCCGGACCCATTATGTCACCGGGTGCGCCGGAGTTTCTGCCGAACATGAAACTGGCCGGCGAACGGGCAACGCGACTCGATTTCGCCCGTTGGCTCATTTCGCCCGAGAACCCGCTGACGGCCCGTGTGTACGTCAACCGGTTGTGGAAAACCGCTTTCGGTGAAGGACTTGTCCGCACAATCGACGACTTCGGTGTTCAGGGCGAAGTCCCCTCGCATCCCGAGCTGCTCGACTGGCTGGCCGTTGAATTCGTCGAAAGCGGATGGGACGTGAAACACATGATAAAATTGATGGTGATGTCGGGGACCTATCGGCAGTCTTCCGCTGTGAGTGCGGAGATGCGACAGCGTGATCCGTACAACAAGTGGTTGGCGCGGCAAAACAGATTTCGTCTGCCGGCCGAAACCGTTCGCGATAACGCATTGGCAGTCAGCGGGTTGCTGGCGGACGCAATTGGCGGACGAAGCGTCAAGCCGTATCAACCGGCCGGCTACTGGATGCATCTGAACTTCCCCAAACGCAAATGGGTACCCGACACCGGCGAGAACCAGTATCGCCGAGGACTTTACACCTACATCCAACGCACATTCCCACATCCCAGCTTGCTCGCATTCGACGCAACCAGCCGCGAAGAATGCACGGCCAACCGTTCGCGCTCGAACAACCCGCTGCAAGCGCTGGTACTGCTAAATGACCCCACGTATGTGGAAGCCGCCCGGGTCTTCGCCGAGCGTGTGGTACGAGAAGGCGGCACAAGCGACGCCGAGCGTTTGCAGTTCGCATATCGCGTTTGCCTGTCGCGCGAAGTGCACCCAGCAGAAGCCAGAATGCTCACAGCACTGCTTCAAAAACATAAAGCACAATACACCGCCGACGCGAAGGCTGCGGCCGAGTTGTTAAGTATCGGCCAACGCCAGACACCGGGCGGAATGAACAAGGCGGAACTCGCCGCATGGACCAGCGTGACACGCGTGTTGTTGAACTTGCACGAGACGATTGTACGACGGTGACTTTCCGACTCGTTCGAAGCTCCGCTTCGAGCAACGCGAATTGATGGCATCGATCGAAGCAGAGCTTCGAGAAGGCGGGTTCCCAAGCTGGAGCTTGGGAACCAGAAAACGAACAAAGATTCGGAATTGAATGATGAATACAATCGAACAACTCGCAACATCAATCAACCGCCGCACCTTCCTCAACGGCACAACCGCCGGCATCGGGTCGGCTGTGCTCGCTTCCATGCTGGCGCATTCTGAAGGCCAGGAGTCGTCGTCCAGCGGGCGTTGGGAAGGCGTTGTCAATCCGCTGCATCATGCGGCGAAGGCGAAGCGGGTCATCTATTTGTGCATGGCAGGCGGGCCTTCGCATTTGGAGACGCTGGATCACAAACCGAAGCTGGCCGAGATGAACGGCAAGCCGATGCCCGAATCGTATACCAAGGGCAAACCCATCGCGCAGCTGCAAGGGCGAAAACTCACCTGCCTCGCGCCGCAGCACCCGTTCAAGAAGTTTGGCAAGTCGGGCCAGGAATTGGCGGAGATTTTTCCGCAACTGGGAACCGTGGCCGACGACATTTGCATCGTTCGCTCGATGGTGACCGACGCCATCAATCACGACCCGGCCCATACGCTGATGAACACCGGAACCACCATTTCCGGTCGACCGGCAATGGGTTGCTGGCTCAACTACGGACTAGGCAGCGAAGCCGACAACCTGCCCGGTTTCGTCGTGCTGGCCTCAATTGGCAAGTTCGGACAATCGCAGCCCATCGCCGCCCGACAATGGCACAACGGATTTCTGCCCGGCCGACTGCAAGGCGTGCAGTTTCACGCCCAGGGCGATCCCGTGTTGTATGTGGGGAACCCGAAGGGCGTTGACCGTGGCCGACAAAAGGACGTGGTCGATACTGTCGCCGAGTTAAACGGCCTGCGGAACGGTCTGGTCGATAACCCGGAAATCGCCACGCGGGTGCAGGCGTACGAAAAAGCGTTCCAGATGCAGCGGAGCATTCCCGAACTAACCAACTTCGCCGACGAGCCGAAACACGTACTCGACCTCTACGGCACCAAAGGAGCCGACGGCTCGTTTGCGGCCAACTGTTTGATGGCGCGACGATTGGCCGAACGCGGCGTGCGGTTCGTGCAACTGTATCACCGCGCGTGGGACCATCACGGCAACATCAAGCGGACCGTGCAAGGAACGGCGGGCGAGGTCGATCAAGCGACGGCGGCGCTCATCAAAGATTTGAAGCAACGCGACATGTTCGACGATACGCTGATTGTGTGGGGCGGGGAATTCGGCCGCACACCGATGGCCCAGGGCAGCGGCCGCGACCACCACATCCGCGGCTTCTCGATGATGCTGGCCGGCGGCGGCATCAAAGGCGGCGTCACCCACGGCGCGACGGACGAACTGGGTTACGAATCGGTCGAAAACATCGTCCACGTCAACGACCTGCACGCCACAATCCTGCACCTCTTAGGCATCAACCACAAACGCATGACCTTCCGCTTCCAAGGCCGCGATTTCCGTTTGACGGACATCGCCGGCGAAGTGGTCAAAGGCGTGTTGGCGTAGGTAACGAGAATAGTGGTTGGTGGATAGCCAAAGGCGAGCCGCCGGCTTTATGTCGGCTGGTGGCGTTGCAATCGCTCCTTTGACTCCCAACCGTCCATATCCGCAGTTCCCACTACGCCGTACACCGAGCAACTATAGATGCCGCGCATGTGGGTTGGCGACGGGCGCAACCCGCCGTACACTACCATCTCTCTTTCTGCGCACTCCCGTCCAGAGCCCCTTTTCCCTGCGAAGTCTATAGGTGACTTCGCGTAATGAGTCCTGCAATTGACACACATCTGATCGACCTCAAACGCCCACTGGCAAGACAATGGCACCCAAATACAACAAACCGAAGATCATGTTGATTGATATGCCGAATGCGTGCGAATCCGTACTGCAGGACGCTGGTTACAACATTGCAGTCGGAACCTTTGGCATTCCATACGAAGTTGATCCTTCCGATACCTTTCATCCGGTCGCGACTGACTCCCACAAACTTCCGAACTGCGCGGAACAAGAAATCGTTATTGCGAATCTTGAACGTCCGTCTGCTACTGGAACACTGCCGACGGACCCTGGTGATGGCGTTAGTTCAGTGTGGCAGCTCGGTACTCAGGGAAGAATCGATCCACGCCCGCTTGTGATGGCCAACATCCAAGAAGCATTCGACCGTATTATTCAAGGTTCTTCGCGCATTTTAGTGGGTGCTGCTTGATTTGACGTGTGGAATCGATCTCGGGATCATGGGGGATTTCCGAGGTCGAGACGATGGAATCTCT
>Ga0209501_10004884_pt1 | contig 12627 bp, 10 predicted proteins | sample ArcticOcean_MG_C_4_FD_187434 | JGI IMG/M metagenome (GOLD analysis project Ga0209501, IMG submission 187434) | Marine microbial communities from western Arctic Ocean - ArcticOcean_MG_CB4_134 (SPAdes) (version 2) | ecosystem: Environmental > Aquatic > Marine > Oceanic | place: Arctic Ocean...
AAAAGGAAGAACCAAAAGTAGAAGCTAAAAAGGAAGAACCGAAAAAATAATAGATGTGGACTGTAAAAGTATTTACATTATATCCTGAATTATTTCCTGGTCCATTAGCAAGCGGACTCTATAAAAAAGCATTAGAAAAAAAAATATGGTCGCTTGAAACTATAGATATTAGAGACAGCGCTAATGATAAGCATAAAACAGTAGATGATACTCCGTTTGGTGGAGGTAGTGGAATGGTAATTAGACCAGATATTTTAGCTAATTCTTTGGATAAAAATATTATAAATAAAAAAGAACCAATAATTTATTTAACCCCCAAAGGAAAAAAATTTGATCAAAAGTATTCTAAAAAAATAGCCAAAAAAAATATCAACATAATTTGTGGACATTTTGAAGGAATTGATGAAAGAATTATTCAAACAAGAAATATCGAAGAAGTTAGTATTGGAGATTTCATTTTGTCAGGAGGAGAAATGGCAGCTTTTGTAATTATAAATTCAGTTGTCAGATTACTTCCAGGTGTTCTTGGAAATACAGATTCATTATATGAAGAATCCTTTGAAAAGGATCTTCTTGAATATCCTCAATACACAAAACCACAAAAATGGGAAAAAAAAGAGGTTCCAGGTGTATTATTAACAGGTAATCATAAGAAAATTAAGGACTGGCGCTTAGCTCAATCAGAGGATATAACACGACGCCGACGTCCCGATTTATGGAAAAAATATAAGAAAAAAAATGAAAAACATTGAAGATATTAACAAAGAAAGTGTAAAAAAAATTCTAGATAAAAATAAAATTCCAGATTTTTTTGCAGGAGATACAATTAAAATAGGAGTAAGAATTGCCGAAGGAAAGAGAGAAAGAATTCAATTCTTCGAAGGAGTTTGCATAGCAAAAAAAAATAGAGATATAAATTCATCATTTACTGTCCGTAAAACCTCTTTTGGTGAAGGTGTAGAAAGAACCTTTGCTCTATACAGTCCTATTATTGGATCTATTAAAGTAATTAGATCAGGGAAAGTTAGAAGAGCAAAATTATATTATTTAAGAGACAGAAAAGGTAAATCAGCAAGAATATCAGAAAAAATCAAAAAAAAAATTGGCGTAGATGTTTCAGAAGCAGCTATAAAGAAAGAAATACCAACAACAGAATTGAAGTCTAATGATAACCAGAAAGAAAGTACTTTAAATAAAGAAAAATCAGAAAAAGTAATTCCACAAAAAGTGGAACAAAAAAAAGAAGAATTGAAAAAAAAAAATAAATAATTTTTTTTTATAATGCCCCAAACACTTTACGATAAAATTTGGAAAGAACATATAGTTCATCAACAAGATGGTGAAACGACTCTGTTATATGTTGATAGACACTTAGTCCATGAGGTCACTAGCCCTCAAGCTTTTGAAGGCTTAAGAATTTTGAAAAGAAGAGTAAGACGACCCGATCTTACTTTAGCAGTGGCAGATCATAATGTCCCTACTAGTGATCGAGAAGTGGGTATAGCAGATAAAGAATCTAAGATCCAAGTAGATACACTTGAAAAAAATTGTAAAGAATTTGGAATTGAATTTTTTGATATGAAAGACAAAAGGCAAGGTATTGTTCATATAATAGGTCCCGAACAAGGATTTACACAACCGGGAACAATAATTGTTTGTGGTGATAGTCATACTGCTACACATGGAGCTTTTGGATCTTTAGCTTTTGGTATTGGAACTTCAGAAGTAGAACACGTGTTAGCTACTCAAACATTGATTCAAGAAAAATCAAAAAATTTTAAAGTTAATGTAATAGGAAATTTACCAACCGGGGTTACTTCAAAAGATGTTATTTTGCAAACTATAGGAAAAATAGGTACGGCAGGAGGAACCGGAATGGTTATTGAATACATGGGTTCTGTAATAGAAAATTTAAATGTTGAACAGCGTATGACAATTTGTAATATGTCAATAGAGGCAGGGGCTCGCGCAGGAATAATAGCACCGGATCAAAAAACTTTTCAATATTTAAAAGATAAACCAATGTCACCTAAAGGAAAAAACTGGAAGAAAGCAGAAGAATACTGGTCTAAACTTAAATCTGATACAGATGCAAAATTTGATAAAGAAGTTGAAATAAAAGGGGATGAAATTAGTCCAATGGTAACCTGGGGAACTTCTCCGCAAGATGTTGTTTCAATTACAGGCGTTGTTCCTGATCCAGAAAAAGAAAAAGATATAGATAAGAAAGCTTCAATGAGTAGATCTTTAGCTTATATGGGGCTCAAGCCGAATACAAAAATAGAAGATATAAAAGTAGATAGGATTTTCATTGGAAGTTGTACCAATGGAAGAATTGGCGACCTAAGAGAAGCTGCCAAAATTGTAAATGGTAAGACGGTTGCACAACATGTAAATGCCATGATTGTGCCAGGATCTGGTCTAGTAAAACAACAAGCAGAGCAAGAAGGAATTGATAAAATATTTATAAAAGCAGGATTTGATTGGAGAGAGCCAGGTTGTTCTATGTGTTTAGCTATGAATGCAGATAAACTTGATCCAAAAGAAAGATGCGCATCTACATCAAATAGAAATTTTGAAGGTCGCCAAGGACGTGGCGGAAGAACACATTTGGTTAGCCCTTCTATGGCCGCAGCTGCCGCAGTTAAAGGACATTTGACTGATGTAAGAAAATTTAAAAACTAAAATGAAAAAATTTAATATTTTAAAAGGAATTCCGGCTAGTCTACCAATGATAAATATTGATACAGACATGATAATTCCTAAACAATTTTTAAAAACTATAAAAAGAACGGGACTCGGTAAAAGTTTATTTTTTGAAATGAGATATGATGAAAATGGAAAAATAATACAAAAATTTATATTAAATAAAGAGCCGTATAATAATTCTCCAATTTTATTAACAGGAAAAAATTTTGGATGCGGATCATCAAGAGAACATGCTCCGTGGGCTCTTTTAGATTTTGGAATTAGATGCATTATAAGTTCAGGTTTTGCTGATATTTTTTATAACAATTGTTTTAAAAATGGAATGTTACCAATTATTCTAGATCAAGAAAAAATAGGAGAATTAACTGAGTATTCAAAAAGAAAAGAAAATATAGAAATAAACCTTAATGAACAAGAAGTTCTTTTTGGCAATAAAAGAATTAAATTTGAAATAGATTCCTTTAAAAAAAAATGTTTACTAAATGGATTAGATGATATTGCGTTGTCCCTAGAAAAATCAGAACAAATATCGTCTTTTGAAGATAAAATTAAAAAAAATAAACCTTGGGTTAATTAAAATGATAAAAATAAAAAAAAGAAATATTTTACTACTACCTGGAGATGGTATTGGACCGGAAGTTATTACAGAAGTTGAAAAAATTATAAAATGGTTTAATGAAAATAAATCCTTAGATTTTCAAATAGAAAAAGATCTAGTTGGTGGAGCCTCGTATGAAAAACATAAAAAACCTATCACGGATGAAGTTTTTTATAAGGCTTTAGAATCAGAAGCTGTTATTCTTGGAGCCGTTGGCGGACCTAAGTGGGATAATTTAGAATTTTCAAAAAGACCAGAAAGAGCACTATTAAAGTTAAGAAAAGAACTAAAACTTTTTGCAAATTTAAGACCTGCGATTTGTTTTAAGCAGCTGGTTGATGCTTCAAGCTTGAAGCCAGAAATTGTTTCTGGTTTAGATATAATGATTGTAAGAGAATTGACAGGAGGTATATATTTTGGAGAGCCTAGAGGAATCAAACCAATTGAGAATGGAGAAAGAAAGGGTATAAATACTCACACATATACAAGCGGTGAAATAATTAGAGTTGCGAAGGTTGCTTTTGAGTTAGCTCAACAAAGAAATAAAAAAGTTACCTCTTGTGATAAATCTAATGTTATGGAGGCGGGAATACTCTGGAGAGAAGAAGTTCAAAAGTTAGGTGATGAAGATTATCCTAAAATAGAATTAAAACATATGCTTGCAGACAATTGTGCAATGCAATTACTGAGGGATCCTAAGCAATTTGATGTAATTGTAACAGATAACTTGTTTGGAGATATTTTATCTGATGAGGCTGCCATGTTAACAGGATCTCTAGGTTTGCTACCCTCAGCATCTTTAGGCTTAAAGGACAAAAATGGAAAAATGAGATCAATGTATGAGCCAGTGCATGGTTCGGCTCCAGATATTACTGGAACTGGAACAGCTAATCCAATCGCATCAATCCTGAGTTTTTCTATGGCGCTTAGATATTCTTTAGATTTAGAAAAAGAAGCCGATAACGTAGAAAATGCAGTCCAAAAGGTTCTTGATCAAGGGTTAAGAACTAAAGATATTTTATCTCAGGGTAAAAAAGAAGTATCTACCTCACAAATGGGAGATGCAATCATTTCAAAACTTAAATAGTATTTACACCAATGAATATAAAAAATGTAGTTGTTATTGGCTCAGGTACTATGGGTAGTGGTATTGCCGCACAGTTATGTAATGCGAATATTCCAGTTAAATTATTAGATTTAAAAACAGAAATATCAGAACGAGCAAAAAAAAAAATATTTGAATCTCGGCCCCCTTTACTAATTGATAAAAGTAAAATTAATAATATAAAAGTTGGAAATATAGAGGATAATTTTGATTTAGTAGGGAAAGCCGACTGGATAGTTGAAGCAGTAGTAGAACGCATAGATATAAAACATAATCTTTATGAAAAAATTTCAAAAGCAAGAAAACCAAATTCAATAATTTCATCCAACACATCAACAATTCCACTAAAAGTTTTGTCTGAAAAAATGCCTGAAAAAGACAAAAAGGATTTTTGTATAACCCACTTTTTTAACCCAGTTAGGTATATGGGTTTGTTAGAAATAGTTAGCGAAAAAATAAATGATGTTGAAAAAATAAATTTCCTAAAAATTTTCTGTGAGGAAAATTTAGGAAAAGGAGTAATAATCTGTAAAGATACACCAGGTTTTTTAGGTAATAGAGTTGGTGTTTATGCTATGCAGGTGGCAATGACAGAAGCAATTAAGATGAACTTAAGCATAGAAGAAGCCGATGCAATTTTTGGAAGACCAATGGGAATTCCCAAAACAGGTATTTTTGGATTGTACGACTTAATTGGAATAGATTTAATGGCTGATGTTCTAAAGAGCTTTATTAAAGAATTGCCTACATCAGACGTTTTTCATGAAGTGGCAAAAGAAATACCATTAGTAAAAAATCTAATTCAAACTGGTTATACAGGCAGGAAAGGCAAGGGTGGTTTTTACCGAATGAGCAAGCAGGATGGCAAAAAGATTTTGGAAGCAATTAATTTAAATGATGGAAAATATTCTATATCTAAAAAAATTGATCTTAATATTGAGGATAAAGTTAGTTTAAAAGATCTTGTTTCAAGAAACGACAAGTATGGCAAATATGCGTGGTCTGTAGTTTCAAAAATTATTCTTTATGCGTCTTCTTTGATTCCTAGTGTTTCAAAAGATTATAATAATATTGACGAAGCCATGAGACTTGGTTTTAATTGGACGAGAGGACCTTTCGAAATGCTTGAGGAGCTTGGTGTAAAGTATTTTGTAGAAAAAGATAGTAAAATTCAATTAAATGAATTTATAAAAAATATATATGATAAAAAAATAGATCACTTTTATGGAAAAAGACAAATTTATACAAATCTAGAAACTTTAGGAAAAGTAAAACAACTAGCAAAAGTTCAAAAACAAAATAATTCAGCTTTTACATATGAATATAAAAATTACAAAATTGTAGAATTTAACACTAAAGCAAATACTTTAGATTACGACTCAATGGATGCATTAAAAAAAGCATCAGATAAAAATTTAATAATTATAAATGAAGGCATGCAATTTTCTGCAGGTGTAAATTTAAATTACGTTATGGATTTTGCAAAAGAAAAAAATTGGAAAGCGATTGAAAAATTTATTCACCATTTTCAAATGACTTGTAAACAACTAAAATATTCTGACAACTTGGTTATATCTGCGCCATCTGGTTTAGCTTTGGGCGGTGGATTTGAAGTTCTAGTCCAGAGCGATTATGTAGTTTCCCACACTAATATAGTTACAGGCTTAGTTGAAACGCTTGTAGGCTTAATACCTGCTGGCGGTGGAACAAAAGAGTTACTGTGGAGATGGATTGAAACTGAAGAGGCCAAAAAAGATCCTGACTTTGCACCACAAAAAGTATTTGATATTATTGGTTATGGGAAAACAGCTAGTTCACCAGTAGAAGCTCTGCCATTAAAGTTTTTATTAGAAAAAGACAAAAGTATTATGAATAGAAATAAACTACTTTCAGTTGCTGAAAAATTGATCAATGAGAAAAAAAATGATTATAAATTACCCAAAAAACCAATTTTTAAGCTATCGGGAAACCAGGTAAGAGATAAAATGTTTCAAACCCTTGAAAATCTTTTTAAAGAAAATAAGATTATGGAGCATGGAATGGAAGTGGGGAAAAAATTAGCTTTTGTATTAAGCGGAGGTAACACAAATATTAATAAAGAATTATCCGAAGATGATATGTATGCGCTAGAATTGGAAACATTTATTCAACTTATCCAGATGGAGAAAACTCAAGCAAGAATTAAACACACTCTTTCAACAGGAAAACCTTTGGTGAACTAATGGCAACTTATAATGCTCCTATAAATGATATGATGTTTCTCTTTGAAAAACTGAGAGATAATAAACATTATAACGATTTAGAAAAATACAAAGAAGTTAATGCTGATCTTGCTAAAGATATTTTGGAACAAGCTTCAAAAATAACAGAAAATCTTATATTGCCTTTAGCGAAAATTGGAGATGAAACACCTACTAAATTTGAAAACGGAATAGTAATAACTCCACCTGGATATAAAGAGGCTTATAAAAAATTTATTGAAGATGGTTGGACTTCATTATCATGTGATACGGAGTATGGCGGACAAGGTATGCCCAAAACAATAAGCACGTTTTTTGATGAAATGCTATCTTCGGCCAGTCTATCTTTTAAGCTATATAGTGAATTAAGTATTGGTGCTTATAACTGTATATCACACCATGGCACAGATTCGATAAAGAAAAAATTTCTTCCTAATATGGTTAAAGGAATTTGGAGTGGAACAATGTGTTTAACTGAGCCAGTTTGTGGAACAGATTTAGGATTATTAAAAACAAAGGCTGTAGAACAATCAGACGGAACTTTTAAATTAACTGGCCAAAAAATATTTATAACTTCTGGAGATCATGATCTTACAGAAAATATTATACATTTAGTTCTAGCAAGAACAGCCGATGGGCCGACAGGAACAAAAGGAATTAGTTTATTTTTAGTACCTAAAATTCATGTTAAAGAAAATGGTTCTTTGGGCCAACGAAACAATGTTTCAACAGGTTCAATTGAAAGTAAGATGGGCATCAAAGGTTCTGCAACATGTGTTTTAAATTTTGATGAAGCCGTCGGACACATGATTGGTCCAAAAAATAAAGGGCTGAACTCAATGTTTACTATGATGAATTTAGAGAGAATCGTAGTAGGAATTCAAGGCCTAGGAATTTCTGAAATTGCGTACCAAAACGCTTTAAATTATTCCAAGGAAAGAAAACAAGGAAAATCAAACAATAGCAAATCAACAAATGGTGCAGACGCAATTATTGATCATGCTGATATTAGAAGGTCATTATTAAATATGAAATCATTGATCGAAGGAGAAAGGGCATTAAGTTTTTGGTTAGCTCAACAAACAGAAGTCAGTTTATATCATAAGGATAATAAAATAAAACAGGAGGCGTCTGATTTAGTATCTTTGATGACACCTGTTGTTAAATCATTATTTACAGATATGGGCATGGAAATCACTAGTGATGCAATGCAGATTTTTGGAGGATATGGTTATACAAAAGATCAAGGTATAGAACAATTATATAGAGATAATAGAATAACACCCATATATGAAGGTACAAATTCTGTTCAAGCAATTGATTTAGTTTTTAGGAAAATTATAAATAAAAATGGCAATATTATTGGACGATATATTGAATTGATTAAAGAACATATTGAAGAAAGTGAAAAAAATAATGAAACAAAAGTATTTGCAAAAAAACTAAATGAGTATTTAAATATATTAATAGATTTTACGAGTTGGATAGAAAAAAGAATGAAAAATTCTAAAGATGACGTTAGCGCAGCATGCAATGATTATCTAAAAGTTTTAGGATTGATAGCCGTTGGATATTCTTGGCTAAAAGTTTTAGATATAAGCTATAAAGAAATTAAAAATAATAAAACTTTTTTTGAGGAGAAAATAGAAACAGCTAAGTTTTTCTTTGATAGAATATTACCTAGAATTGACACATGTTATAAAGCATCAATTTCAGGTAGTAAAAATATAATGAATTTTAGATTTAATTAATTATGAATGAATATAATAATAATCTAGATAAAAATAACGCGAATTTTGTACCTCTAACCCCAATTAGCTTTCTTGAGAGAACAAAAGATATTTATCCAAACTATGAAGCCATTTTTTATAAAAAAAGGGTTTATACATGGAAGCAAGTTTATGAGCGCTGCATAAGGTTTGCGAGCGCATTAGAAAAACATGGAATTAAATTAGGAGATACAGTTTCTATTATGGCGGCAAATACGCCAGAATTATTTGAAGCACATTATTCTATTCCAATGACCGGTGCGGTGCTTAATGCAATCAACACAAGATTAGATTCAAAAACAATAACATATATTTTAAAACATGGTGGAGCCAAAGCGCTTATTGTGGATCGTCAATTTCATAAAGTTGTAAGAAAATCATTAGAGGAGTTGGGAAAAAAAATTTTAATTATCGATATTAACGATGAACAAGCTAATCTAAAAGATTCTGAGAAGATTGGTGAACTTGAATACGAAAGTTTTTTAAAAGAAGGAGATGCTAACTATATCTGGAAAAGACCAACTGATGAGTGGCAAGCAATTTCCTTAAGTTACACATCGGGTACAACAGGAAACCCAAAGGGTGTTGTTTACCACCACAGAGGTTCTTATTTGATGGCCACAGGCAGTGCTGTTGCTTGGAATATGCCAACACAACTAAGTTTTTTATATACTGTTCCAATGTTTCATTGCAATGGCTGGTGTTATCCTTGGACGTTAGCAATGCTTCATGCAAAAGTTATTTGCTTAAGGGATATTGATATAAAAGAAATATTTAATTTAATAACTCGTCACCAAGTAACACATTTTGGTGGAGCGCCTATTGTACTAAATATGCTAGCTAACGCACCTAAAGCTGATCAAAAAGAATTAAAGCACAAAGTTCATGTTTTAACTGCAGGAGCGCCTCCCCCAAGTATTATTTTTGAAAAAATGGAAAACTTAGGTTTTGAAGTTATGCATGTTTACGGATTAACAGAAACCTATGGTCATATTTTGCAATGTTCATGGAATGAAGAATGGAATTCACTAAACAAAGATCAAAAATCAGAAATTAAAGCTCGTCAAGGTGTGAGATATCCCAATACAGAAGAGGTAGAAGTTATGGATCCAGAAACAATGAAGCCTGTTACCCGAGATGGAAAAACAATGGGAGAAATTATGATACGTGGAAACGTTGTTATGAAAGGGTATTTTAAAGATAAAGACTCAACAGAAAAATCAATGAAAGGTGGATGGTTTCACTCTGGAGATTTAGCAGTTATGTATTCAGACGGATATATTAAAATAAAAGATAGATCTAAAGATATAATAATTTCAGGTGGAGAAAATATTTCTTCTATTGAAATTGAAAATACAGTAGCAAGACACCCAGCCGTTTCATTGTGCGCGGTTGTGGCTAAATCTGATGAAAAATGGGGAGAAACACCCTGTGCATTTATAGAATTAGTTCCAGAAAAAAAAGCTACAGAAGAAGAAATAATTAAATTTTGTAGAGACACATTAGCGGGTTTTAAAATTCCAAAAAAAGTCGTTTTTTGTTCACTGCCAAAAACGTCCACTGGAAAAATACAGAAGTTCGAATTAAGAAAAAAAGCTGAGGAGTTAAGCTGAAATTCGAAATAGATCAAAAAAGTGTTTTTGCATCAACTGGTGGGTTAGATTTTGATACTAAGAAACCAGTCATAATTTTGATGCATGGCAGTGGTCTTACCCATATAGTTTGGTCATTACATGAACAATTTCTAGCTTCAAAAGGCTATAGCATTTTAGGATTAGATTTACCTGCTCACGGTAACTCTGAAGGCCCAGCAATTAAATCAATAGAAGAAATAGCTGAATGGATAAATAAATTAATGAAAAAATTAAAAATAAAAGACATTTCATTTATTGGGCACTCACAAGGCTGCTTAGTTGGTTTAGAGTTTGCACATCGTTTCCCAAAATTAATTAAAAGTTTAACATTAGTTGGAGGGTCTTATTCTCTTCCAGTGAATCAAGATCTTATAGATTATGCTGATAGTGGCGACATGAAATCAGTAGAACTTATGATGAAGTGGGGATATGAAGGAGTAAAAAAATTTATTGGAGGAAATCCAGTGCAAAAAATTATTAATTCACCGCGTCAAGTCCAAGAAGGCTTAGCTGTAGATCTTAGAGCTTGTAATAATTATAAAAATGGATCAAAAGCAACAGAGACAATAAGTTGCCCTACATTATGTATTTTAGGTGATAAAGATAAAATGATACCTTTAGAAAAAGGAAAAAAAATGGCTACTAAAATAAAAAATTCAGAACTAAGTATAATAAAAGAATGCGGGCATATGATTTTATTTGAAAAAGCATTTGAAATGAGAGAGATTGTTAAAAAATTTATTGAGAAAAATCACAAATAATTATTATGAAAAAGTTTTATATAGCAAAATCTAGAAGATTAAGAAGCACTCCATACACAAGCAGAATAGAAAATCAGGGGGTCACTGCATATACCGTTTATAATCATATGCTTTTACCAGCATCTTTTGGAAATTTAGAAAAAGAATATTTTCATCTAAAAAAACATGTTCAAGTTTGGGATGTCGCTGCTGAAAGACAAGTTCAAATAATGGGAAAAGATTCATCAAAATTAGTTCAATTAATGACTTGTAGAAATCTTTCAAAAGCAAAAATTGGCAGATGTTATTATGCACCTATTATTGATGAACAAGGAGGCACGTTAAATGATCCTGTTGCTTTGAAATTGGAGGAGGATAAGTGGTGGCTATCACTAGCCGACTCCGACGTTGGTCTTTATGCAAAAGGGATTGCGAGCGGATTAAGTTTACAAGTTGAAATAACAGAGCCTGACGTAAATATATTAGCTGTTCAAGGGCCAAAATCATTTAAATTAATGGAAAAAGTTTTAGGTAAAAAAATCACAGAACTTAAATTTTTTGGTTTTGATCACTATTCCTTTAAAGGAAATAAGTTTTTAGTAGCTCGTTCTGGTTGGTCCAAGCAAGGTGGATATGAAGTTTATGTTGAAAATAGTGAAGCAGGTAAAAATCTATATGATGAATTATTTTTAGCAGGAAAAGAATTTCAAGTAGAACCTGGATGTCCAAATCTAATAGAGAGAATTGAAAGTGCGCTTCTTTCTGCGGGCAATGATTTTGATAGCACTGATAATCCTTACGAGTGTGGTTTTGATAAATATATAGATATTGATTCAGATATTAATTATCTTGGTAAAAAGGCTTTAATTAAAATCTCTAAAGAAGGAATTAATAGAAAATTAATGAGAGTTTTGATAGATATAGATAAAATTGAAGTGACAGATGGTATGCCGCTATATAATAACAACAAAGTAGCAGGCGAACTGAGGTCAGCTACTTATTCGCCGAATCTAAAAAAAGTTGTTGGTGTAGCTATGGTAAAAAAAGAATACTGGGATAAAAAAAATCCTATTGAATTGAAAATTGGAGATAAAAAAAGAAAAGGTACACTTTGTGACCTGCCAATTGTCTAGAATTGGACATAAAACAGTAGTAAAACTTTAATGACTATGAACATAGCAATTGTTGGTGCAACTGGAAACGTTGGTAGAAAGCTTTTAGAGGTTTTAGAAAAACTTAACTTTAAATTTGATCAATTATATTTAATTGCATCAGATAAAAGTACAGGAAAAAAAATTACCTTTAAAAATAAAGAATATTCTCTTATTGGTTTAAATGATTTTGATTTTTCAAAAGTTAAAATTGCTTTTTTTTCAGCAGGAAGTGAAATAGCTGAAAAGTGGGCGCCCATTGCTGCTAAAAAAACAATAGTAATTGATAATTCAAAACACTTCAGGATGGATAAAGATATTCCTTTAATAGTTCCAGAGGTTAATCCTGAAAGCTTAAGGGAATATAAAAATAAAAATATTATAGCAAATGCAAATTGCTCAACCATCCAACTAGTATTAGCTTTAAAACCACTTCATGATCAATTTAAGATTAAAAGAGTTGTAACCTCAACTTATCAATCTGTATCTGGTGGTGGAAAAAATCATATGATAGAACTAGAAGAACAAACCAAATCTGTTTTAGAAAATAAAAAAGTTAAATCTAAGAATTTTACTAAGCAAATAGCTTTTAATGTTATCCCTCACATTGATGATTTTATGGATGATGGTTCAACAAAAGAAGAATGGAAAATGGTAGTTGAAACTAAAAAGATTTTAGAT
>Ga0209501_10004885_pt1 | contig 12626 bp, 11 predicted proteins | sample ArcticOcean_MG_C_4_FD_187434 | JGI IMG/M metagenome (GOLD analysis project Ga0209501, IMG submission 187434) | Marine microbial communities from western Arctic Ocean - ArcticOcean_MG_CB4_134 (SPAdes) (version 2) | ecosystem: Environmental > Aquatic > Marine > Oceanic | place: Arctic Ocean...
TTTTATAGCTTTATGTAAATAAGAAACTACTCTACCACTATTACCATCAATCAAACCAGAAGGTACATAAGTAATTGAATCTTTAGATATCTTTATCCCCTGGCCGCCGCCTCCTATACCAGCAGGATTTAATCCTTTTTCATTATATATAAAATATTCATCAATCTTTTCAGTCATCTCAATCCCAGTTTTGGAATCAACACCTTTTTTAACTTCTCTAACTTTTTTGATTTTCACTGAATCAATATATCTTAATTCTGTAATTCCTTTTCTTGGATTTTTTGTGTCAATAATTTTATGATAGTAGATTCTGCCATCTACATACCACCGTCTAAAAACATCATGGCCCTTTTGCTCAAAGTTTAAAAGACGTAAAACTTCATCAAATTCTGCCCTGATTTTTCTTTTAATTTTATCTGGATAAGGTAAACGATCTAAAGATATTGCTACTGCTTGATCATTTTGGTTAGAAACAATGCCTTCATTCACGATATCGTCAATAGCAGTATCACATTCTGCATGTTGAGCCATATCACGATACCGCCGAATTAAATCTAAGTCGGTTCGTTCTCTACCATCTGTGTCTAGGATTTGTCCAAAGAAACCACCACCAGCAACATCAATAGTACCATCATCAGGAGTAGGGGTGGAGAATGTTCTTTCCCCACCCGAATCCCTAGTTGCTCGTTGTATACTGAACCCAAAAAGTTCTGCCATAATATCTCCCTACCAGTTATTACTATTTAGTAGGTATCAAATTAGAAGTTTACGCCGGAAGCCTCAAAGTGTTGATATCTCCAAGTTACATCAAAAGTCTCTATGGCACCAGCAGCCTCATTTGTAAGTTCAATTGCTGAAATTGTTGTTGGCCATGCATTTCTAAAGATATAACTCTTTAATACTGTATCATCACGATCTAAATGTTCTACTTCTAGATCAGTTTGATAATCAGATGGAGCAATAACTCCTGTTCCTTCTGCTAGATCGTTGATACCATTAGACCATCTTTCCATCGCGTTACGGATCATAAAGTCCGTATCATTAATGAAAGTAGTTGTCCAAACTTCATCAAAAGTCCTGTCTCCAGCAATATAAATTGATCTTCCACGGAAAGGAATTGCAATTTCTGCCAAAGTCTGAGCAGGAAGGCTCGATCCAGTTACAAGAAAAGAAGCTCTACGAACATTAAGTCCAATTGCTATGCCAGTAGGTGGAGTAATAATCACCTTATATTGATTGGCGCGAGCACCACCGCCGATTAGATTAGCTTTGAAGTCATCTATCTGAGCCATGATTAACCTCCTACCTCACTAAACGATACACCAGTTCGGACTGCTACAAAGTTTAGTGTTATGAAGTTGATTGATCTGGCAGGTTTAACGTAAATGTCTCCAATAAACTCGTTTCGATCAATAACCTCGCCTGTGTTGTTTGTACTATCACATACAACCTTGAAGTCGAAGATACCTCGGCGACCTTGAACATCTCGCAAGAAAGGTTCAACCATACTACGGAACTGAGCCCGTGTAAATTCATCGTTAAACTCAAAGAGCATGTATTTAGCAGCAGTTGCGATTGCTTTTTCTAGAACCAAGAACAACCTACGCACGTTAATTCTATCAAACGCACTTGGTTTCGCAAGAGCAGTCTTGTCACCAAAAAGAACCACACCTTGGCCTGGGAAGTTGACTACAGGATTAACCCTTGCCTGATAAAGAATATCTCTATCTGCCTTTTTAGGGTCCATTGACAATTTGATTGCGCCTCTTACATTACCCCGATTATAACCAGCTGGGGAGAACCAAGGATCAGCAACGCCATCTGTGTATGCACAAAGTCCAGCAGTATCACCGCATAATGGAACATAACGATATACGTCATTGTACTTATCATACATGTATTTGTATGCACTATCGTAAACCATGTAAGATGATGCAGGACAAAGATCAAACGCCGTCTTTACATTATTGACTGCCCTAGCAGAAGTTGCCGAAGAGCTTACAACACCAACTGTTGCAGAACGATATGGAGAAACAAATCCCACGCAATCTTTTCTATCGTCAACAAGAGCTGTAATCATTGTTACATGAGTGTCTTGAGTAGCAGCTGTATCACCAGCTCCACCGCCTTTACCACCAATTACAAGATTGATGTCATGTGCCTCTGTATCGGCAAACTTATCATATGCAAGTTCCAGTTCACCAGCAGATACGGCAAGATCATCTGTTCCGCCTGTAAGTGAATCAATTGTAATTGGATGCAAAACTGTATAAGTAGAAGTTGTATCTGTACCCCAGTTTGTACCACCAGAAACATGATCCGTCCAGTAGATGTAATTTGATTTTCTGAAAATTACATCTGCATAGTAATTGCTACTACCCTGAGCATCTTTGGCTACTGAACTTTTTGACACACTTGCATAGATTTCTATAACACTAGAAGTTCTCTGTCCAGCAACATCAGCATCGTATCCAGTAATATCGCCAGTTGTGTCATAAACAACAATGTGCATTTCATCACCAATGCCACGGCCATTGTCTTTTGACCACTGAGATTGTCCAACGGTATTTGGAAACAAGTCGTGATATTTCCATTTCCGCCTTATATACGAATTATCTGCAATAGCATTTTGCAAACCACCACCATTTGGATCATCTTTTAGACGAATTGTTAATACATTAGTTGTTGTATTGATAGCTGTTACTTCATACTCATTAAATTCATCAACTGGCACTGTAGCCGAAGTATCTGAAAAGAAAGAAATCATATCTCCTACATTAAATGCATGTCCCGCCTCATCTGCGTTATCAACCGTAATTGAAGTAGCAGCGGCCGAGGCAGCACCGGCAACTAACTGATTTGACGTATCGACCACTTGCTCGTATCCTGTTGCAGTAGAACAAATCTGAACACCGATTGAGTTACCCCAAGTACCAGCAGTACGGGCAGACCACTCACCATGCGAACCTTGTCCTGTACTGAAAGATGCTTCATAATGGTCATCATCACGAATGAGAATACCACTATTCGCACCAGCATTAAGTGTTCCAGATTCACAGCGAACTACTTTAAGATGATCTGAATATTGCAAGAAATTTGCAGCAGCAAACCAATTTTCAAACTGATTGCTTGTAGCTTTGGGTTTACCAAAAATTGCAACCAATTCTTCTTCTGAACTGACTGAGACTACAGAACTCACAGGGCCCTTTTCCCAAGGACCAGCAATTGCACCAATCGTAGTTTGGACTGATGGAATTACATTTGTAAGGTCAATCTCTCTGACATGTACGCCAGGTGAAACTAAAAAGCTCATGTTTTTACTCCTTTAAATAGAGTGTTTTGTATCATTCAATAATATTTATAAAAAACCAATTTCCAAAAACTCTTTTTTATAAGTGTTATAACATATAAATAATTTCATGCCAAACGCACATTATGAGAAATATAAAGACACCATCAAGAAGGTAGCTCGCAGAAATTATCGCAAAAGAATTGTTTTACTAAATGAATTTTTAGCAGACAAGTCTTGTCAGCATTGTGGAGAAAGTGAAACTGTATGTCTCAAATTCTATCCACATAATGCTCAAATACGAAAATTAACAAAACGAGTTGGCACCAGTAATGAGAGTCGCAAAGAAATATTTCATCTATTGGACAATTCTATCATACTATGTTCAAATTGCTGGATCAAAATTGATAATGATTTAATTGAATTTATTTAGTTTTTTACCAATTTAGTATCTTTCATTACTCATCTACCATTAGTTATAACTCTTTCGCTAGTTGACAGAACTGTTTCCTCAATGTAAATCCTTTTGGTACAGAAATAGGAGAGTCCATACAATCTTGATATGTCAACCAAATTTTCAATTCATTATTATCTTGAATAATATCGCTAGCCCCTACTGCAAACCATTTACATTGTGTTGCCTTAACCCAAGGCTGAAAAACAATACCTCGGTCTATTGCATCTTGCACTTCAGGCGGAAAGTCTTTACAAACTTCTATCGACATTATCCACACTTCCGGCCGGGGTTCCCCCCGTACATCTTCAATTGCCTTTGTGGCTATAGGCGCTATTAAAAAACTTAATAGTCCTGCGATAAAAATTATTGTTTTCATAATTTATTTAGTTTTTCACCAATTTGAACCATAATCTCTCACCACAGGATTCCATCTAGTACCATATTCATCTATTACTTCACCAATATTTTCATCTTCTAATCCTGTAACAACAAATCCGAATGGTGCCATATCTTGTTCTAATGCGTCCTGTTGTTCTTTCATCATGGTATGTCTAATATCCATATCAGTCAATTCTTTGAAGTATGTTTGATCACATGTCCATGCAAATATGAATAGACAAGCCACCAAGTCATCAGTGCAGCCCTCGTCAGCTTCAAAAGATTGCCCCTTAACAATAAATGTAGACAACTCATTGATGATATCTAAATCTTCTATTATCAACTTATTATCTTCAATCATTTGTTTAAGATTAGAACAACCTATTCTCTTTACTGCCTTAGTAGTTCTTACACCCAATTGAGCTCTACCACCTGAGAAGCCACCACCAAGAATTTGTCCTGCTCGACCACGCATAGAAGCCATAATAAGGTTGTCATACTCCAAATCAAACTGCATAGTAGTGGCAACTTGTTCACCTATATCATTAACTTCAATCAATACAAATGCTTGATTGTATGCCCGAGCAATATCATAGATTTTAGAAGGAAATATCAAAGGTTTGATTTCATTATCTCTATATTTTGCCACAATTCTATACGGCATCTCTGACACATCAAATACTAAAAATGCAGAATAATCATTTTTAGTTCCACGGGAAACGTCGGCAGTCAGCACATAAGTATGTCCTTCTTTTGGTTTTTCATACAAATCCAAACCAGCATTTGATTGCAAGGGACTTTTATATGCCATAGTTTTTAATTTTTGTGGTGATATTAATGTATCAATAGACCCAAGGAATTCGCACTCAAATTCTGAATTGAATTGTGATACTGATGTATTCTTAATTGTTTCCTCTTTCCAAGCTACATCTCTGCCTGGAATTTCACTCCAATGAACATCAATGGGTACATAAGTGTTCCTCCCATTCTCTGCATCAGTCCATAACTTGTAAAACATGTTCATACCATGTGGTGTGGAAACAATCATTACCTTGGTAGTTTTACCAGATGAAATTGTGGGATACACAGAGCTAAAGAACTGTTCTGCTACATTTGCTGGGACGTAGGCAAATTCATCCAAAAATATAATATTATAAGACCCACCACGAACAGCGCTTGCAGAAGTAGAAGATGCCAATATTTTACTACCATTTTCTAATTCTAAACTTCCTTTGTTCCATGTCATTACTCCTTGCTGCAACCACTTGGGTAAATTCTCGTATGCAAGTTGCAATCGGCCAAGTAAATCTCTTGCGGTGGCAGCCTTATTAGCAAGAATTGCCACATTCACGCTTGGATTAAACAAAACGTAATGCAACAAATAAGCAATGATAGTAGTTGATTTACCAGACTGCCGAGGAAGTTTACAGATAGTAAACCGATTATTATGAAACGTCCCTATCATTTCCTTTTGGAAATCGTAGAGTTTAAATGGAATAAGACCTTCATCAAGAGACACAATTCTTATATATGACTCAATAAAATATTGAGGGTCTTTCATGCACTTAGCATACTCAGTAACCTCTTCTTGAGTCCACTCCTGAGCGACATTAGCTTTCTTTAAATTAGGATTTCCTAGATATGTTTCCATTTCTAACCTTCTATTAAGAAGTTACATGCTATACTTATTCTTGTTGCATCTTTAGTTCCAGCACCAACACCATGTTCTAACCAACTTGGGAGTAGTATTGCTTCCCCTTCGTTAAATGGTCTTTTTCTAATCACATTAGCATATGGTTGTTTTAAATAATGATGAGACTTATCCATCTTCTCTAATAGTCTAGGGTCTTTAAGATAAAGATTTGCGTCCTCTGTTGGTGTAACATAATAAACGCAAGACCAACTAGCTTCCTCATGAATATGAGGCATGGTACATTCACCTTTTCGACTTATGTTAGCCCAACTATTAATCATTCTAATAGTAGAATTATCAACATAAAGTTGACTCAATATTTTATTTACGCCAGTAATAAGAGATTTTTTTAAAAAAGAAAATTCTAAATCGAGTAGGTCTTTATTGCTTTGCCATCCACCACCCTGTATTGGATCAAAACGAAAACCTAAACCTTTTTGTTCTTTCTCTATAATTTTATTTTTTATCTGTTCATTATCAATATTATTAACTGTAAAAGTATAAGTGGTTGTTGGCCACATATTTTTACTTTTCACATTCTCAATTACTTCCATTCTCACTTTTATCCTTCAACATTTTCTGTAATTCTTTAGTAGAACCAACGAACAATGCATTTGTTACATTCTTAGGTGCATTGTTTGGCACTTCTTTTAACTTACGCATTTTCTCTTGTAAATCACCTAACTTTTCTGTCACTTCAGCAACATTCTTTATCAGTTGCCCAGCAACTTCATAAGTTCTTGGATGCTCGCTTTCCTTTGCAAGTTCAAGTATTCCGTCAATTGCAGCAGAACCTTTTTCTACCAAATTATAAAAATTATCTCTTTGGTATTTGTAGTCATCCTCTATATCATCTTCACTAACTTCTGTTGTGTTAGGTATGATAGATATGATTTCAGGTATAGTAGTTGGAACTATTTTTTCTATGACACCTAATTCTTTATCAAGTCTTAATGTAGAATCTTTTGTCGTCATGATTTATTATCGTCTTCACCTGTCTCTGGATTATAATTTTGTGCATCTTGATAGAATGATATAGTTTCATTAAATCCGAAATCATCATCAGCATCAGAAGTTGTGGGATTGGGTGTGACTTTATATCTCTGTTCACGTTTCGGAGACTGATCCGGCATATCTGTATATTGATCAACTTGTACAGTCTTAATAACCTTACTAGAAGTGACAGGCCCATATAGATAGAATTTAGTAGTAAAGGACAGTGTATATATCAATGCTCTACGAGACTCAAAATCTCCATCATAACTATCTTCATAACCTATACTATTCAAAATTATAGGAACATCTTTTTTAATTCCCATATCTGACATATCATTGATGGTAAGAGTATAGTCAGGCTGAAAGTAGGGAAGAATCTGTTCTACTATCTGTAACGCATCATCAGATTGTTTTGCCATAATATACAATTCAATATCTAAATTGTATGGAACTGGCATATACTGTGTATCTAATTGCTTTGTATTTGCGCCTTTAACCTTTTTAAATTTTTGTACACGACTTAATTTTCTTACAGCATCATAGGAAAGATTTTTAATTTCAAATCCAATACGAGGTAAAGTAATAGCTACCTGTTTTGTCAAATCAGCATCTTCACGCAAACGCACTAAAAACTTCTCTCTTGGACCATACGCAAGAGGAACCTTCATAGTTTGTATTATAGTGCCATTATTATCTTTACGAACAAGACTTATATCATTGAACAATGATCCAAAAGAAATAATAACCTTACGGATTGTTTCATGGTAAAACTGGGTTCCTAACATTATGAGCTACTCCCTGCATCTCCAAATGGATTTAATTCACTAAAGTCTAGAACTGATCTACTTTGAGCTTCAAAAAGTTCGTTCTGTGATGTCTTATCTTGGTCAAAGTCTCCTACTATATAGTCTTCCTGTATGAGATATTCTGCATCGCCAGTATCAGCAGCCTTTTCAAGAATAATACTTTCACCAACAGAAGTACTGTCACTCTCACCAAGTATATTATCGCCATCTGTTTCTTCAAGTAACAACCCAGAAGAAACATCGTCATCAGTACCAATCTCTAGTCGAATATCTTCTGTAACCGCTGAGGATTGTTCCATAGTAAACTGATGAATAAGTGCATTTTGCGATTGTTCAGTTTCAATTGCATCTATTTCTGTAATACCAGTGTCAACAATTTCAGAGCTATAATCATACAGACGACATCTTAATTTATATACTGGATTATTATCTAATTGATAAAATGGTTCATCATGATCTACAAAATTTACTTGAAACATCTTATCAAGAATTGGGTGATAAATTGCATCACCTTCTTGTGGTCTATCAGAATCCGTTGCAGCAGTGTCCTGTATGATGTAAAAAACATTATCACCACTTACCGTAGTCAAAATAGATGAGGAAGATGATTGGTCTATGGTTCCCGCTTCTAATTGTATTGAACCACCAGAACTAGTATCTGTTCCATCTTGAATTTGTACTTGTCTATCTAATTCTTGAAATCTTTCTTTATTTACAACAAAGGTTGCTTCGCTTAAATTTTGCAAACCAAACTGATTCATCAATTCTTTTTCACCAGCAAATCCACCATCAGCATCTTCCATATACATTTCTATGGGATGCTGCGTTCTAAATTTGGAAAGAGAATCTTCGCCCCATACTGTATCTTCAGCAACAAGAGTACGGTCCATGTAATAAACATCATGGCCATATATTTGAATTGCTTCTTTTACAAGATCACTGTATAAAGTTCTCTCAGTTGCTATGGATGTAAAATTGCTTGTATGAAATGCTGTGTTAACTGCCATTCACTTACCCAATCATATAGTTTACTGGTAACTCAAAGGCAAGTTGAATTTCTTCCTCAAGTTTGTTTTGTTCCTCTAATGCTTGAGTGTATAGAGTCTCTCCATTCATAGTTACTCCACCAAGCATAGCCACACCATTAAACTTGCTAAGATTTGCTCCCCATTGCTTTTTGATAAGAGTGGTTGCATATCTCTTTAGATAAATGTCATCGTAAATATCTGTATATGTAGTAGGGTCTAGTTTTCGATAGCATTCAATAACAAGATAATCAACATCAGCTGTTACATCACTTTCCCAATCCATATCAATATAAAGACGATTTTGGTGTTGGTTAAAACGAATAGGTGTTTCGCCAACAAGAATATGCTCTAACAAATCAATATTATCCATTGTCATTTGATATTGAATAACAGATGTTGAAGAAAAATCAAATAGATCATTCAATCGCAACTGATAACGAATATCAAACATATTGCTGCCAGCACCAGTATCAGTAAATGGAAATACTTGTACTACAGATACAACAGCACTTGGAACTGGAATAAAGTTTGTTCCCTCTTTCCAAGTTGCGGTGATTGAACTATCAGCAGTATCAGTTGCTGTAGTTGATGCATCAGCCCTTGCTCGGGTTACTTCATCAGAAGTAATGAGATGTTTAAGATACATCTTCTCAATACCATCGTAATGATATTGTGCAAAGAATTGAAGTGCTTCATCTAGACGATCATCAGCTTGATCATCGGATATATTAATATCAATAACTCCATATCCGAGTGATCTAAGGCAATAACTTTTTAATGTAGCTTTTGTTGTAGGGACAGCCATACTTATATTCCTTTTCTACATATTTATATGTACTGTAACCCCAAGTTATGAACGATTCCCTACTAACTCCTTTAGAAGATGTTTAATTTCATGCATTTCTGATTTAATATGATTTATCTCTCTTGTCGTATCTCGTATTTCATCTCTTTGTTTTTGTGCAGATGCAGCACGTTTTCTTGCTTGTTCATATGCACCAACATTACGATTAATGATAGCATGAGAAGCGTTATCTCTTACTAAATCTGAATGTCCCTCAACTTGCGTATAAGCTTCTTTCATTTTATGTTCCTAACGCTAGAATTCTAAGTGATTTTAATCTAGGCGGTTCAGCACAGTTTGTTCCTTGCATAATAATTTTAATTTGAAAAGATATAAATTCAGAAAGAGGTATGCCAATACCATCATCTGTAACACCAGCCGTATATTGATATTCTTGGAAATCATTTACATTAGATGATGGTTGAATAGTAGTATCAGCAGAACCATCATCGTTAAAATATCTGTATGACAAACCATCAAAATCTTCTGATTCATCAGCACCTAAAATTTTGTACATAAGTTTTATTTCAGAAGATGAAGGTCTATGAGCACCAAAAATTACTTTTAACCCTGTTGCTAATGCATCAAGAGTAACTTGTTTTGTAATATAGATTGCAGAATTTTGATCTCCTTCTGGATTAGTCGATGGAACATAATCTGAAGTAGGATAAACATCAGAAGATGAATCAATATTATTCAGTCTATTTGCCACCGTAATCACAGACATTCTTTCAGTATCAATAACAGGAGAAATCCTTGCTGAATTTGTTGCTAGTGTCAATTTTGTTTCAAATGATCTTAGAGAAGACAACTCATTTGTTTCATTAATTGCAGAAGTTATCAAACGAGGAGCATCAAACTTAAAATTATCATTTAATGGATATGTTATTAATGGCACAGCAGTTGTATTGTTACGACCACTCGTAAATGAAGACTGTGTTCCACTTGGACTTGTACCTGATGTTAATGTTGCTACCGTTGAAATAGAAGTGTTTGGGAGCTCCAGTGAACTAACAAGAGTTGAAAACTGATCCATAAGTGCATTTTCAGTTGCTGTTACAGCAGTTCCACCGAATTCGTCTGTACCGGCAGAACCATCAGTTACAGGAGTTGTAGTTAATGCAACTGTATAACTGTCAATTTCTATATTTGCAATTGCAGTATGTGTCTTGTTAATTTCAGTAAATGGAACTTTATGTGATTGATATAGATACACAGTTGCACCGTCAGCATGAATTGCAGCGGTTGTACTATTCACACCTCTTGAAAGTCCAGATACAGCATTTGTGCTGATTGTAGTATACGTCATTATCTCATCATCTATTTTAATATACCAAAGATTTGATGCTGTTTTTGAATACTTACCAGAGGTGTCATCAAAATTAGTTCCACTCGTTAGAGTCGATGTAGTTCCTGCAACAGTCATTGCACCATTTAATGTTGTCGAGGCACCAGATACAACTCCAGCAATAGTCACATTATTACTAGTAGAATACATATGATGATCATTATGTTTAACTTTCAATACTGTGCTTTCTGTCATCACAATGGAATCACGGCCAAGCGTCAAAGTTGGAACATCTTTATTTACTAAAACAACAGCTCCGGTAGCAGTAGTATCAAACTCTGCGACCTTTACAGTAAACTTTATATCTTCCATTGGACTCATTGCCCAAGCGGTATTATTATGAGATTTAAATAAAACGCCAGTATGAGGTTGGTCCGATACAGTTCTGCTTCCACCTATATCAGTTTCACCCATTCGACAAATCCAAACTTTATGTTCTGGTGTATCTGCAATCAAAGCAAAACAATATTCTGTTTCATTTTCAACATAAACTGGTGATGGAAAAGTAAATGTAGTTGCAGTAGCAGCAGTAGAAGAAAGATTCATATCTGCTGGAACTTTCACAACTCTACCAAACGGCAAAACTTTCGGGCCAGGATACCCATTAACAACATTTCTTATTTCCATTGTTACAGGAAGAGTATCATCTTTTGATTCAAAATAAACATCAATAGATGTGATAAATACTCCAGAAGCTACACCAGTTGCATCGCCAGGCACTTCAAATGTTTGTGCTAATGGATCGCAATCCCAGTCATCATCCTCGTAGGGGTTCTTAGCGATAACCTTCTGAACCCCGCGATTTGCGCGTTCCGCTTCCGCGTCAGCGGCGTCTGATTCTTCCTGATCACGTTGATCTTGTTCTGCTTGATCTGCCGCCGCTCTATCCGCTGCGGCCCGAGCTCTTTCGACCGCAAGAGCATTTTGTTCGTCATTCCAGTTGCCAGCCGGATCTCTATTGGTATCTGTATTTTCTGTATTAAAAGACTGTTCTTGATTTACAGTATGTCTTACAATTATTGCATTTCTTGTTGAAATAATTGTTTCTTGTTTTGTTTCTAAAGTTCCACTTGCATAATAAATTACATCTCCAGCAGTACCAGCTGTATGGGATGTCGAAACCACACCATTACTTTCACTAGAAGTAAGTCTAAATAAGACTTCTCCTGTTGAAAATTGAGGATTACCAGAAACTTTTGGATCAGGTATAACAAATGTTCCTTCAATATTACCAATTGAATTTGTAATCAAAGGACTTCCAGCAACAATCGTTGTATCGCTCGTAAAAGACGTACTTGCTGGTTGACAATAAGAACTAACTTTCGTCTTATCAAAGTATGCCCACAATTTTGTATTAGGTCTGAAGCCATCTCCAGTAAATGTTATTGTGGAAGATCGTATAACTGGAATAACATTTGTTGATATAACCCGAAATCCTTCTGATCTTCGATCAACTAATTCTGCAACTTGTGTATTAACGCCAGTACGATTCTGACGAATTGGTGTAGAAGTAATAGTTCTTGTTACATTAAATCTGTCTGGCGTTGCTTGAGTACCACCCTCTGTCCAACTATCTGTTCGTGTAGTAACTTCTCCTGTCCATTGTGTTTGCCATGAATTCCAAATTGTTGAACCAGTACTCCCTACCTTAGCTAATTCTGCATCATAATTACCCTCTTCATTAATAACAATTTGAGGAACAACTTCTGGTTCAAACCATGTATCAGATGAAGGAGATAGTTGAATATTACCAATCCAAAGAGAAGTTAGCCATGGTGTAACTCTTT
>Ga0209501_10004886_pt1 | contig 12622 bp, 16 predicted proteins | sample ArcticOcean_MG_C_4_FD_187434 | JGI IMG/M metagenome (GOLD analysis project Ga0209501, IMG submission 187434) | Marine microbial communities from western Arctic Ocean - ArcticOcean_MG_CB4_134 (SPAdes) (version 2) | ecosystem: Environmental > Aquatic > Marine > Oceanic | place: Arctic Ocean...
ATATTTGGCCATTAATGGGTCATCCCAATAAGGGGGTTATGATGCCAGTAATTTATCGCTGGCCAATGTATAGAATAAAACACTGCACCTGCTATTAGGGCTCCCGCAATTATTCCCTGTGTGAATTGTTTAATAGTTTTCCAGTTTTTCTCTCTTGTGTCAGTACCCATCTCCTGCCACATTTTGTAGCCTCGGTAAAACTTCCACAAAGAATATCCAGTTAAAATCATGGCCAATCCGAACAGGTATGGAGTATACGGGCTATCCATAGTCAGTAATCCCATCCCTATCAGAAAGGCAATTAATCCGTTAATCCAACATATTGGACACATCGTCTTTCTCCTTTAAAAAAAGTACATACTTAGAAAAAATCCAAGTAAAAATTCGACAACACATAATTATGCTATCAGTTCCCACGATCACAGTTTAATCATTCTCCTTCTCAAGTGGTTCAGGATATTCAATGTTATATTTTTCAATGACCAAGTTAGCTAGAAAGTCATCGCACATTTTTTTCACAGACGCACGAGCTTCTTCTGTATCTTCATCCATCGTCAATACAATGTATTTTCCTACAAGAACATTTTGAACATTGTTATGTCCCATAGTTTTTAAAGCACTTAGAACAGATTCACCCTGAGAATCTTTCACACCATCACGGTAGAGGATTTTGATATCTACTTTCATCGACTCCACACTGATTCAGCAACCTCTGTGTGATTGATCAACCTCCGTTCGACTTCTCTGTATCCTGCAAGCAAGTCTCCCGTATTTAGTCGAAATAAATCTTTGTCAAAACTCTTACCATCTTCCCACAATCTCATTGTGTCAGGACAAATTTCATCCGCAAGAATAACTTTTCCTCCGTTTGTATCAATACCAAACTCCAACTTGAAATCTATAAGTTCAAACCCAATCTCTTTCATAAGTTTGGTCAGGAAAACTCTAATGTACTTTGCCTGAGTATTAATATCATATAAGTTATTTTTTGTACACAACCCCAAAGCCAGAATAGCATCTTCACCGATGAGTGGGTCATTCAAAGCATCGTCTTTAACACAATATTCAATGACTGGTTGTTTTAGTTCAGTTCCGTTTTTAATCCCATATCGTTTACAAAATGTACCAGATGCTCTATTACGAATAACAACCTCGACAGGAATGATGTCTACTTTTTTGACTAATATTTCTCTGTCCGACAGAGTTTGGATATAGTGTGTGGGTACATCTGCCAAGTGTTTCCACCAAGGACTATTATTTAACTTATTAAATATTTTAGTCGTGATACTACAGTTCAATACACCCTTACCCTCAAAGGTAGATTCTTTTGCTCCGTTACCAGCAGTGGCATCATCCTTGAAATACATAATGACTTTATTTGGATCATCGGTTAAAAAGATTTTTTTGGCTTTACCTTCATATAATAGATTGGTCATCATCTCATTATGAGCATTCTTAGCGGGCCATAGATTGTTAGCATGAATCATTTTTTCTACCTCCATTTCAAATTTTTTTGGATCAGTCTTATAATACATCGAGTAAAGTCTCATTATTCCATTATGCATATTATTTGTTTCCCCTATCTCCCTTTGTTTGTAGTAGCCTCCTGACTTCATTAATATAAGTTTATCTTGCCATTGGCCATTCGCTTCAAATAATTTACGATGTATTTTATCGTGTTCATTTGCACTAACTTCGATAAACTGGATATATTTACACATAGTATAGATAATAAAGAGCGAGAAAATAACTAATGTATAAAATTGAAGATATAATAATGAACTTGATTTTATACATCATGTTCTTTCACGCCCCCAGATGAAACATAACTTTATTATAAATAGTTATATCAAATGTCTGTCGCGTGGTCACCACCACCACAGACCCTATCCCTTCTTTGGAGGAACAGCACTATGAAGTATTTAGTGTATCGCACAACTAATATCCTGAACGGGAAATACTATATCGGTTCTCATGCCACCACTAAATTAAATGATGGTTATCTCGGTTCAGGCATACTACTAAAACAATCCATCAAAAAACATGGCAAAGAATCATTTACGCGGGAAATCCTCGCTGAATTTGACACACTCCAAGAGATGCGTCAGCATGAAATGGTATTGGTTGCACACTGTTGCAAAGATAGAAAATCGTATAATCTTTCAGATAGTGGCCACGGTTCCGTGTGTGGTGACGATAATGTCTCAAAGCGACCAGAAGTACGCAAGAAAATAAGTAATGCTTTAATGGGAAATAAAAATAGTTTAGGATACACATTTGATAAAGAAACAGTAAGACTCCGCAATATTAAAATGAGTAAAGAATATATCATTACCTTCCCCGATGGACATATCGAAACTATCAAAAACATAACTCACTTCTGCAAAGAAAATAATCTTAGTGCGGGTAATATGTTGACTCGCGGTCACACAAAAGGTTATTCCTGTATCAAAAATTAGGGCCAAAGAAAAGGCACCCGAAGATGCCTTTTCCTTTTGGTACAGGTAGGATAGTATCCAACTCTGTAACTAACCTATTACATCAGGTTACTTACATTAAATTCGTCACTATCGCCTTTCGATAATACCTGTTACCGTGGTTCGCAGCAAGCGTCCCATCGATATCAACAACACCATCACCGGCAGTCGTAGCGAACGGATTCGCAACCATCCCGTAACGAGTCTTGAAACCAATCTTGGGTTGAAAACTATTTTCTCCAACCGCGCGGACCATCTGAAGCGGAACATACGGACAATAGAACAGTCCCGCATCAAACGGCGACGTACCACGATAACCAACAACATAATACTGTGCAGCAGTCGCGTTATTCATGTAAGGATCGACATACACTTTGTAACGACCCATCAGAACACCAGCAAACGTGGTAGAAGTATCGTCCACATTAATTCCGGTAGACATCGCAGGCGCATAGTCAAGAACGCCACTCTGGTTAAGAGCAGATGCAACATCAGCAGAAGTGATGATGATATTACCACGACCTCGACGAGTCCTCTGACCAACAGAGTTCGCATCGCGTTCGATTGAGAACAGAAGACCCTTCCATTTCTCAACACTCCAACGACCATTCGAGTCGGTGTCGAGATTGAAAGTACCTGCTGACGCCGTATTGATCTGCGCACCCAGTTCAGCGGACGAGTAGATTGTACGGATAACTTCACGGTTAATCTCAGAAAGAATTTCCGTGGAGAGGATGTTAGCAAGTTCGGTTTCAGCATCAAGACCATGAATCGCTTTCAAGTCCTGTGCCAACTCCATGGTGTACTCTGCTTTCAACGCACGAGAGACAGCTGTAACGGTCACCTTGTCGATGGTGAAACCCATCTGAGCAAAGGAGTTCGTTGTTGCGTCACCCAATGCCTCAGCAGTCGCTGTGGTCATACCCGTTTTCGGGATAGTTGCAGCAGCACCAGCATCGGTCCCTGCATGAGTCGTTGCACCAGCATCCTGCGCAAGCGAAGAATAGTCGGTGTCTGCTTCGTCAAACAGTGCCTCACCAGGCGATGTTGCACCAGCAGCCTGACTCGTTTTAGCAATCAAGCCCGGACTTGCCGCGGAAGTCGTTGCATAACGAGCGCGCAACGCAAAGATCAGACCAGTAGGTCCGGTCATCGGCTGAACACCCGCAACATCAAACGCGATCATCTGAGGAACAGCACGGCGTACCAAGCTGATCAGGATGGGATCGTATTTCGTTACGTTACCAGTCATGGCACCAACAGAGTTAGTCGGAGCCGCCTCTGTAAACATACCACCGTTCTGTGATTCGATTAGATCGGATTCCTGATTCTCAAGAACCATCGCTGTTACCTGACGGCGGTGAGCGTCACCGATCTCAGGAAGGTCAGGGTGCTCGAGAATAGACTTCCATTTTTTTTCAACTTGTTCTGCTAATAGCATTGATCATTCTCCTTGTTGATAAGTTTATAAATCTTAGTTCTATTTATAAGAAATTACTTCTTGGGTGCAGTAGTTCTTTTAATTGAATCGTAAATAGCTGCGATGGAAGGACTCATTCCTTCAGTTTCATTAACGCTATCTATATCTTCTACAAGTACTGATGTTTCCTCGGTATTTTCGGGAGTGACATCAGCTGGGTAATAATTCTCGCGCAGAGTACTAACTGCTTCGCGGAACCCTTCTTCGGAATCAGTCGAAAGACCTTCTGCAAGAGATTTAATTTTCTCTACTTGTGTGTCAGCGAGGTTGTCAGTAACTTCTGCAATAATTTCCTCCCTTTTGCTCTCGCTAAGTTTCTTGGAAAGATCGATGTTCTTCTGCATTTCAGCTTTCAACTGTTCTTCGAGTTCCTCGTTCTTGTCTGCAAGTTCTTCAACAACATTAATTCTTTCTGCTGGAATTTCAATGTACTTACTCTCGAACAATTCTTTCAGACCTTCCATGAACTCTGTAGTAATTTCCTCCTTGAGTCCAGTTTCAACAGCAAGTTCATTTGATTTCAACCACTCTTCGGCACAGTATGTCAAATACTCATCAATTTGTGCATAAAGATTGGTATGAATACCTTCTACTTCGTCTTGAACAGCTTCGTTAAACTTAGTTTCAAATTTAGCAATTTCACCCTCAACTTTGTCACGGACAGCAGCTTCAAAGATGACAGTTGCTTTCTTCCTAAAGTCTTCAGAGATGTCCTCACCGTGCAAGAGTGCTTCAACGTCCTGAGAAACGTCAACTTTGACAGATTCTGCAAACCTACGAGCAGACTCTTCAACAGAAACGTCAGTCTCTAGTTCGTCAATCGTGTTGATGAAAGTTTCATATGCAGCTTCAAACTTAGTTTTTCTAAGTCCACCCATCTTTTCACCGATGTTCTGGATCATCTCGGCTTTCGTTAGAACAGCTTCTTTCTTCTCATCCTTCTCTTCCTCATCACTATCGTCATCCTTCTCTTCCTCATCACTGTCATCATCATCCTTATCTTTCTCATCACTGTCGTCATCCTTATCTTCATCATCATCGGCAAAAGGATTCTCGGCCTCTTTTACTCCACTCCTAAGCTTTTTCAAATCGTCACCGTCAATTTTACCATTATCATTGATATCAAGTTTCTTCTGCTTTGCAGAAAGTTTACCACTTTCTGCAACTTCATCTTCTTTCTCATCTTTGTCATCAACTTCATCATCTTCATCATCATCTTCAGACACAGCACTTTCCTTCGTTGTCTTTGTCGTTTTCTTTATTTTCTTAGATGCTTTGCCCGGACCCGAATCCTTAGCATCAGGAGACACAACTGCCGGGCCCAAGTCTTCGACATCTTTTGGTGCTTTTGCTTCTTCTAGTCCTTCGGTTAAATCTGTGTCAGGGACTGCCTCAGCCCTCATCTGACGATATACTGTTTCAAGTCTTGGTCCCATGTATTTTTCTCCTGTTGAATATTTTATGAAATCTCTATTTATTTATACAAACGTCTACCTTGACAATTTGTTAAACAAGTCCACAAATCCTTTAATCTTTGTTTCTTCTCTATTTTTTCTGTTAGAATTGTCAACATCTTCTTTATATTGTTCTAAATCTATCTGTTTAAATACGCCGCTTTCGTAAATCCACTCCCTCCCTTCCATGACACCTTGGACAAAAGCATCAGGAGCAGAAGGATCGGCTACAATATCCGCGGCTGTTGCAAGATGGAAGTCACCACCAACGATGGCTTCATTTTTAGTATTCTGTTTGATAGAACCCATACCACGAGAGGAAACACCCAGTTTCGCACCCTCGTCAATGAGATTTTTGACAATTTTACCATACGGTGTTTCGGACATGACTTTTGCCCGGCCTATGAAATTCTTTCCTTCAACCTTCAGGGATTTGATCATGTGCGACACCCGTTCCAGATTAATCTGCGGTCCTTCAGGATGACCCAACTCACCAAACGCACGATTCTGTTGAATCATATTCTTATCATATTTTGCAACTTCTGTCTGCAAAGTCTCGAAGGGATAAATCCTCCCATTTCGATTTTTAAGATCCGACTGTAGGAACACCCCTTCAATATAATATCCAGTAGGCTTGCCCTCAGCCTTCTCAATAATAACATCGATGTCATCATTAATTTCTGTAATAAGTTTCATATTTGTCCTTTCTTGATGAACACCTTATTCTGTTCCCATCCCGGTGTTTTGGTATTTGGTGACTAGTTTTTCAGAAAACTTTATTAATTTTAAATTATTAAAGGATTTCATTAGTTGTCCACCTTCGCACCCGCTCGCCATTGGTAACAACTCCAATACCTTGCTTTCCATTTTGGTCCTATATCATCATCACAACTATGTCTCGAACGAAATGCTTTCCGTCTTTTAGGATCATCTCGTTTGATTTCCATATTAGGATCGCCGAAACCCAATTTAATCACATTCCCCTTTTCGTTCTTAACATAGACATAGAACTTTTTTCTATCTCCTTTGGGGGCACGAAAGGGATCGTTGAGTTTAACCTTCTTTCCTTTATATTCGGTTTCTTCGGTATATTGCTTAAAGGATTTCATTTCTTTGCAAACTTTTCTTGTTCCTTTTTGCGAACAACCTTTAGGAGCTTCTTTGTCATTTTATTAATTAATGATTTCTTCTTTTCGAGTCTTTTATCAAGTTGTACTTTCTGTGACATTGACATTTCAGATTCAGTGCCACCGCTTAATTTCTTTCGTACTGTTGCTCTTGCAAGGCGACTAGCTCTGATTCTAAGCTTTGCCGGAGAAGCCTTTTTAAACTTAGATCGTTTTATTGCAGCTTTTCTCTTCCCGGCACTTTGTCTAAATGATACTCTACGCTTCATTCTCTGTGCAGCGGTAAGAACCCGTTCGGTCATCTCGTCTCTGAGTTCATCAAATTTCATTATGTTATGATGATTCCACCATCATCGGTCAGGCCGGTGATGTTGAGATCAACTGCCTTATTCGTTCTACTACTCTTAATAGTTCCACTATTTAGAACAATTAATGCACCAACTGCGAAGAATGCTGTAGAACCATTTTCTGCATCATCCCCGAGAGTGGTTCGTCTAAACAAAAGTGTGTTTGTATTATTACCAGAAGTATAAATACCTTTGCATGTAGTCGAAGATAATCTATCCGCTGCATCACATGCATCCATTGTATATGTAAGATATGGAACACCGGTCACGACAACATCTTCATCAAACTTGACGAGATAGTCAACAAATTGTCCCGTAGAATATGTTGCATCAGCAGGCGCTGTCTCTGTATTTGATGCAGGCGCCTCAAATCCACTAACCTTTGCAACTTCTGCCATTAGTGTGTATCCAGTAACATTCCCATCTGTAGTAACATTGATGTCACCAGTAGTCCCAGCAGCACTAGTACTATAGATTGCTCCACCACCCTGACTTGGATAATCCACACTTCCATTCCCGCCGTATTTTCCAATCATTACATCACTTGTTGCATCCCACTCCAATGTAAGAACCCCCGCTCCCTGAATAGACCAATGGAGTTTTGTGAGTGAAACACGACCAGAAGAGAGCTCATATTTTTTAAGGGATGAAACGTCAACAAATGTACCATCTGTTTCGCTGGCTACCCCAGTTGCTCTAATGACAGAATATCTTGTAGTATCTAATGATTTTACTGCAGCAATGGCCATTTATAATCCCTCTATGAATGAAACGACCCTAAGGCCTTCCTTAGTGTTATTTAATTTTTCAGTTATAATAACTTTATTGTATGAATCAAGTTGATTGTATATGTCTACATATTTATCATAAAACTCATTTAGGTCTTCTTTATGTCTATTATACAATCTTTTTGCGATAGCTTCTTCGGTCTTTTTTGTGGAACCTTTTGGAATATTTAGACTGTCAAAGTCTTTTTCATATTTTTTAATTCCTGCTTTGGCCAAATGAGTGAACGCTTTGATTGCAAGCTTCTCGTCAAAGTTTCCTTTTGTCTTCTTACGTTTTAGATTATTGAGAATCGATTTAGTCATTCCGTTATACAGTTTTACATCATTTGATATAAAATTCTCTATTTCTAACACGATAGACGGATTAGCGACTTCGTTAATCCGTTCGACATATTCACTATGTATTTTTTTAATAAGGTCTATGCGCGACATTTATTTTCTCTTTTCTAATACTTGACGTTTTTTTTCTAGTTGTTCTATTTGTTCCTGCATTTTGATTATATCTTTGTCGATGGAAGGATGAATTTCAGCTTGGGTCCATCCACTATCAAATGCTTGTCTTAATTTTTTGTTCCTATATTGCTGTAAATCATATAGGTCATATTTCTTTTTCTTGATAAGAGAACTATAAAAATCAGAACCTAATACTTTTAAATCGATTACATGTACTGTTTTTATCTTTTTTAGACCCCTCAAATGTTCACCAAGAAATACTGGTCTTATTTCTAATGCACTCAATACACCCCATGCACCACTCAACGTGACTATTGCAGCTGCGGCAACAAGAACAGTTTTATAATTGAACGAGTTGCCGATCATTGAAAGATTACCTTATCCAATTTCAGCTTCTAATGGGTGATTAATCCCATCATCAGCTACTGGTGGTTGAAACATATTTTGACCAACATGCATTTTCTTTGCAGTTAGTTGATCACTTAATTTCTGTGTAATAATTCCCTCGAATCCAGTCTTGAACTTTACAGGATTCTTCTCAGCAGCTGCTGAAATCATATCTTTAATTTTATCCATTAGGTATTTCCTCGCTCTTTATTATTTATACATCGTCGTCGTCGGAGAAATCTCCATCACCAGTTTTCTTCTTTGCTTCGTTTTCATTAGTAATTTGGTCTTGTATTTGTTCAATTTCTTCATCCGTTTGATGTAAGAATATTTTCTTTGCTTGTTGTTCGGAGAAATATGTTCCTATGAATGGTTCAGCTTGTGACAATGTATCAATACGAGTAACCATTACTTCCAAGTCTTTCAACTCAGAGAAATGTGCATCCTTGATGTAGTCATAGTTGATGTGTTCTCTGAACAATTCCCAGTCATCTTCGGTAATAATACCCTTGAGAATCAACTGAGTTTTCAGTAAATCATGGAACAGATGATTAAATCGGTTACGCAATCTATTCGCAAATTTATTGAACTTCAGTTCGTCCCGGTTGATTTCTGCATTCTTACCAAGTTGGAACCCACCACCACCACTCTCTGAATCTCTACGAGAAGGTGGAACATGTAAGGCTCTGTCCAACTTGTTCTGGAAATATTTAACATCTTCCAGTTCACCGAGATTTGCGCCACCCGGTAGAGTGGATACTTCTGTGCCACGACCACCTTCACGCCGCGGAAGCCAAAAATCTTCCATCATTGACTGCCATCTACGTTCATCATTCATCTCACCCGTGGTACTATTATAGGTGATTTTGTTTTTATAACGAGTCATAACACTCTTGAGATATTGTTCTGCTTTATTCTTTGGTAGGTTCCCTACGTCAATATAAAATATTCTACGTTCGGGAGCACGAGAGATACGATAGATAACAATCGCATCTTCGATCATTCTTAGATTATTGAGAGGTTTAAGTGCTTTGTGAAGATAACCAATAGTTCGACCACGTTCATCAGCAAGACCAGAGTGGACAAATGTGACCGAATCTTTTGACATCGTTACTGTTTCTTGTGAATTAGTAACTCCAGCTGTGTTTGTACCAGACCCACTTCCTTTATATGAGTTCACTGCGCCTGGGGTGAACAGATAATATTCCACTGTTGCTTGAACAAGATCGGCCTTGGTTTCTTCGTCTTTCTCTTTTACAACCAGTTTGATCTTCTTCATTGCACGAGGATCAATAGGACGAAGTTCTTTGATACCTTGTTTCGGATTCTTTTCATCAATTACTTTGTGAAAATACAATCTTCCATCAACGTACCAACGCCTAAAAATATCGTGGGCTCTTGTGTTAAAGTTCAAGAGTCTTATAACAGTCTTAAATTCTTCACGAATCTTTTTGTTGATGACCTCACTAACACCCAAGTCATCCGTGTTGATAGAGACTGGTGGTTTATTTTCATTCGCAACTATTGATTCGTTGACAATATCATCGACTGCGTTATCAACTTCCATCGTGATAGCAACTTCACGATATTTATGGATTAGATCGTTTTCGTCTTTTGCAATCCCTTCCATATCGATATAATGCCCAATAGCACCATATCCAGCATTAAGAACTATAGAACCATCGTTCTCGTCCTCTGCTGACACAACAACGGATTTAAGTTCTTCCGCTTCATTTGACTTACCGAAACTATATCCAAAAAGCTTTATCGCCATATTGTTACCTCATTATATTATGTTGTGATACCGGCAGGAGCCTCAACGGAGAAATACTGATATGCAAGTGTGACATCAAAAGTTTCAATTTCATCCGCAGTATCAAAACTTAATTCAATTGCAGCCACAGATGTCGGGAAGATATCTCGCAGAACATATGTTCTAAGGACACTTCCATCTTTAGAAAGATGGTCTACTCTTGCATCTTTCATGTAAGTTCTCGTATCCCCAGCAGTAATATTCTCGGTCATGCCGTTGATCAAGTTAGACCATCTCTCAAATGCAGAACGAATCAGGAAATCTTCATCGTTGATAACTGTGAGAGTCCAGTCTTCAAAAGTTCTATTTCCAGCAAATTTTAATACTCTGCCACGATAAGGTATTTCAATAGTTCCAATAGTCATTGCAGGAATTGATGTGGCTTTGCAAAGAAATTCCATTTCCTGTGCAGCTGCTACTTCGCCCAGTTGCTCAGGAAAAACCATGCGAACTCGAAACAGGTTTGCACGAGCACCACTAAATTCAAGTCGTGATTTAAATTCGTTGATATTCACTAATTTGCCCCTTATGTTTAAATTACTTGTTTAGTTTCATTAACTATTTAGTATTATTATTTATCCCTGTCTTTTTGCAAGTGCAACAAGTTTTGAATGATATTTACCATGAATGGTTTTTGCTTCCCATGCAGAATCTTCTGCTGTTTTTCCACCATCCTTTTTTTGTTTTATAATATTTGCTTTCACTTTTTTAATTTCTGCATTAGTTCCAAAAGCTTTTACTAGCATTAGAGAGTTTTCTGTATGATAGTTCTTGTCTTCATTATCATCATATTTCTTCAACATATTTTTGTAACTAACTTCACCTTTTCCGGTTGCAGATACTTTACCCTTTACAACTTCACCCATCACAACTTTATTAGCAGCTTCTGTTAAATCTCTAATAGACATAGATTATGCTCCGATTTCTTCAAAACTAATTCCGGTACGAGTAGCAATGAAGTTAAGAGAGATGAAGTTGATGGAACGTGCCGGTTTAATGAAGATATCGGCAACAAACTCGTTACGGTCAATAACTTCACCCGTGTTGTTGGACTCATTGCAGACAACTTTAAAGTCAATGATGCCTCTACGTCCCTGTACATCACGAAGGAAAGGTTCCGTTAAGTTGACAAACTGGGAACGAGTGAACTCATCATTGAACTCAAACAGTGTGAACTTTGAGGCAGTTGCAATCGCCTTTTCGAGGACGATAAACAATCTACGCACGTTGATGCGGTCAAATGCAGAAGGACGGTTCAACATGGTCTTGTCGCCGAACAGGGTGATTCCTTGTCCTGAAAACGCAGTAACAGGGTTCACACCAGCGCGATACATGTTGTCACGTTCTGCGCGGTTCGGGTTGAACATCAACTTCGTTGCATTTTTAATCCCACCACGGTTGAAACCAGCGGGAGAAAACCAAGGATCTGCGATATCATCAGTACGAGCGCACAATCCTGCAACATCACCCGCAAGAGCGATGTTACGAAACACATCGTTATATCTATCATATTGTTTCTTGTAACTACCATCCAATACGCAGTAAGAACTACGAGTAGTAATGGTGGTATTTGCATATGTGACAAGTGCATCAGCTTCTTTGCCAGGATATGTGTCATTATTTACAACATCAGACTCCTGCGGAGAAATAAATCCAACGCAATCTTTTCTGACTTCTAGAATATTATCGATGATCCAGTTGTTTACTGTTCCAACAACTGTTTCAGTAGGACAACCGATAATAAGAGAAACATCAACAGTCTCTGGATCAGCGAACAGAAGATAACCAGTTTGCAATTCACCGTCAGTCGGCGCATTATCATCGGTTCCACCAGCAAAAGAGAATGTGTTTAATGTAGTTGCAGTATATGCACTTCCAGCTGCTTGTCGAACGATGGTAGACGTTCCCCAGTTCGATGTTGCAACATGGTCAGTCCACCACATATATGCACTAGTAGAGTTTAGAACGTCAACATAATAGTTGGACCCGCCCGCACTAGTTTTTGCATCAGATGCTTTTGACAAATACGCAAATTTTTCTAGGATAGTTCGTTTTGTACCAGACCAGACACCATCTTCATCAACAATGACAACATGCATTTCATCATTGAGAGTTGTAGAACCAGAGTTTTTAGCAAAATCTGAGCTTCCAGGCGCCGCGTCAAACTGGTCATGCCATCCCCACTTACGAATAGTACTTGTCTGAGTCGTAACAATCGCCAGATTGCCGCGTTCTGTTCCAACACCTGTATCAATAGAAGTAACTGTCATTGAAGTAGCACTACCAACAGCTGTCA
>Ga0209501_10004898_pt1 | contig 12609 bp, 9 predicted proteins | sample ArcticOcean_MG_C_4_FD_187434 | JGI IMG/M metagenome (GOLD analysis project Ga0209501, IMG submission 187434) | Marine microbial communities from western Arctic Ocean - ArcticOcean_MG_CB4_134 (SPAdes) (version 2) | ecosystem: Environmental > Aquatic > Marine > Oceanic | place: Arctic Ocean...
GGGTGCGGATCCCACCGAGCGAACGGAGGTCCGCTTCGCTTTCGACGACGAGGCTCTGTACGTCGGGGCACGGATGTTCAGTAGTGGTGGGCGTGCGGCGATTCAGGCGCCTCTGGGGCGACGCGACGCGGGAGACCTCGCCGAATACCTCCTCATCTCTCTGGACACGTACCTCGACCGCCGCACCGCATATTCGTTCGGAGTCACCGCGGCCGGCGTGCGCCTCGATCACTTTCACGGAAGCGACAGCGAGAACGAGGTCGATCGCGGCTTCGATCCGGTCTGGAAGGCGAGCGTTACGACCGATGACACGGGGTGGACCGCCGAGATGTGGATCCCGCTCTCCCAGCTCCGCTACAGCACCTTGGGGGAACAGGCGTGGGGTCTGAATATGGAGCGCTCGATCCCCTCGAAGAACGAGTCGGACTACTGGATCGCGGTCCCCCGGACCGAGCGCGCGTGGGCGTCTCGCTTCGGTGAACTGCGCGGCGTTCGGACGGAGGACCTCGGGCGGCGCGTCGAACTCCGCCCATACGCGACTGCGGGTTCGAGCCGCAACGGCGACCGGGACCGAGCGAACCCCTTTGACGACGGTGTGAACCTGCGGGGTCGGGTCGGTCTCGACCTCAAGATGGGGGTCGGTCCGAACCTGACGCTCGACGCCACGATCACACCGGACTTCGGGCAGGTGGAGGCGGATCCCGCAGTCGTGAACCTGACCGACGCAGAAACGCTCCTCCCAGAGCGGCGGCCCTTCTTCACCGAGGGGAACGCGCTCATCAACGGTCCCGTGAACAACTATTTCTACTCCAGGCGCATCGGGGCCGCACCCCCAGGCTCGGCCCAGGGCGATTTCGTGGACCGACCGCATACCTCTACGATCATCGGCGCGGCGAAGGTCACGGGCCGCCTCCCCTCGGGAACACTCATCGGGGTGCTCGCCGCGGTCACGGGGCAAGAGTCCGCGCAGACCTACGATGTCGGGTCCCAGGCCTTCGACGAGGTGGTGGTCGCGCCCCGCACCGCGTATGGCAGCGCTCGAGTCCAGCAGGAATTCGGTCCCGACGGGTCATCGGCGGGCGTGATGGTCACGGGTGTTCATCGGGACCTCGCGGCGGATGATCCGCTTGCTTCATCCCTCGTGCACAACGCGGTGACGGTGAACGGAAACACCTTCCTCCGGCTCGCCGACGCGACGCACGAGTTGTCGATAAGCGGGGGCCTCACCTACGTCGATGGAGAAAAAGAGGCGATCACTCGGCTGCAACGGAACAGTTCGCGGTATTTCCAGAGGCCGGATGCCACGCACGTCCGTGTGGATCCTGAGCGAACGAGCATGGTGGGTGCCAAGGCAACCGTTCAAGCCGAGAAGATCAGCGGACGGCACTGGCTCTGGAACATCACTGCCGACCTAGAGTCCCCTGAGGGAGAGTTCAACAACCTGGGCCGCCTCGTCACTGGAGATGGGCTGCAACTGCGCCCTTCGATCACGTACCGCGAGTTGACCCCTGGCAGGTTGTTCCGCAACTATCGGTTCGACTTCAGCGACACGTCGGAGTGGAACTTCGCCTACGAGCACCAGTCGACGTTTCTCGCGCCCTCGGCCTCGTTCACATGGACCAACTTCTGGACGACCCGGCTCTCGGCGCGCTTCAGTTTGCCCGCACAAAGCCAACGTCTGACACGGGGTGGTCCGTCCATGGGAACGCCGTTCGGGTGGACCTCTACGCTCAACCTCGGCAACCGAGCCTCGTCTCAGACGCGGTGGACGCTCAAGCTCGACTACGGACGTGACGACCTCGGTCGGCGAACCGAGGGCGTCAACGGCAGGGTGTCGATGGTACCGAGCCCACGTTGGCAGGTGTCGCTGTCTCCCTCCTATGACCACGAGATCAATCCCAGGCAGTACGTATCAGCACGCGGCGGTGGCGGGCCGGCGACCTACGGAAGCCGATACCTCTTCGCGTTCACCGACCGCACCACGTTCGCGATGGAGACGCGGCTCAGCTTCACGCTCAAGCCCGATGTGAATCTCGAACTCTACGCCCAGCCCTTCGCCGCGAGCGGGCGATACTACGACTTCGGCGAGCTCGAAGCCGCGGGCAGCCGATTCCTACGCACCTACGGGACCGACGGCACCACCATCAGCGCCCCCGGAACCGGGGCACGCACCGTGGTGGACGGAGCCGACTCGTTCGTGATTCCGAACCGTGACTTCAACGTGAAGTCGTTTCGGAGCACGATGGTGCTGCAGTGGGAGTGGCGCCCTGGGAGCACCCTTTACCTGGTGTGGCAGCAGGATCGCAGCGACACCGCGGCGATCGGGAACCGGGTCGGCCTCGACGATCCATTCCGCGCGTTGAGCGCTACGGGGAGCAACTATTTCGCGATCAAGGCGAGCTATTGGCTCGGCGGGCTCGTCGGCGGGTAGTCTAGCAGCCGACGCACCTGTGATTGTTCTTCGATCCGAGGCTTTCGAGTAGCGCTACGGTCCCAAGGAACGGCGAAATACGCTGGACCGGCCCGTTCGCCATGTCGGCGGTGGTCTGACCGCTCCTAGCGACCGCCGTCACGTCGACGCCTTCTCCGACGAGATACATGATCAACTCGTCATCGCCGCGCGCCGCCGCGTGGTGGATGGCGTTGTAGCCCTTGAAGTCCCGCGCGTTCACATCTACGCCGACCTCTTCTACGAGGAACCTCACCGAAGGCAGCCAGCCTTCGGGCACATGCTCGTGGATGTTGGCCGCGAAACCCTCCCCGTACCCTACACCCGAAGCGGCATGGATCGGCCAGACACCGGGACCGCCGACCGGCACTGGAGGCAGTCCTGACTCGTCAGGCCCAGCAGGTCTGCCGCGGCGGCGGCCGGCCGGCTTGAGCGTCGGAATATTGGGATCCGCGCCGTGTGCGAGCAGGAGCTTCATCGCGTCGATATCGAGCGCGTACGCCGCACGCCAGAACGGCGTCGCACCCATCCGGTCCACACCGAGGTAGTCGTCCCCGAAGGTGGTGAACCAAAGCGACATCTCGAGTCGTCGGTTCGGATCGGCGCCGGCCTCCAGAAGCGCGCTCATCAACTCCAGATACGTCACGGACTGCTGTAGCCGAGCTGCCGGCTGAGGATGCCGTGACCGGGGGATCCACTGCGCATTCACGGTAACGTAGAGAGGGGTGGCGCCCGCGACGCTCGAAGCGTTCGCGTCGGCCCCAGCTTCCAAGAGTTGCATCGCGAGGTCGAAGTGCCCGTTGATCGAGGCCATCAGGAGTGGCGTGGTACGATCGCCGGCACTCGGCTGATCTACATTGGCCCCTCCCTGAAGGAGCGCAGCAACGACTTCCGCGTGGCCGTCACGCACGGCCATGAGGAGCGCGCTGAGTCCCCCGTAGGGCCCGAGTCTTTTAGCCCGCGATATCGGTTGGGCGACGCGGTCGCGCTGCGCCTCGTTCACGTTCTGGGACGTCGGTCCCTCCGGGACCTCGGCGAACGGCACGCCAGCGCGCTGAGCCTCGATGCGGCGATTGCGGCGAGACTGATCGGCCTGATCGGCCGCATCCCTCTTCTCCATGTCGATCACGCGTGCCGTGAGCCATGGGTCGGCGCCTTCGGCGAGCAACGCCCGTACAGCGGCCACCCGCCCGGCAGCAGCGGCGAACATCAGGGGTGTTTGGCCCCACGAGGTCTCCCGTGCATTCGGGTCGGCCCCGGCCTTCACGAGGGCCGCAACGGCCGGGGCGCTTCCCGCGGCTGCAGCAAAGTGGAGTGCGGTCGCCTGCCCAGAGCTCGTAACCGCGGCCGGATCGGCACCGGCTGCGAGGAGCGCATCGACGACGCCCGCGTGACCGCTACGCGCCGCGAGATGGACCGGGGTGTAGGCCGCCAGTCGCGTCACTGCGGTGGTGTGCGCACCGGCGGCGAGAAGGACGGCGGTGAGTTCGGCGTCGCCACGGTCGGCAGCCCAATGGAGACCGGTCATACCGTCCCCCTGCGCGGCGTCTACCTCCGCCCCGCGAGCGAGAAGCGCCCGCACCTCAACGACGTCCCCACGCATGGCAGCGTCCGCGACCGGTGACTCAGGGAGCGCCGCGCCGAGAAACGCCAGACCCAACAGGGCCAATAAAGCGGCGGATCTCATCAGCTCAGCGGCAGCACGCCGGTGCTGTCTCCGAAGGACTCGAGGTCGTCCATTCCAAGCGTGTGCATCAGGCCGAGGAGCGCGTTGGCCATCGGTGTCTCGTCGGGCGCGCGCACGTGCGATTCGCCGCGCAAGCGCCCCTTCGCGCCGCCCAGAACGATGAGCGGGCAGCGACGATGGTTGTGGAGGTTTCCATCCGCCATCGGCGAACCGTAGAGGATCATCGTCTTTTCAAGGAGGTTCGAGTCACCCTCCGCGAGTCCCTCGAGCTTCTCCAGGAAGTACGGCAACAGGCTCACGTGATACTGGTTGATCTTCGCGAAGTCGACCACCGCTTGCTCCCGACCGCCGTGGTGCGACGCGGGGTGGAATCCGGTGTCAGTACCACTTTCCGGGTAAACGCGAGACGATGCGTCCCGCCCGAGCTTGAATGAGAACACCCGCGTCATGTCGGAGGCGAACGCGAGTGCCTGAAGATCGAACATCAGCTTCACGTGATCACTGAACGAGTCCGGGACGCCGGCCGGCGCGGTCGGCAGTTCGCGGGGCTCACCACTCGCGTTCTGGGACTCGACGGCCTGAATGCGCCTCTCCAACTCGCGAACGTTGTCCAGGTAGCGGTCGAGGCGCTCCATGTCCTGCGCGCCGAGCTCGCGCTTGAGGCGCGCGATATCTGAAGTGATCCAATCGAGAATGCTGACCGTCGTATTGCGCCGGCGAGCCCGTTCCCTAGCGGTCCCCCCCGCACCGAACAGCTGATCGAAGGCGACCCGCGGATCGCGGATCATCGGGAGCGGATCGCTCGGAGACGCCCAACTGATGGTGTCCGTGTAGGCGCAAGCGTAGCCGTACGCGCATCCACCAGCCTGGTCTACGTTCTCGATGCAGAGTTGCATGGAGGGAATCGGCGTGTCTTGCCCGAAGCGGCGAGCGTAGATCTGATCGAGTGAGGTGCCGACGTGGACGTCGGAACTCTCGGTCTGTTTGGGGTGCGACTGAGTGAGGAAGACGGCGCTTGAACGAAAGTGGTCACCACCGATCTCCGGGGCCTGAGCCGCCTCGGCCATGCGCACGTCGGTGTTGCTGATGATCGTGAGGGCCTTCCGGTAGGACTCGAGCGGCGAAAGCGCGCTGGGCGTGAGATCAAAGTCTCTGCCTGCGGCCGCGGGGGACCACAGGTTCTGGCTCGCGCCCCAGGCGTTGCTCCCCGCAGCTCCGTGGACGATCTCGATTGCGACAAGTCGGGTCGGATCGCTTGCGCGGGCCGCCCTAGACCATACGCGCCCGGCGGGCTCCATCGCATCGAGAAACGGAAGCGCCACCGACGCCCCGACCCCGCGGAGGAATGTCCGCCTTGGGAGGTGCACACCACTGATCAGATTCATGTCACCTGGCTCCTGGCCGTCCTTCGGGGTCGGCGCTCGCCTTCACGCCGCTTCCTGCAACCTGCATCCGGAACGCGTCACTCGCGATCACACCGCGGACGAACGACGACATCCGGTATCCGTCGGCCGCTGCGTCGGCGGTAATCCGGCGCACAGTCGGCTGATCAAAATACTCGACGCGGCGACCCAGCGCGTAGGCCATCAGATTTTCCGTGAAGGCACGCACGAGCGGAATGGGGCGTGCGAGCAGCGCGGCCCGCAGGTCCGCAGGCGACGTGACCGGCGTGCCGTCATATAACTCACCGCGCGTGTCGAGCGGTTGGCCGTTCTCACGGATCCTCCACTTCCCGGAAACATCGAAGTTGTCGAGCGCGAGCCCGATCGGATCGATGAATCGGTGGCACGAATTGCACGTAGGGTTGGCCCGGTGGACCTCCATCCGTTCGCGCGTCGTGAGCGAGCGTCCGTCCACAACCGCCCCGGCCTCGTCGAGGTCGGGTACGTCCGGCGGTGGCGGCGGGGGCGGAGTTCCGAGGAGGACCTCCATGACCCACTTGCCGCGCAGCACCGGTGAGGTGCGACCGGCATGGGAGGTCAGGGTCAGTACGCTGGCGTGCCCAAGGATGCCCCTTCGCCGCTCATCCGGGTACTGGACCTTACGGAGTTGCGACCCGGTTACCCCGTCGACCCCGTAGTGGCGAGCGAGACGCTCATTGAGGAAGGTGTAGTCCGCATCGTACAGATCAAGCAGGCTGCGGTCCTCTCGCACGAGACTGTTGAAAAACGCCTCGGTCTCGCGGCGCATGTCGGCGGCGAGCTGGAGGTGGTAGTCCGGGTCGATGCGCACGTCAGGGTGGATCTTCTCCAAGTCCTGGAGTCTCAGCCACTGCGCCGCGAATCGAGTCCCGAGCGCGTCCGAGCGCGGGTCCGCAAGAAGACGCTGGGCCTCACGGTCGAGCGCTGCGGGGTCGGAGAGCCGCCCCTCGGCAGCCACCTGAGCGAGTGCGGCGTCGGGGGGCGCGCCCCACAGGAAGAACGACAACCGCGCCGCGAGGTCGCTGTCTCCGATCGGGTAGGGTTCGCCAGCCGCGACGGCCCGCGTCGGCTCCTCAAAACGGAACACGAAGTGCGGACTCGCGAGCATGGCTTCGAGAGCGGTGCGTACCCCCATCGCGAAATCGCCTGCCGCCGCGCCCTCATCATAGAACCGTAGGAGCGCCTGGGTCTCGTCGGCAGACACGGGCCGGCGGAACGCGGCAGGCGCGAGACGCGCGATGATGCGCTCCGCACAGGGGCGGGCTTCGGTCGCCGAATCTGGGGTGCATGAGAACACCGCTGCGCCACCCGGTGCTTCGCTCACTCCCGCAGCGCGGTCGGGTCCTACGATCACCATGTCGCGTAGGTGCGGGAGCGAGTTGACTCCGTACGTACCTGCGATTGCCGTACTGGCGAGCGACCAGTCGTGTGGCGCTATCAGATCCTGGACAGGCCCCTCGGCATGGACAAGAAATGCAGCCGTTACACGTCTTGCCCCGCTGCGCACGCGGATCGGGGCGGTCCGCATCTCCACCCCGTCCGGGTCGGACGCGTGGATCCAGCGATCCATCTCTAGCAGCGCGACCCTTTCTCCGTCGATCGAGATCTCGACCTGCTCGGGGACCTCAGCGGTCTGCAACGCCGAGCGACCGTTGCCCACGATCGTGCCTGTCGTCTCGTGGTGAAACGAAACGCGGAACACGTACTCGCCGTCTGCGACGAAGTAGTGGAGGACCGAAGTTCCGCCACGGGTTCCGAACGGGGCCCCCTCAGCCCGTTCGAGCTGCGAGGCCCACCGGGCCACTCGATACTGCGCCTCCGTGGGCGTCGCGTTGGGGTCGCCGACAGCCATTCGACTGACCGCTGCGGCGGCATTCAGATACGCATCGAGAAGGGTGGGTGACAGCAGCTGCGCGTCGGCGATGTTGTCGAAGTTGGCGCTCTTCGTATCCGGCGGTAGGTAGGCCGAGGCGTCGATCGTGAGTCCGAGGAGGTCCCCAATCGACCGTTCGTACTCGGCGCGGTTCAGGCGCTGGAACGTGCGCCCCCCCGGATTAGGATGGGCGGAGGCCTGGGCGTCCAGGTTCGCTTCGAGCGACTCCACTAGCTGCAGGAGGGTATCGCCTCCCGGGCGCTTCGCACCCGGGGGCGGCATCATGCCCGCGCGCAGCTTGCGGATCATCTTCTCGCCGGTCTCGGGGGTCCGGCCGGCGTCTAGGGCACGAAAGTCCTCGAGGGACAAGTTGCCGCGCATTCGGCGGTCGTCGTGGCAGCCCATGCAGTACTCTTTGATGACGCCGTCGGAATCGACGGCGGGGCCCTCACTCGTCGACGCGACCTTCGACACGGCCATGAGGAACACGAGGCCGACCGTGATTACAGCTGAAGTAAAAACGCCCATGAAGTTCCTGAGGTCGGTCGAGCCCCGCCACTATTGGCCGGCGCACGCGTGTACACCACGCGCGTACATTATGGCGCGCCGTGCCTGGCGTCCAGCGCTTAGTGAACGTGAGGTGGCGAGCCGGTAATCGAGGGGCACTCGTCCCGGGAACGATGCTCGTTCCGGGTTGATCTTCCATCGCTCACGTTGCCGCTAGTTGAACATCTCATCCTCTACGAGCGGGACAGTTTCACAACGGGAGAACCCCATGAGCAAAGAGAACCTTGAACAATTCATTCAGAAAGTTCCAGACAATGAACAACTGCAAGCACGGATAGGTGATGAGATGGAGGCCGATTCATTGAGCCCTTCGGTGGATCCGAAGGGACCGAGCCCCTCAATCTTCCCGAAGCACCCGCGTCGGATCGGGAATGGCGAAGAGTTTTCGAAGAATCACCGGTATGGGTCGTCCGTGGCGAGGTAGCGGGTCACGTACTCCCCGACACCCTCCTCGACGCCGAGGAACGGCGCGTCGTAACCGGCCGTCCTCAAGCGCCCCATCTCCGCTTGCGTGAAGTACTGGTAACGATCCCGGATCTCGGGCGGAGTATCGATCCATTCGAGGGTGGGCTCCATCTCAAGCGCGGCGAACATGCTTCCGACCAGATCCAGGAACGTGCGTGCCTGGCCCGTGCCGAGATTGAAGAGTCCTGAGGTACCTGGGTGGTCGAGCAGCCAGAGCATCACCGAAACGCAATCCTGAACGTAGACGAAGTCCCGCATCTGCCCTCCGTCCGGATACTTCGGATCGTGGGAGCGGAAAAGCGTGACGGGATCGCCGGCCGCCGCCGTCCGAAACGTCTTCGACACCAGGCTCTGCATTTGGCCTTTATGGTATTCGTTGGGGCCGTAGACGTTGAAGAACTTGAGGCCCACCCACTGCGGGGGGGTCGCTGCCCCCTCGTCCACCCACCTCGCCACCATCCGGTCGAACAGGTGTTTGCTCCACCCGTAGGGATTCATGGGGCGGAGGCGTGAAAGCCCGTCGATCGAACCGTCGTCGTCGAAGCCGATCGAGCCGTCACCGTACGTGGCGGCGGACGAAGCGTAAATGAAGGGAACCCCAGTCCGGGCACACCACCGCCACAGATCCGCCGACAGGTGCACGTTCGTCGCGACAATCAGGTCCGCGTCGGTTTCCGTCGTCGAAGAAATCGCACCCATGTGGAAGATCGCACGGATCTCGCCCGCGTTCGCCTCGAGGAAGTTGAAGAGCTGCTCGGGGGGCACGAGCGCCGCCAGCTCACGCTTACTGACGTTTCTCCACTTGTCAGCTTCCCGTAGACGATCGCAGACCACGAGGGCGGTCTCTTCGCGCTCTTCGAGCTCCGCGACCAGATTCGATCCGATGAAGCCGGTACCTCCAGTAACGACGATCATGTTCTGGCAACCACGATCATTCCGACCTAACTAGGATCACTCTCGCCTCGACGGTCGGCTGATCGGGATCCATGGTGACGATATTGTCACCGACGAAAATCACATCCGCGGCCGCACCAGCGTCGGGCGAGACCTCCCCACATCCACTGAGACCGGTGCTAAGCGCGCACGCGACGACCATTACGGCCAGTTTCGACCTTTTTATCTTTCTACCCCGATGGTATATGGTCGTGTCAACGGCTCAGTCAAAGATCGAAGGGCCTGATGGCGGGCCGTCATCATAGACAACAGCCTGCTCAGACACAACGAAATCGCGGTTTGACCGGCGCCTAGATTTACCGGGACTCGGCGTCGAACACAGACCCCGTGGACCTGAACCTCGCTCCGGCCCAATAGGCGAAGGTCGACGAGGAGACCGGCGTGCGTCTGACCGCTTCCGCTGGCCACCACCACAGACCTGAAATCGATATCCCGGTCGTCCGCTTGGTTCAGGAGTTCCTTCGCCGCCTCTGCATACCCCACGCGCCCAGAGGAAGGCCACTTCGCTAAACCGGCTCCCGAGTGCGTGGCCCACCTTAGGATTTCGTTGGAGCAATTACCGGAAAGGCCGGGATCCGAGGTGCCCAGATCGGTTCGATTCAGATCTCGAAAGCCTTCAGCATCGTCGAGGTCTCGCAAGATATGGCCAGCCACGTGCTCGATTCTCTTAGCGACGTGAAGATCAAGGGCAAGCGCGTTCAAGTGAAAATGGACAAGGGCCGGTAACCGCACATATGTTGCTTGTCGCAGCGGACTGAATCATTCCGTCCGCGAGACTGGCATGAAGAGGGCCGCCCTGTGATCACCCCGAAGACGTCCCGAACGCTTCTGCTCACAGCCCTGCTCGCTGCCCCGCTACTCGCAGCCTGCAGCGGATCCGCAGCTGACTCGGTGACATTCAGTGTGGTGGAAGCCACGATTCCTGAAATGCAGCAGGCGATGGAAGAAGGGCGCCTGACATCCCGTCAGCTAGTCGAGGCCCACCTGATCCGCATCGCCATGTACGAGGAACGGGTGAACGCGGTCATCGCGATCAATCCGAACGCATTGGCCGATGCCGAGCGGCTCGACCAGGAGCGTGCAGACGGTCACGTACGTGGCCCGCTTCACGGTATTCCCGTTGCACTGAAAGACAATGTCCACACCATGGACATGCCGACCACGGGCGGAGCCAAAGCGTTTGAAGGCTATTTCCCGCCGTACGAGGCGACCATCACGACCAATCTCCGTGAGGCCGGAGCGATCATCATCGCCAAGACGGTCATGACCGAGCTCGCGAACTTCACGGCTGCCGGCATGCCGGGGAACTACAGCGCGATCGGTGGCTACGGGCTCAATCCGTATGACCCGCGCCGTGATCCTCGTGACGATCGAAACGATGGCCGGCCCGTCATGGGTGTTGGCGGGTCGAGTTCAGGGATCGGAACTGCGATGAGTTTCTGGGCGGCGAACGTCGGAACGGAGACATCCGGATCGATCCTCTCTCCGGCCAACTCGAACATGCTCGCAGCGATCAAGCCCACGGTCGGGCGAATCAGTCGATACGGCATCATTCCGATCAGTGGGGACCAGGATACTGCTGGCCCGATGGCCCGGACCGTCACGGACGCGGCCATCTTCTTGGGGGTGTTAGAGAGCGCATCGCCTGATCCGAACGATGCGGCCACCACGCTCTGTCAGGTCCCGGCGAACGGAGACTACACCCCCTTCCTCAACCTGGACGGCCTGCAGGGTGCCCGGATCGGCATCCCGAGAGCCCTGTACTACGACTCGATTCAGGTGCCGGGCACCAACCGATGGCAGAGCCGGATGAATGAGGAGAGTCGAGCCGTCATGGCTGATGCGATCGCCATCCTTGAGGCCCAGGGGGCAATCGTCGTCGACCCTGCCGACATCCCGAGTGTCATCGACACGGATCCGGCCACGAGCCTGGTCACGAACGGTGGAAGCAGCGTCTTGAACTACGGCATGAAACGAGACTTCAACGCATGGCTTGCTACGCTGGGCGAGACCGCGCCAGTGAAGACGCTCACCGAGCTACGTGAATGGAATCTCGCGCACCGCTCCATGGGCGCGATCAAATACGAGCAGGCACGGCTCGACGGTGCAGACGCGATCGACCTCGAAGCCGATCGGGCTCAGTATGAGGCTGACCTCATGCAGGACAATGTGCTTAACGCGACGCGCGGAATCGACGCGGCCATGACCGAGCATGAGCTCGACGCATTGCTCTTCCCGAGTTCCAGCGGGGCCGGAATCGCGGCCAAGCCCGGGTATCCGACTGTCATTGTTCCGTTCGCCTTCGTGGCAAACGACGGCGGCCCTGAGATGCCGGCAGGGTTCGATGCCAAGCCTCGCCCCTTTGGCGTGAGTTTCACCGGATCAGCTTGCTCGGAGCCGCGACTGATTGAGGTTGCCTATGCTTTCGAGCAAGCATCCATGCGACGGGTCGCACCTCCGGGGATGAACTAACGCGGCTGAACCAGGGCGGCTCGCGTCAGAAGAAGTCGACGACGCCGGTCTCGAGACAGTACTCGGCGCCAACCACATGCAGACCTCCCCCGTCGACGAGTCGATGTAGCAAGTCGGAATGGGCGGTGAGTTCATTCATGGACGTGCCGACGTTCGTCCGGACCGCGTCCCCGATGAGCGATTCGGGCGTCCACCCTGGGGCCGCTGACGCGAGTCGTTCGACCGCGGGACGAATTCGGTCCACGATAGACTGCAGATTCGCAGAAGGAGCCGCCCCCGCGCCCCTGATCTGCTCAAGCGTCGCCAGGACCGCACCGCAGCCGGTGTGCCCCATCACAACGACGAGGCGTGTTCCGAACTCAGTCGCAGCAAATTCGACGCTGCCCACCTGAGATGAGGCCGCGATATTTCCGGCGACACGGATCACGAAGAGATCACCCAGCCCTTGATCGAAAATCACCTCAGCTGGGACGCGTGAGTCCGAACACCCGAGGATGATGGCGAATGGTGCCTGCCCGTCTACCAGTTCGCCCCGACGGAGGTGCGCCTCGGCCACCGTCAGATTCGGTGCATCTGCCACGAATCGGGCGTTTCCATCTTGCAGGCGGGCGAGGGCTTCAGCAGCAGGAAGCGTCATCAATGTTCTGAGTAGGGAGGAGTGACTCCACATATTCGCTCAGGAGCCCTTCGCACGGCAACTTCTGGTATAAATCCTGACCAC
>Ga0209501_10004913_pt1 | contig 12587 bp, 10 predicted proteins | sample ArcticOcean_MG_C_4_FD_187434 | JGI IMG/M metagenome (GOLD analysis project Ga0209501, IMG submission 187434) | Marine microbial communities from western Arctic Ocean - ArcticOcean_MG_CB4_134 (SPAdes) (version 2) | ecosystem: Environmental > Aquatic > Marine > Oceanic | place: Arctic Ocean...
GGCCAACTCGATGGCCCCCGCGAGACCGGCAGGCCCGCCCCCCACGAACACCACATCCATGGGTACAGCCTCGGAGTCGGGCGCTTCTTTGAGAATCAGCCGGTCCACGGCCAGGGGCGACTGAAATTGAGCTGGCCGAATCAGCTTGGCAGATCGAAGCTTGGCAGACATTGTCGCTCCGGGGAAGGCTGTTGAAGAAGTACAGTGGGCCGTTATCGTCGACGCGCGACAAGAGGACGGTCACAGCACTCGGGATCCGGTGAATCCTCGGGGTGTATCGGAGTCGCTGGTGGTTGATCCCACCCGACTCGACGTTCCGAATTAGCTAAGAAGGTCGCAGATTGGCTCAGCGATTCCAACTTCAACACCATACGGGAGGTGCAAAGCCTCCATTCGATTTCGCCCACCCACGGATGAAACGCTTTCCATGACTTCTAACCGGCCCGCCACCGTCGGTGCGCTCAAGTCCTCCGGATACGAGCCCACCACCGTGAAAGACGAGCTCCGGAAAAACCTGATCACCAAGCTCAAGGCCGGGGAGGACATCTTCCCCGGTATCATCGGCTTCGATGATACTGTCATTCCCATGATCGTGAACGGGGTTCTGGCACATCACGACTTCATATTGCTGGGTTTACGTGGTCAGGCGAAGAGCCGGATTCTCCGACAGCTCGTAAACCTTCTCGATCCAGAGATCCCGATCATCGAGGGAAGCGAGATCAACGACGATCCCCTCAGGCCAATTTCAAAATACGCGCGTACGGTCATCGAGGAGAAGGGTGACGACACGCCCGTCGCCTGGGTGACCCGAGACAATCGCTTCGTGGAAAAACTGGCAACGCCGGACGTGACCATCGCCGACATCATTGGCGACGTGGACCCGATCAAGGCCGCACGTGGCGGACACATCCTCGCGGATGAGCTGACGATTCACTATGGACTTCTGCCTCGTGCCAATCGAGGCATCTTCGCGATTAACGAACTGCCCGACCTCGCAGGGAAGATTCAGGTCGGCCTCTTCAACATTCTCCAAGAGGGTGACGTACAGATAAAGGGATACCCCATCCGCCTGCCCCTGGACCTCTTCCTCGTGTTCACGGCCAATCCCGAGGACTACACGGCGCGCGGAAAGATCATCACTCCGCTCAAGGACAGGATCGGTGCCGAGATCCAGACGCACTATCCGACCGAGCTCTCGATCGGCATGGACATCACTCGGCAAGAAGCCTGGCTCGAGCGGGACGGCGTCGAGATAGAGGTCCCGGACTTCATCGCGGAGATCGTCGAGCGAATCGCATTTCTGGGCCGAGACGACAAGCGTATCGACCAGCGCTCAGGCGTCAGCCAGCGCATGCCTATCACCGTCCTTGAGAGCGTTATATCGTCGGCGGAACGGAGGGCGCTCTTGCTTGCCGAGGACCACGTCGTCCCCCGCGTGGCCGATATCTACGGAGCACTCCCGGCCATCACCGGAAAGATGGAGCTCGAGTACGAGGGGGAATTGCACGGCCCTGACCGGATCGCGCGGGAGTTGATCAGTGCAGCCGCGAGCGGGGTGTTTCACGCGAGGGCGGGTGGCGTGGATCTGGAGGAGATCATCGAGTATTTCGAGTTGGGGGGGGCGCTCCAGCTGGGATCCGACAGCTCGTCGGAGGCCTGCGTTCAGGGCTTCGAGATCGTACCCGGGCTCCTGGAATTGGTCCAAGCCGTCGGCCTCGTGCCGAAGTCGTCTTCACAGGGGTTGCGTGCAGGAGCATGTGAGCTCGTTCTGGAAGCGCTTGCTGCGGATCGGAAGATCAGCCGCTCGGTCAGCGGTAGCTATGCGAAGGCCCGCCACGAGAGTTCTCAGGGCAAGGGCGACAAGGGGTTTGACCCGTTCGGAGGCGTCAGCCAGTAGGGGCTGGAACGGACGAGGCCACCCCAGGCCGCGCACCTCTGGCAAGAGCGAGGATCTTCCTCTGGGCGACCGGAAGTGGGAGATCTTCGGCCTGCTCTGGCGAGACCCAAGCGTGTTCCTCTGTCGCGAGCCGCTCCGATGGCGTGGATAGGTCCTTGGCGACCACCAACATCGGACGGTACACCGCCTTGAGATGGGTGAACGCGTGATGGACCTCCGGCAATACACTGTAGCGAAGCATGCCTGGTGTTAGCTGGACGCCAAGGCCCGCCAAGCGGGCCCGGCATCGCTCGCCTAGTGAGTTTCCCGGGTTGAGTGGACCTCCCATCGGCGTGGCGTCCTCCGGCTCGACCTCGACCGCCGGAAACTCCCAGAGCCCACCGAGGAGTCCGTCGGACGGACGACGGACCATGAGCCACTCGCCGGCCGATTTGAGTACGAGTAGCACCCCGTAGGAGACGGTGCGCACGCGCGGCCGCCTCTTCGAGACGGGCCTCAACTCCTGTGTACCCTCGGCCAGGGCCCGGCACTCTCCGGTCAACGGACATGCCGAGCACCGCGGAGATCGGGGAGTGCACACCGTCGCCCCCAGCTCCATCAGCGCCTGGTTCCAATCCCCGGGGCGATCGGGATCGACGAGCTCGCCGGCTCGCTTCCGCAAGCTCGCGTCCGTGGGATCCTCCAGGTCAAAGAGCCGCGACAACACACGCCGTACGTTCCCATCCACCGCAGGCACCACCTCGCCGTATGCGATGCTCGCGATCGCGCCCGCACTGTACTCGCCAATCCCCGGAAGCGTCTTGAGGCTTTGCGAGTCCTGCGGAAGCACGCCGCCGAGCCGCTCTCTCACTATCAGGGCCGAGCGATGGAGATTCCGGGCTCGCGAGTAGTAGCCGAGCCCCTCCCATGCCTTCAATACGGACTCCTCGTCCACATCAGCCAGCGCCTCAACCGTCGGAAAGCGCTCCATCCAGCGCTGGTAGTAGGGAATCGCGGTCTCGATACGGGTCTGCTGGAGCATGATCTCGGAGACCCACACACGATAGGGCTCTTGGTTCTCTCGCCACGGGAGATCACGCCGGTGGGCGTCGTAATGCTCCAGGAGGAGTCGTCGGATTACGGTCGGGTCAAAGAGGGCCGTCATTCTGACGGGCAAGGTAGACGTAGCCCAAGGTGCCGTCCACAAACCGATGACGGGTGAGCTTTACCTCCCCAGCACGTTGAACTGCCGGGCATACTTGAGGGTCAACGAACGCCCGAGGGGCCCGTCGAGCTGGTCGATCCCCTGGATTTCGTTGTAGACGAGGAAGAATCCCGTTCCTGCCGTGTTCAGCCATCCGAAGCGCACGTTCGCCGAGAGACGATTGATCTGATCGCTGTACTGGACCAGTGACTGAAGATAGATACGGGGCGTGAAGAAGTACGCGAGGCTCACGCCCATGAGGGTCGTCTCAAAATTACCCTCCTGAAGGTCTACATCGTTGTAGTCCAGGCTGACAGACGTGCTGAACGCCGCGCCGCGCCTCAACGTGACCGTGGTAGAGATGTTCCGACGATCTCCGGACAAGAAAGTCCCAGCAGTAAGTCTAGTGTTGAGAGAAAGCTCGGCCGCGCGATTCGTGTTGAAAACGAGCTCGGCCTCCCACCCGTCGTAAGTTCCGGTCGGCACGACAACATCCGTCCCTCCGATTTCGAAATCCTCGTAGAGCCCCTCCCGCACCCAGTTGGCGGTTGTGAAGAGGACCATTCCGTCGGGCCGTTCCCAATGGACATCGAGGTGGAGGCGACTCGACTCCTCGAAACCCCTTGCGACCCCAATCCGCCGGCTCCGAAACGTATCAAAGGACGCGTGGGGGCGAATCTCCCTCAGGAACCCGTTGGGCCGAACGAATCGTTGGATGCGCCCCGAATATGACTGGTATCCGTCCCGCGGGACGAAGCCCACTTCGGGATTGAAGTTTTCCCCGATTTCACGTATAGCCATGGACCCTTCCCAATCCCGACTGGACCATGAGGCGTTGGCATCGTAGGCGCGCTCGCTACCCGAAAGCCCCGGCGTCTGCGTCTGTGCCACGAAGGAGGAGAGGGTCACCGCCTCACCGATCGCGACCCGTGCATCCGCGGCGTACGTCCTATTGTAGTCACCGGAGGCCTCGCCGTTGCGATCAATGAACAGCGCCCCAACCCGCGAGCGGTTCGGAAGCTCCCGGGCGACACGAGCCACCGAGTAGGCGTTGTCCGGCTGAACCCCGCCGGCGCCATCGGTCTGGATGTGGAGAAGACCAACGTTGAAGCCTGCGGCCTTGCCCGAGACGCGTCCTCCGCCTTTGATCGGGACCTGCTCACCGTGGACGATCCCGATGCTACGGCTGAAGAAGAGATCCGCACCCCTGGTGCCGACCGTGAAGAAGCCTGCATTCTCCAAGAAGAAGGGTCTCTTTTCCGGAAAAAGCAACGAAAAGCGGGTGAGATTCACCTGCTGGTTGTCCACCTCGACTTGCGCGAAGTCGGTGTTCGCCGTCACATCGAGCGTCAGACTCTGCGTCACCTGGATCTTGGCTTCGCCGCCGAAATTCGCTTTCTCCTTGAACGATCTGTCACCGCCCTCATAATTGCGCGCGGTTGAGGTCAAAGCGTACGGCGTGACGGTGGCCAACCGCCGGAAGGGGAGCGTGAGTCCCCCCAGGTCGCCGGCGTAGTTCAGGCGGTAGAGATTGAACTCCCGGGGCACGGGAGACCAGAACGACTCCTCGTTCAGTCGACGGATCCGGCGAGCCACGTTGAAGCCCCAGGAAGGGCTGTCCGTCCCATAGCGCAGAGTGTTGAACGGAATGCGGAACTCGGCGTACCACCCCGCTCCGTCGAGGGACGTGGCCACCGTCCAACTCCCATCCCAATTCTTGTTGAAGCCGCCGCCCGAACCTGACTGAAATCGATTTCGGCCGCCACCGCCACCCCCAAAACGTCCCCCACCTTGACCCTCGTTGGCGACTTGGCCGTCGTACTCAATGCCAGCCGGCGTAGTGCCGAACACGAATCCGTTTTGCTGGTCCCTGTAGGTGTCGAAGATGAGGATCACGTTGTCGCTCGCCGAGACCTCGTAGTCGCGGATACGCTCGCCCGCGACGATCTCGGCGGGTCGGCTGTCGAATGCCCAGACGCCCACGTAGAGAGCCTCTTCGTCGAAGATGACCCTTACTTCGGTCCTTTCCGATGCGGGCTGCCCGTCACGGGGCTCCCGCTGCGTGAAGCCGGTCATGGGTGCCGCCAGCCCCCAGGCCGCATCGTCGAGGCGCCCGTCGATCAGCGGTGGATTCGCAATCCCCGCCGTGACAGCCACTCCACTCGGGAGCGCCGTGGGCTCGCCGCCAGCCTCGTCGGAGACGGGCCGGTCTTGGGCGGTGAGGGTAGAGGCGACGAAAACGGCCAGAAGGCCAGCCAAGCGAAGCGGCATGGTCATAACCACAGTCAGTCAGAGGAAATGATGAAACGGGCCAAAAAAAGTAGCGGATTGAGTGAGCCGGTGCGCGGGTGGCGGTCGACTCAGTGGCGGACTCAGCGACGAAGTGGCCGACGCGCTCAGCCACGGTTAAACTTGGAGGGAGATGAAGGGTCCAACCCATCGCCGGGCTCCACTATGCGTTTTGCGACCTACACCAAATATCGAGGCGGCTGGCTCGACGCCATGAACCTCGAAAGCCTCATGGAATCCCTCTCGGATTTTCTCCTGAACGGGGGCTTCTCCGGCGGGCCTAACTACCACCCCTTCTGGGGATGGTCGGGGACCGAGGACACGAATTCCCTGGACGCTCTCAAAGGCGCGCTCCTGAAGGCGCTGATCGAGAGTGGTCAACTCACGCCGGAGATGGTCGAGGAGCTGCGTGGCGACGGGCAGGGAGACGAGGCCGTTCAGCAGCAGATCGCCGACCTCTTGGACGATCTGATCCAGCGCATGGTTGAGGAGGGCTATCTGACTCTGAAGGATGGCGTGCCGAACACGCCCGGTGCCGTCCAGGACGTCACTGGACTGGGTGAGATCGACGAGGCCAAGGAAGCGGCCCAGCAGGTGCAGTTCAACCTGACCCAGAAAGGCACGGACTTCCTCGGGTACGGAGCGCTCAAGGGCCTCCTCTCGGCGCTCGGATCCTCGAGTCTCGGCTCGCACGAAACGCCCCACCTCGCTACCGGCGTCGAGGCCGACGCGACGAGCAAGCCCTACGAGTTCGGTGATACACTGAATCTCGACGTTCCCGCTACGCTCAAGAACGCCATCGAACGGGAGGGAAATGGCGTGCCGCTCAAGATCGACTATAAGGATCTCATGGTTCATCAGACCGAGTACCGGTCCTCGTGCGCCACGGTGCTGATGCTCGACATCTCGCATTCGATGATCCTATACGGAGAGGATCGCTTCACCCCGGCCAAGCGCGTGGCGCTGGCCCTCTCCCATCTCATCCGCACCCAGTTCCCCGGAGACTCCCTCCACGTCGTCACGTTCGGGGATCAAGCGGAGGAGATCCCCCTCAGCCAGTTGGCGAAAGCTCAGGTGGGGCCCTTCCACACGAATACGGCAGAGGGACTGCTCCTGGCACGAAACATTCTGCGAGCGCAGAAGAAAGACATGCGCCAGATCATCATGATCACCGACGGGAAGCCGTCTGCGATCACCTTGCCCGACGGGCTGATCTACAAGAACTCCGGTGGCATGGACCAACACATCCTGCAGCAGACGTTTCGGGAGGTGTCCGCCTGCCGGCGCGCCGGAATCTCGATCAACACCTTCATGCTGGCACAGGACCCCTATCTGGTGCAGTTCGTTCAGAAGGTCTCGGAGATCGCGAGAGGTAAGGCCTACTTCACGTCGACCCAGACGCTCGGGCGGTACATCATGATGGACTTCATGCGGCGCAAACGGCGGAAGATCGCCTAAGGTTGATGCCTGCGACGGGACGCGTGGTGGCCAGTAATTTCAATGAATATGCCGGATGCCCTTCCCCACTAACCAGTAGTTCACCGGCCAAGTAGCGAGGAAGCCGGCGGTTAACGCTAAGAGCATTCCTCCCCAAAAGATCGGGCTGATGAGACCCGCTTGCATCACCCCAGGAGTATAGACCTCCACCAGGACCTCCGCCGTCTCCATTATGGCGATGCTCAAGCCCTCGGCGACGAGCACCTGGCGAACCGCCCAGGACCAGGAAAAGCCCGCCCGCAAGAGCGGGATCAAACCCAACGCGAGCACGAGCGTGGCGACAGCGGAGGGCTCATGGGCTTCCGTGTGATGTCCGTCCACTTTGGTCCTCCCATATCAACGGAGAGGCCAAGATTCCCCTTGCCACCCCGGTCACTCTCGGACACGTTGTAGATTCCTCATCCCGCAGGTGCGGCGGGGGTCAACTATATCCGCCGCCGGCCGGAAACGGTCGCGAACAATTCTTCCGACTGTGTATGTCTGAGCGTATCATAGAGGGTCTCCGGATTCATATCGACCGAGACCTATGTGTCAGCTTTGGGGACTGCATTGAAGCGGCGCCAGGCGTCTTCGAATTCGACGACGACGACATAGCGGTCTTCATAAGTGAGACCGGTACGATCACCCGGGAGGGACTGATCGAGGCTTGCGCTTCTTGCCCCGTTGACGCGCTTACCGCATTCGACAAAAAGGGGGAGCAACTCGCTCCGTGAGGGGCTCTTAGGCGGTCGACCCAGAGGAGCGGGCGCCATCTCGGGGGTTCTCGAAAACAACCGATCCGATGCGAAAGATTCGAACCTATCAAGACGTCACCCACGAAACCGGCTCGGACCTCCTCGAGCAGGTCGTAGAACAGCAACGTCGCCTGGCCGAGCGTCTCGCTCAGGTTCGGTCGGTCGTGGCCGTCGCGAGCGGTAAGGGTGGCGTCGGCAAGAGTGCCATCACGGCCAACCTGGCTGCCGCTCTCGCGGCCAAGGGACTCGCCGTCGGGGCCGCTGACGCCGACCTCAACGGACCCTCGTTGGCCCGCATGATGGGCGTATCGGGGGCCCGGCTGGCCGATCGGGAAAGCGGAGTGTCGCCCGCCCAAAGCCCGTCGGGAGTCCGCGTCATATCCATGGAATTGCTTCAGGAAGAGGAGGACGCCCCCCTTCGTTGGCGTGAGCCTGGAATGGGCGGATTTATTTGGCAAAGCACGCTCGAGACCGGAGTGCTCCGGGAGTTTCTCGGCGATGTCGAGTGGGGAAAACTGGACGTCCTCCTGGTCGACGTACCACCCGGGACGGACAAGATTGGACGCCTCTTGGAGCTGGTCCCGGATGTCGATCAGATGCTACTCGTCACGACCCCATCCGAAACGTCTCGTTTCGTGGTGTCTAAGTCCGTCCGGATGGCTCGTGAGGCAACTGTGGGGACGGTCGCGTTGGTTTCGAATATGGCGGGCCACACATGTTCGGAGTGCGGTCACGTGTCCGAACTCTTCACGGGCGACGGCGCCAACCGCCTCGAGGAAGAGTCCGGCGTACCGGTTTGGGCGGTGATCCCCTTCGATCCACGGCTCGGCGCCGCCACGGACTCTGGGACGCCGCTCGTGATTTCGGACCCTGAGGCCCACTCGAGCCGGGCGATTTTCGCTTTGGCCGATCGAGTCGAAGAGCACGTCGGGATCCGGGCCGAGGACGCGGCCGAGGAAGGGGGCTCATGAAGTTTCTCTGCTTAGACTGCGACGATGTCATGGTGTTCGCAGAGCGACAGATTCCCGGAGATGGTACGCTGGCGGCCGTATTCACGTGCGGATCATGCGGACGGGAGATGGCGATGCTCACCAACCCGATGGAGACGCAACTGGTCTCCAGCATGGGCGTGAAGATCGGCGGCCGCGAAGTCCCTATGCAACCCATGGAGCTGGCCCGCACGTCACTCGAGGGCGGCCGCGAGGATGCGTTCGCTCTGTCCGAGGATATCCCTCGCGAACCGGCGATCCCGGGCGAGAGCACGAATGCCGGCGAGGCCACGGCGGGCCGCGTCGTGTGGACGTCCGAGGCCGCGGGCCGGCTTGAGCGAGTGCCCAGCTTCGTCCGGGGCATGGTGAAGCGGATTTACTCCGATTGGGCGCGCGAGAAGGGCGTTTCAGAGATCACGCCCGACGTCATGGACCGGGCTCGCACGGAGTTGGGCCTGGAAGGGATGTAGGCTTGTTCGAGGCCATAGAGCTTTCCTTCACCTATCCCTCGGGCCGTAAGGGCCTGCGAGGGGTCTCCCTCAGAGGAGATCCGGGGGATCGCGTGGTCGTGATGGGACCGAACGGATCCGGGAAGAGCACCCTGCTTCGCCTGGTCTCCACCGAATTTCCCTCCCACCCGGGGTCGCTCACCCTTTTCGGCCAAGCCCGTGGACCCTCACCGAGAGACCTCCGCAGAAGGATCGGCATCGTTCAGGATACACCGGTCCACGTCGACGATCTCACGGGGATGGAGAACGGACTCCTGTTCGCCGAGCTCTACGGTTTGCCCAAGGACGAGTCCGCGAGCGCTCTGGAGGCGCTCTTCACGTCCCTCGGCCTGGATGATGCGCTCCACGTGCCCACGAGGGAGTACTCGTATGGGATGAAGAAGAAGCTTCTCATCGCACAGGCCTTGGTTCACGACCCCGACATGCTCGTCTTGGACGAGCCCGCCCTCGGCCTTGATCCACCCTCACAGGAGGCTCTCCTTCGCATACTTGAGGAGCGCTCGGAGGGGGGGGGGTGCACGCTAGTCGCCACCAACGAACCCGCACTAGCCCAAGCACTGGCTACAGCGGTGGTCCTTTTCCACGAAGGCGAGATTGTCGCCCACGGTAGCCCGTCGGAGCTTTTGGCCCAGGTTGGCGGCGCCACGCGAATCGAAGTCCACATCACCGCGACGCCCGCCGGCCTCCCAGCAACCGCCCCGTCCCTCAAGGAGCTCCCGGCGGACATCCTTTCGATCCAACGACTACCGGGGCGGATCATCGCTGAGAGCGGATCGGGCCCGGACGTCCTACCACAGCTGGTTGGCGCGGTTCTCCGCGCGGGGCTGAACATCGAGCGGATCGAGATCCGTGAGCCCGACCTCGCCGACGTGTTCGCGCTCTTCACCGGCCAGACCCTGGCCACACGGGATGAGGACGCGTGAGGCTCGCCGTGTGGAGGACGGAATGGCTCACCACCCTACGCCGCCGCCGCCTCTTTCTGTTCAACATCCTGATTCCCCTGACGTTGGTGGCCGCCATCGCGCTCAGCTCGGCGCCCGCAGTACACGCCGCGGCCGTCTTCACCGTCCTCTTCGCGCTATTCGGCACGTTTGGCTCAAGCATCCCCTTGATCCGTGACGGTGAATCCGGACTTTTGCGGCGGTATGTACTCACGGGAGTCCACCCCGGTGGCCTCCTTCTTCAGCGCGTATTCGCCACAGCCGCGCTCGACTTGATCGAGTTGGCGCCGTCCGTGCTGGTCATCGCCGTAGCAGGGGGAAGTTCTGCTTCTCAGCTGGCCATCGTCGTGCCGGCGATTGTACTCGGGCTACTGGCAGCGAACGCGCTCGGGGCACTCACTGCCGCCTTGGCCAAATCCGTAGCCGAGGGAGCACTCTTCTCGGCCGTGGCTGCGCTCCTACTTCTGCATTGGGCGGGGACATTTCGTACTCCTGTTCCGGGAACATGGCAAGCCACGCTAGAGGCGTGGAATCCCTTCCGCCCCCTCCATGAAAGTTTACTAGCCGCAACCGGGGCCAGCGGGCCCGACTTGGACCCGGCGCTACTCACCGCACCCACCGGAGTCACGCTCGCGGTGTTGCTTTTGCTTACCGTAGCCGGCCGCTATACGATAGGGCTCGGCGGCCGGTGAGAACGGACCGGACGAGCCCGCTCACCCCTGTGTTGACAGCCCTGAGACGGGTCGGGTATACTCACGTTGCCCAGTATGCACCATTTGGAACAAGCCCCCCCTGGGAGGGCGCTGAGGGGGGTGACCGGCAACCCTCTTTTTGCTGAAATAATGACAACAGCTGCGCACCTCTAGACCGAACCAGATCGTACTTGGCCGCCCTTCCGGCCTTCAAGACCGGAGCCCCGCCACCTTCCCGGGGACCGAGGGCGCTGATGCGATCGGTACGTGAGGAGTGCCAGATAATCCGGGCCGAGGCCCGAGGTGCTTATGTACCGTGAAGTCTTCGTACCCGTCGACAACTCCGAAAATTCACTTTGGGCCGTCGACTGCGCCATCGAGTTCTGTAAGCGCTCCGAGGGGCGGATCACTGGCAATCATGTGTACGCGGCACGCCTTCACGATGTGCGGTTTCGCCAATTGGAGACTGGGCTTCCGGCTCAGTTCCAGAGTGCGGATGAAATCAAGCGACAGAGAAAGATTCACGACAAGCTGATCGAGAAAGGTCTTCAGCTCATCTCGGATTCCTTTCTCGATCAGACCGCCAAGAGTTGTGACGTAGCCGGTGTGCCGCTGACCCGGCAACTCCTGGAGGGCATCAACTATGAGGAGGTCTCTCGTGAGGCCAATCGAGGCGCCGGCCGCCTTCCCAGCCTGATCGGCTTCGACCCGAACATTGCGGACAAGTACGACGGCGGCGCGACAGTCCGCAGTGACGTCATAGTGGACGAAGACGGACGGATCGTCGCCGAGGACGAGGAGGAGGACGAGAAACTGGCTGGGTCGAGCGGTCGCGATTATGACCTCCTCGCCATCGGCGCTCATGGGATCGGCAAACAACCCTACTCACAGTTGGGTGGGATGGTCTCCCGGGTCATCCGCCAGGTTGAAAAGGACACGTTGATCGTCAGGAACGATCGCGCGCTCGCCGGCGGTGACTGGATCGTTTGTGTCGACGGTTCCTCCTACTCCTACAAGGCCATGCGGCATGCATTGGAGATGGCCAAGGAGTTCGGGGCGAAGCTCTATGTGTGCTCCGCCTTCGACGTGGAGTACCACCACGCCGTCTTCGGCAACATCAAAGACATTCTCTCCGTGCAGGCCTCCAAGGTCTTCAAGTTCGAGAGCAGGAAGAGCTCCCATAACAACATCATCGACAAGGGTCTCCTGAAGCTGGCCCAGTCCAACCTCAAGCGAGCCGAGGTGATGGCGCAGGAGTTCCCCGATGTCGAGGTCGAAACGCAGATCCTCGTCGGTAAGCCCTTCCAGTGCATCCTCCAGTGGGTCGAAGAAATCGACCCGAGCCTTCTGATCCTCGCCCGCCATGGAGGGCACCGGATTGAGGGTACGGACATGGGATCTCAAGCAGACAATCTTTGCCGCCTCTCACCCACGAACATTCTGCTGATCGGCACGACCGACGTGCGCCCGGACGACATTCCCTGGATCGAAGAGGACGGAGAGACAGGGCTTGAGTGGGCGCCTGATGCCGAGGTCCGGATCCTCAGGGTTCCGCCCTTCGCGCTGGGGATCGCCCGGAAGGCCGTTGAAGAGTATGTGCTCGACAGCTACGGTCCCGGAGCCAACGGGACATATTTCGGTCGTCTTACCGGTCGCGAAGATGCGGTCGTACAGGCAACCTTGAACGGCGGTGGCGCAAGCGCCACAGGCATGGACGGTAACGGCGCCGTCGCAAACGGTTCGGGGCCGGCCGAGGACGAACTGGCTCCCTGCGTACCCCCGCTCGGTGCTGGCGGGCTTCCGATGGTCACAGGCGATCGCCTAGACGAGGCCATCCGAAAGCTCCTTCCGACCCA